>Ga0256840_1003567_pt1 | contig 12439 bp, 17 predicted proteins | sample 355202metaG_FD_185969 | JGI IMG/M metagenome (GOLD analysis project Ga0256840, IMG submission 185969) | Hydrothermal vent microbial communities from Mid Atlantic Ridge, Atlantic Ocean - 355-202 | ecosystem: Environmental > Aquatic > Marine > Hydrothermal vents | place: Atlantic Ocean: Mid...
CAATTGCGAAGAATGAGAAAATTCAAGCTAAAAACAACGCTTAAGGGTCTATGATGGAACTCCTTAAACTTGAAATAGTAACACCTGAAGGTGTTATTTTTGATGACGAAGTAAAACAACTCACCGTCCCTGGTGGTGAGGGTGAGTTCGGTATTTTAGCTGGACACGCTGCTGTTGTTTCTCTTTTGACTTCAGGTGTGATTACCATAGACCGTAAAGATGGACGTGAAGTTCAAGTTGCAGTCAATGGTGGTTACATCAAAGTTGAAGAGGAAAAAACACTTTGTATGGTTGATGGTGCAGTAGCACTTTCAGGAGACGATACAAACTTAGCAAAAAATATTGCTAAAGCTAAAGAGCTACTAGAAAAAGCACAAGCTTCAACTTTAACAGTTGCAGCCGCTGTTTCTAAGTTTGAAGGCATTAAGAAGTAAGCTTTTTACTTCCTTTCTATTCTCACCTTTTAGGTGGGGATTCAAATTTTATTTTAAACTTTATCTTGACATTTATCAATTAAAATCCCAAAATTAACCCCTATACTATGTTTATAATATATCATAAAGGATAAAACATGGCACTACTTTACGCAGAACAAGTTGAATATATGGATTTGGAAGAGATGCAAGATACGCATGAAGATGAGATAAAAATCTTGAATGAAGTGGAGCAGTTGGCAGTTCAATATGGGATGAATAAATCAAATTTAAGTGAATTAGAAGCAAAGCTTGATGAATATATTGCCCATGTAAGAGAACACTTTTCCAATGAAGAGGTTTTAATGAAAAAACATCATTTCCCTCATTTTGAAATGCATAAGATGGCACATGATATGTTTTTGATGGATTTAAACTATGCCATTCGACAATGGAAAGAGTTTCATGACATAGATAAGATGATTAATTTTGTTTATAAATCTCCAGAGTGGATAGTGATGCACATTAATTCTGTAGATGCTGTAACAGCTAGATATTTATCACAGAAGATAGCCCATGATGAAAAGGCTAAACAATAGAGACTTTATTGTACAATCCGATTTAAACAACACAGTTTACAATAGGAGAGCCGTATATTATGATGAAAGCCAGACATATTTTATTTAACACTTCTTGGGATGAGTTTGACATGGGAACATGTAAGTTCCTTGTCCCTTTTTTTAATCAGTACATAGAGTTTTTACTCTTTCAAGACCATCAACCCAAACCTGCCTTGACAGAAAAAATGATTAAAGCGATTAATGATATTATGGAACTTGATGCCAAAGAGCAGGAATTATATTTTAAACAATTTGGTGAAAATCCTGATGTTAAAGTAAGTGAGATTCACATTGACCAAGAGCATGATGAGCTAGAGGGGGTCTATTGTGAAATTATTATGGACATGCCCTCTGCTGAATACATGAGCATGATTGTTAAAGATGGAAAGATTATTTATTTGGATAGAGAGGGCAGTTATTTGGAGTCATTGAAAAAAAGCTAAATGCTTTTAAGTTGGATGGGAATACCCATCTTTACCTCATAGACTTCATCGCAAAAGGCAGCCAATTGTTGACCGATAATACCTGAACGGTCAACAAATTTACGGCTCTCTTTATCCATAGGAATGACACCTGCATTGACATCATTGAGTACAAAAATGATGTTTGCATTTTTTTGATTGATATCCTCTAACTCTTTCAAGAGTTCTGCAATGGGCTGGTTTAGTGTGTTTAAAATCCACATAGAGATACAGTCTATAAGATAGGTCTCTTTCTCTTTTATGACTTTGGCTAAGTTTAATGGTTCTTCAATGCTTATGAATTTTTTTTGACGCTGTTGATGATGTAAAGAGATACGTTCTTGCATCTCTTTATCTTGATAACTATTGTCATAGGTAGCTAAATAGATAGGCTTTTTGAGTGGACTTAAAGAGAGTGTTTTTGCTTCTGCCAATCTGCTTTTTCCCGATTTTTGCCCACCAAAATAGAGTATCTTCATCTATAAAACCACTTTCATTTAGCCTAAAAAACTTTCAACTTGTTGGGTAATCTCTTCTTGACTTAAGCCATTTAAAAACCCATACATCAATGCCCCACCAGCACCTACACCCTCTTTGGCTTCTCCTTGGTCATAGAGTTTAAGAGCAGGGTGATTACTATTTGAAAAATCAAAATCACTATAATAGGCATTAATTTCAAAATCTACAAGTTCTAAGAGGGCTTTAATGTCAGAGTTTTTATCTTGGGCTACCCATTTGGTGGTACAAAGAGCCAAGTTTGTAGTCTCTATTCTTTTAGTAATAACGCCCACCATTTTGTTGACAATGAGCAGAACACACGCCATTTGCGTTCCACCTGCTAAAACAATTTTGACTCGGTTATTTAATCCAATAATAAACCCAGCATTAAAAATGAGCATATTATCTGATATTTTTGAGAGAACTTCAAAAATGCCATCGTAAGTATCAAGATTGGAGAGTGCTAGTTTTAAGGTTGTCTCTCGAATGTTTGAAGGCACTTCTTTAAAGGAAGAGGAGAAATAATCTTGGGCATCATACTTTAAGCCTAAAGCTGTTGCCATAGCAGTGGTAGTGCCAGAGGGAACAGACTCTCCTAAAATGATGTAGTCATCTTGACACGCATAAGTTCGTCCAAAGGCAAGTGCTTTTTCAAAAACTTCTTTGGCCTCAATATCTGCCCCTTTGGCAATGTTTTCACTAGGATTGATTTGAAAATCATGAATTTTGAAGCCCTCTACTTTAGGGGAAATTTCAAGCCCTAAGTTTAAAAGTTCAATATGATTATAGGGCGAAAGCGTATGTACAGCACGGGTCATAAGTGCAGGGGTTGGTACACCTTTAGGTGTTTCTGCAATCTCTCCTAAACTAAATACTTGCCCTGTACAGAGGAATTCTGCATCAAGGGTAGGGGTTAAGTGTAATTTACCTGGAATTCCTGCTTGAGTAATTCCTGGAATATTGGCTGTTTTGGTATTTGAAAGTGCCAAGATAAATGTGGCTTTTTTAGATTTTAAATCATTGAGGAAGGTGTTGTCTCCGACGATATTTTTTATCATGTTTTGTCTCTGGTGTTGATTTTTAAAAGTATAGCTAAATATTTACAGTTATTTTACACTTGCATCGTTATAATCCAATCACAATGATTAAAAAACCATTTTTTAATCTATTTTATGTATAAGGAATTATTATGAACAGTTTTAAAATTATTTTAGTTACATTGTTATTAATGACAAGCTCGTCATTCGCAGATTTTACCATTAAAGACCTATTTGTATCGGGTGGTACACAGAGTCAAGATGCTGATCAAGATACTAAAAGCAAAGAGAAAAAAGAGCGAACACACCAAGATTGTGTTTAATTAGGCCCTTTTAATAATTAGATAGATAAAAAATGGACCGCCTAAAAAGGCGGTTACAATACCGATGGGAATGTCGGTATTTGCTCCTAAATTTCTGGCAATTAAGTCGGATACTACCAAAAAAACTCCCCCATAAAAAAAGATAGGCATCATGAGTTGTTCAGCTGATTTTTTATAAATCGTTTTGATGATATGTGGAATAATAAGTCCCACAAATCCAATGGGTCCTGTTAGGCTAACACAAACTCCCACGGCAATAGAGACGGCAATGAGTAAAATAGTATTGACTTTTTTAACTTCTACCCCTTTTAGATAAGCATAGTCATTGGAAGTAAGCAATAGTTTTAACTCTTTTTTGTACCAATAACTAAGCCCGAGTAGGGCTAAAGATGCTAAAACAATGGGTAATGTATGCTCTAATCCAACCACATCGACCGACCCCATGGTAAAACGAATAATTTCAAAACTTTGTGACTCATCGCTAATGTAAAACAAAATCATTAACGCGGCATTGTAAAAAAATGCCAAAGCAATCCCTACCAAAAGTAGGGCATTGGTTTCGTAAGATTTAAGCTTAAGCGTCAAAGTAAATAGCACAATAACGGTAAATAATGCTCCAAAAAATCCAAAAAGAGAGAGCAGAGAGCTAAAGCCAAAGACAATGGCAAATGCTACCCCAAGCGTTGATCCACTCGCCACCCCTAAAGTGTAGGGTGTGGACATGGGGTTTTTGAAGAGTGATTGAAAGATGAGACCACCAAGTGCTAAGATGCTTCCTGCAAAAAAAGCCAAGAGAACACGAGGCAGACGAATGTCCCAAAAGAGTTTGTAGTCCATGCTTGTGTCATTGGTAAGCTTGCTAAGTTCTATGGGAACTTGTCCAAAAAATGGGGCTAGGGTTATGATGCTTAGGGCTAAAAATAGAATTAGATATTGCATAAGTGTAATCTTTGTATCTTGAAGTTAATTTTTTATTGGATTTTATAGATGGTAGTAAGAGAGGGACTCGAACCCTCGACCTCCGGCTTATGAGACCAGCGCTCTAACCAGCTGAGCTACCTTACCACCTATGTTTGAAGAGTCGAAATTTTAGCTGAAATAGGCTTTGATGTCAATAGAATTTTTAATTTTATTTATAAAATATTGTTTTTCTTTAACCTTTAGCCTTTGTGACTAAGGTTAATTGATTTTTTTCGCTAAATCTATTGACTTTTAATCAAAAACTTATTACTATTCCCCAAAATATAATATATAGGAGAAACCAAATGTCATTTACGCCATTAGGTAACCGTGTTCTAATAGAACGAGAAGAGCAAAGCAATCAAACTGCTTCTGGACTTTACATTCCTGATTCAGCAAAAGAGAAACCTCTACAAGGAAAAGCTGTGGCTGTTGGGAAAGAAGCTATTGAAGCTGGTATTAACGAAGGTGATGTGCTTGTGTTTCCAAAGTATGGTGGAACAGAACTTACCATTGAAGGAACAGAGTATTTAATTATGAGTAGCGATGATATTTTAGGAGTAATGAGCTAGAAGCTCATTTTTTAGAAAGAAAATCTTTCTAATATCTGAACCAGTAGGTGAAGCTTTAGTGAGATGAATTTAAAAATGGACTTTGTTCATTTTAAAGAAGAAATATAAGGATAAAAATTGGCAAAAGAGATACATTTTTCAGATAAAGCAAGAACAGGTCTGTTTGCAGGGGTGACTAAACTAGCAGATGCAGTCAAAGTGACCATGGGTCCTCGTGGACGTAATGTCTTAATTCAAAAATCTTATGGAGCACCACACATCACCAAAGATGGTGTTTCAGTTGCTCGTGAGATTGAGCTTGAAGATACTTTAGAAAATATGGGTGTTCAACTGGTCAAAGAGGTCGCAGCCAACACAGCAGACGAAGCTGGAGATGGAACAACAACGGCGACTGTTTTGGCACACTCTATCTTTAAAGAGGGGCTTAGAAATATTACAGCGGGAGCGAACCCTATTGAAGTGAAACGTGGTATGGACAAAGCTTCTAATGCCATTATTGAAGAGCTTAAAGCGATGAGTTTGGAGGTGCAAGACAAAGAGAAGATAGCCCAAGTAGCGACCATTTCAGCAAACTCAGATGAAGCGATTGGAAATCTTATCGCCGAAGCGATGGAGCGTGTGGGTAAAGATGGTGTTATTACCGTTGAAGAGGCAAAAGGCTTTAACGATGAGTTAGAAGTGGTTGAGGGAATGCAGTTTGACCGTGGGTATCTCTCGCCTTACTTTGTGACCAATACTGACAAAATGACCTGTGAGATTGATGAACCACTTATTTTAGTGACCGATGCTAAGATTACGTCACTTAAAGATTTGGTGCCTGTGTTAGAGCAAATCCAACAGACAGGACGACCACTTTTAATCATTGCTGATGATGTTGAGGGAGAAGCACTCTCTACTTTGGTACTGAACAAGCTCAAAGGTGTTTTAAATATTACGGCTGTTAAAGCCCCTGGGTTTGGTGATAGAAAAAAAGCGATGCTTAATGATATTGCCATTTTAACAGGTGCTACACTTATTACCGATGAGTTAGGGCTTACACTTGAAAAAGCGACTTTGGCTGAACTGGGTCAATGTTCTAAAATTGTGATTGACAAAGACAACACGGTAGTTGTTGGAGGAAAAGGCTCAAAAGAGGCTGTAGAGTCTAGAGTAGCTGAGATTCGTGTTCAAGTGGCGAATACCACAAGTGACTATGACAAAGAGAAACTAGAGGAGCGTTTGGCAAAACTCTCTGGTGGGGTGGCTGTTATTAAAGTGGGAGCTGCAACTGAAACCGAAATGAAAGAGAAAAAAGACCGTGTAGATGATGCACTCTCTGCTACTAAAGCAGCAGTAGATGAAGGCATTGTCATTGGTGGTGGTGCCGCACTCATTAAAGCTGGTGCAAAAGTTAATTTAAGCCTTGAGGGCGACCAACAGATTGGGGCAGAGATTATCTTACGTGCCATTACTGCTCCTATGAAACAGATTGCAAGTAATGCAGGATACGATGCAGGTGTGGTTGTTAATGAGGTGATGAACTCTGATAATACAAACTATGGATTTAACGCAGCAACTGGTGAGTATGTGGACATGCTTAAAGAGGGGATTATTGACCCACTTAAAGTCTCACGTGTGGCACTGCTTAATGCAACTTCTGTCTCTTCTTTGTTGCTTACAACAGAAGCAACCATTTCAGACATAAAAGAAGAAGTAACTCCTCCAATGCCAGACATGGGTGGAATGGGTGGTATGGGTGGTATGGGAATGTAATTTCCCTCACCCCTTTCTTTCTCTTTTTTAAACTTCTCAACTTATTCTCACTCCTTAAACTTTTATGCTCTTCATGAATATAGTTAAAAACTATTAACTCTTTATTAATCTCATTAGTGTAGAATCACGTATCAAGAAATCCGAATATATAGGAGCGTGGATTGAATCCCATAATTGAAAATATTAAAGTAGAAATTGCCAAAGTGATGGTTGGACAAGAGAAGATGATAGAGGGGCTTTTGGTGGGCTTACTCACACGAGGACATATCTTACTTGAAGGGGTTCCTGGATTGGCTAAAACAACTGCTGTTAATGCTTTGGCAGGAGCATTGGGATTACACTTTAAAAGGGTTCAGTTTACCCCCGACTTGTTGCCGTCAGATATTATTGGGACTGAAATTTATGACCCTGCTGATAATATATTTAAGATTAAACAAGGACCAGTTTTTACCAACCTTTTACTAGCAGATGAGATTAACAGAGCCCCTGCCAAAGTACAATCGGCACTGCTTGAAGTGATGCAAGAGCGTCAAGTAACCATTGGAGATGAGACCTTTAAGATAGATTTACCCTTTTTGGTTATGGCAACCCAAAACCCTGTGGAGCAAGAGGGGGCGTATGAGCTACCAGAAGCTCAATTGGATAGATTTCTCATGAAAATAGTGGTAGGTTACAACACTAGATCTGAAGAGTTGGACATTGCACGGCGTGTTGCCAATGATGGGTTTGGAGAGATTCACCAAGTGGCTACGCTTAAAGATTTGGAACGTATTCGCCAAGAGGCGATGTCGGTGCATATAGATGCTGAAGTTGAAGCTTATATTATTGAATTGATTTTTGCGACTAGAGAGCCTGAAAAATATCTATTAGAAGAGATTGCCCCTTATATTGAGTATGGAGCGAGTCCAAGAGCGAGTATTGACCTCTATAAAGCAGCACGTGCAGTTGCTTATTTGAAAGGGAATGATTTTGTCTCTCCTTTGGATGTCGCCTACATTGCCAAAGCTGTTTTACGGCACCGTATTGTTCTCTCCTATGAAGCCCAAGCCGAGGGAATAACACAAGATATGATTATTGACAAAGTATTGGGCATTGTGCCTATTCCGTAATGCCAAAAAAAATACTACTAAAAGCACGAAAACAAGTCTTTGGTGAGATGCTAGGTAATAACGCTTCACTTTTTCAAGGTGAAGGCTTTGAGTTTACGGAGCTTCGTGAATATGTCTATGGGGATGATGTTCGTAAAATAGATTGGAAAACCACGGCAAAATTGGGAAAGCCTTTTATTAAGATTTACAATGAAGAGCGAGAACTCAACGTTGTGACAGCTGTGATGTTGGGTGGCTCTAGCTATTTTGGAACGGTGAGACAAAAGTCTGAATTGATGGCTGAATTGGTAGCGTTGGTAGGTTTTTTGGCAGTTAAAAATAGTGATTTGTATAGCAATCTTCTTTTTGCTGATAGATTTTATGGAATGAGTAAACCCAACAAAAAACATTTTGGGGTGCAAGATGCTGTGAGTAAAATGCAAAACTTTAATATGTTGGGGAAACATTCAGACTATGAGGCGTTTACCGATACACTCTATAAACGTCTAAAGAGAAAGTCTTTGCTTTTTATTATTTCAGACTTTGTGGGTGAGGTTGATTTGGCGTTGTTGTCCAAAAAACATGATGTAGTCGCCTTAATCGTGCGTGATAGATTTGAAGAGAATCCCCAAGCTTTGGGACAAATACGCTTAATGGACATGGAAAATGAGCGTTCTTTTGAGGGAAGGGTAGGGGGCAGTGAACTTCAAGGTTACAAACAAGCATTGGAAGCCAATGATGCCAAACTTTATGCCGATTTTAAAAGGTTAGCAGTGCGTTACACTAAGATATATACAGATGAAGAGCCATATTTAAAGTTGGTTAAGTTACTAGGAGGGCGATAATTGGAAAATGAATTAAGAGACATAAAACCTCTACTAGAGATACCTGATAGTTCTTATTATATTTTTTTAGGTTTAATTTTTTTAGGGCTAACGATAGTTATTTTAATAATATTTTTTCTCATTAAAAAGTTTTGGAAAAAGAGAAAAATTGACATGCAAAAGGTCTATTTTGAACAGTTTAAAAACTTAGATTGGAGCGAGGTGAAAACATCAGCCTATGAAGCGACAAAATTAGGGCGTTTACTCACCAAAGATAATGAACGTGCCAAAGAGATTTATGGACAATTTGTTCCCATGCTTGAAGCCTATAAATATAAAAAAGAAGTTCCGATGCTTGATGAACATACTTTAAATCAATACCATCTACTGGTGCATATAATAGATGAATCAATTTAGTTTTGAATACCCATGGGTTTTGGGTTTAATAGTGCTTTTTATTGTTTGTGCGAAATTTTGTAAAGTTAAAGCACGGTCCATCTATTTTCCTCATTTAAGTGCTTTAATGTTAGGTAAGGCTAAAAAAGGCGTGTTGTTAGCATTTTTGAAGTGGTCGGGTATTGTTTTAGCCATTGTGGCACTGGCTTCGCCTATTTTGACTAAAGAGTATAGCAACTCTAAAAAACATGGGCGAGATATTGTGTTGATTATTGATACTTCAGAGTCGATGAAGCAAGACCGTTTTGATAAAAATGATTTACAAAAAAATAAATTTCAAGTCACCAAAGAGGTGGCAGCCTCTTTTGTGGCGAAACGGAAAAATGACCGAATAGGGCTTATTACCTTTGCTGACATTGCTTTTGTGGCATCACCTTTGACTTTTGAGACGGATTTTTTGGAAAAAATCATAGGGATGCAACGTTTGGGCATTGCAGGGAGACGGACAGCCATAAATGATGCCTTGATACAATCTTATGCTATGTTAGAACGCTCAAAAGCTAAAAGTAAGATTGTTATTTTACTGACAGACGGTATTGACAACATGAGCCAAATTACCGTAGATGAGGTGAAATCTTTGGTTTCAAAATCTAAAGTGAAGCTCTATACCATTGGGGTAGGAAGAGAGAGAGACTTTGATGGTAGATATTTAAAAGCATTAGCAGAAGCAGGAAATGGGCTAAGCTTTTCTGCTCAAAATGCTGAGATGTTGACTCAAATCTATGAGAAAATTGACCGATTAGAGGTCTCTAAAATAGAAGATAAAAAATTTGTACAACATAGCTACCTTTTTGTCTATCCGTTGATATTTGCCATTTTACTCTTACTCTTTTTTATCTATTTTAAAAATATGAGGAGTCTCTAATGAGCTTTGTTAATCCTCAACTTTTTTGGATTTTAATTTTACCGTTAATTGTCTTTTCTTTTGTGATTTTACGTCATAAAAGTGCAGTAACATCTGTTTTTAGTGAAGAGGTTTTAAAGCGACTCTCTGTGGGCGATGATACGCTACCTTTAGTCATGCGTAACACGCTCTTACTTTTGTCCATTTTTTTAATGCTCATCGCCTTGGCACGACCTGTCATTGACCATGGTCAAAAGGTGGTACAACTAGAGGGACTCTCTGCCGTGGTGGCATTGGATATTTCGGGTTCTATGCGTGCTAAAGATATTTATCCTAACCGTTTAGAATTTGCCAAAAAGAAGGTGGTTGACCTCTTTAGAGTGATGCCCAGCGATGAGTTAGCCGTCATTGCCTTTGCTCACTCCGCTTTTATGTTAGCCCCTTTCTCTTCGGACAAAGAGAGTTTGACACAGTTGGTGGAGGGGGTGAGTGATGAATATATCAACATGAGTTCCACCGACTTTACTGCTTTGGGTAGCTATGTCACCGAACTGTTAGCGAAAAAAGAGCCAAAAATTTTGATTGTTTTTTCGGATGGTGGGGAGCAAAAAGATTTGGAAGCCTTTGCACAGAGCATTAAAAAAGAGAATATTTTTCTCTATGTGGTCTTAGTAGGAACAGAGGCAGGTTCTCCTGTCATTGACAAAGAGGGAAAAAGAGTGAGCCAAAATGGCGTGATTGCCATTACGCAGAGAAATGATGCCTTGGGGGAAATAGCCGTAGAGAATAAAGGTGCATTTGTGGTTGCAGACACAGGAACGCAAGGAATTAAAGATTTGGTTGCCATTATGAAACATAAGCATCAAAATCAAGCACAAGGTGAAGTGAGCATTCATGAGAGAGAAGAGTTATTTTATGCCCCTTTGGCATTGGGATTGCTGTTGTTACTTTTGGGTTTAAGTTCATTACCACAAAGGAGAAGAGATGTTGAGTAAAAATATTGAATATAGAGGAGCTGTTTGGGGTTTTTGGGGAACACTCTTTTGGGGGGTGCTGATTTTAATCGCTTTTATATTGGGGCAAGTGCTTCCTCTTATTTTTTATTTAATGTTTGAGGGGACAGCTATAACATCCGAAGCTTTTGAGACATTAGCTTCAAGTGCCTCAACAGATGCTTTTTTACTCTTTCTTTGCTCTATGGGAGGTATGTTTTTGGCTGTTCCTGTGGCATTTGGGGTAGCCAAGCTTAAAAGAGGTTCTCTTTTAAAAGATTATTTTGCACTTAATGGCTTTAAGTGGAGAACTTTAGGTTTTTGGCTCTTGGTCTTTATTGTGCTTCAATTTGCCACAGGTTTTCTTATTGAAGCGTTGGGGGCAGAAGATATTCCTAACTTTATGATGAACTTAGAGTACCCAACACTTATGAACAAGGTCTACTTGCTTGTGGCTGTCATGGTCGCTGCTCCTGTGGTAGAAGAAGTGGTTTTTAGAGGCTTTTTACTCAAAGGTTTTGCCAACTCTTTCATGGGAGTACATGGGGCTGTGTTGCTCACTTCAGCTCTTTGGGCTGTGATTCACATGCAGTATGAGATTGCTTATCTGATTGCTATTTTTGTCATTGGGCTTGTATTTGGTTATGCTCGAATACGCACGAATTCGCTTTTTATTCCGATGATTATGCATTCGCTTTTAAACTTTTTAGCTATTTTGGGCTTGTTTTATGAGAAAGGGGTGTTTTAGGATGGAAGTGTATGATGAATGGAATGAAGTTAAAAAATCGACTCAAGAGAAACATAGAAAATTAGGGATAAAACCAAGAGAAATCTTTTGGTTAAAAATAGGACATAATCTTGGAAGTGAAGAGTATGGTAAAGGTAAAGATTTTGCTCGACCTGTTATTATTGTACGACGCTTGACGAGTGACTTGTTTATTGGAATTCCTATTACTACAACCATTAAAAATAATGATTATTTTCACTCATTTACTTATAATAATAAAACAAGAGGTGATATTGATAATTCAGCTATGATATTACAAGTTAGAACCTATAGTATAAAAAGAGTTTTAAGTAAAATTGGAATTGTTAATAAACAAGATTTTAATGAAATTTTGGAAAAAACGAAGAATTTGTTTAACCCCATCTAAAAAAAGATGGGTGTGCTCGAAAGCGAATTATAACTAAGTATATAATAAATGAATAAAAAAGTCAAGGTAGGTAAAATGATGTATAAAGAATTATATGCCGATAGGCAAAGAGATTTAGAAGATATGGATATTTAAAGAATGAAATTACAAACCAACATCTACCAAACCATAAAAAACATACTCCAAACAGCAAGAAACAACGCTTACAAACAAGTAAACTTCATAATAGTAGAAGAAGAGCAAAAAGGGGAAAATAGAGCTGAATATGGCTCATTTCTAATTAAAGAGTGTTCTCTTTCACTCTACACTTTAAGGCGAATTAAAAAAGGAAAAAAATGCATAAATTAATACTATTTTTACTAGCAAGTAATTTTTTATTTGCTGATTTATTGGATTTTAAAACCATCGCACAAGCAAATAGAGCGTATGAAATGAGGGAGTTTAC
>Ga0256840_1003568_pt1 | contig 12414 bp, 14 predicted proteins | sample 355202metaG_FD_185969 | JGI IMG/M metagenome (GOLD analysis project Ga0256840, IMG submission 185969) | Hydrothermal vent microbial communities from Mid Atlantic Ridge, Atlantic Ocean - 355-202 | ecosystem: Environmental > Aquatic > Marine > Hydrothermal vents | place: Atlantic Ocean: Mid...
TGAATCCGTGAGGTCACTACGGCACAGAACGCAAGCTATTGATTCATCACGGGTTTAAAAAATACCCGCTTAACCTATGGGTGAAGCTAAGATTTTTTAAATCCCGTGCTAAACCAATATCTTACGCCCTGTTATCCGCATTGACATCACGGATTCAGGTAGTAAAAAAACAAAGATCTGAACCTGTTTTTTGCTTTTAGACTCATAAAAACGAAATTTTATTTAAGGAAACCCTGACTAAGTTGATTAGAATTTAGCTTGCTAAAAATAATTGGACTTGATCAGGGTTTCCTTAACCTGAATCAAATAACTTCCTTAAAGCTCCAACAGGTAACCATAACGTTAATGCTTGGTCAGGCAAGCTATCAAATTCAAATTGCAAATAAAACTGTTTGGCATTTTCATCTTTGGCATCAATCACAATAGCAATCATACCAATTTCATTTGATAGCTGATAACACTTATATAAAGCATGTGTTAATAGTTTTTTTCCAATGCCTTTTCCTTGGTGTGATTGATCCACAGCTAAACGAGCTAGTCGTACAATGGGAAGTGGATAATGTGGGAATTTTTTATGCATTTTATCTGGCAAGTTTGATTTATCAATGCTTCCCATACTCAGGCTAAAGTAGCCTTGTATTTCTGGCGAATTGTTTGTGAGAACAAAAGTTCGTGATACGCCTGACTTAGAATGTTGCATCGCTTGTTTTTGCAAATAAATATCTAGTACCGTAACACCGCACGAAAATTGATTTCTATCATGTTTACGCTGTAATAGTTATAACATTAAGAAAGTTCATCAGCGTGTTCTCTGACTAATGCCTTGAGACTAGGCCTGTCTTTAATGTCTGTCTCGTCCAGTATTTCTGCAAATGTATTCCAATCTTTTACACTTAACTGTAGTCGTGTTTGTGCCTCTATTACTTCTTTGGCACGCTGTTCTGCAGACTCAAGTAGAAAGGAGCTTAAGGATGTTCCGCTATATGCCGCTGCCATAGCTATATACTTTTTTTTCTCTTGCGTGGTGCGTAGATTTATTCTTTCTTTATTTTGCATAATACTAACCTTTTGTACTTACCAGATAAGTACATTATAGCAATTTCCCCCTTTTTTTGTATATTTTTATATAATACCTGAATCCATGAGGTTAATGCGAAGAACAGGTAACTTGAGACAAGCTAAAAAAAAAGCAGATTTTGCAATCAGTCAGATTACGCTATCGCTAATTCGACCTATAAAACACAGATTATCATTTAACAGTTGTTAAGCCCAAGATTTTCCAATCTTGCATTCCACCACGGTAGTATTTAATTTTATCTGCTGGGTAGCCAAACTTTATTAATGCACTAATGCTTGCGGGTGATTGTCCACACCACATGCCATTACAGAACATAACCAGTGTTTTGGCATTAGAAAAGTCAAAAACTGCTGATGTCTCGCCATTGACTATTGCTTCATCAATATCCATCTCATCTTTATCAGATTTAATTTTAACACCAAATTTTTCTGTCATTATTTTTATAATGCCTTCTGTAGTTGCTCCTTTGCGTGGTGTTAGTTCTACCCAAGATATATTAATAGCGCTTGGAATGGTTCCTCGTGCAACCCAATCTGAGGTGCGAGAATCAATCAATAATATATTTCTATCTCCTGCACTCATTTTTTTGGCATAGTTAATAACTTCAAGTTCACCAATAGTTTGTATTCCTTCACCAAGACTCATTGGTTGTATACAAAAAGGAGGACAGGGGCGCGAGGTTTTAGCAAAGGCTGGGTCTACGTTAGCCATATTATCTTGATTGCGCATTATTTTAACGTCTTTTCCATTATGGCTAACGGTTACACTGGATATGCTTCGTGTGATTCCGACGGGTCTATCTTTAGCTGATGCAGTGTTTAGTGTTAAAGCCATACTTACGATAATCAAGTATACAGGTAGTTTTGATAATACTTTTGTTGAGTTCATATAGTCTCCTCCTAGAGATTTAGCAGTTATTAAGGAAACCCTCATCAAGTCTAATTATTTTTAGCTTGCCAAATCTGCCGATATTTCCCATAAATATCAGCGTAATAGAATGACTATTACGACTCTCTTCATGAAAAATAGCGACAGGTTTTTCTGCGCTAAATTCTAATTGACTTAATCAGGTTTTCCTTAGGCAATTTGCCTTTTTATTAAATTTATTTTTGTAGCCAGAATGTGGCAGGACCTGAGTTAATCAGGCGTACTTGCATATTAGCTCCAAACTCTCCTGTCGCAATTATTGTGTTGAGTTTATTATTTGCTAACTCAACAAATTCCTCATAAAGTGATTTAGCCAATTCAGGTGGGGCGGCTGATGCAAAACTTGGGCGAGTTCCCTTTTGTGTATTTGCGGCAAGGGTAAATTGAGGAACAATTAATAAATCAGCTCCTGTATCTAGCAGTGATAAATTCATTTTGTGATTATCATCTTCAAAAATCCGAAAATTTATGATTTTATCGAGAAGCTTTTCTACATTTTCAATGCTATCGTCTTTTTCAAAACCGAGTAATAATAAAATTCCTGTTTCTATTTCTCCGATCAGCTCATATTCAACAATAACTGAAGCCTGTGAAACTCGTTGAATAAGTCCAATCATTTTATTTAACCCTCATTTCCCAGCTCTTTCAACATATCATTACCTGCTTTTATTAAAGCTGCCGTAATTCCTGCTTCTCCTGCCGCATGCCCTGACCCTTGTACTATAAATAGTTTAGATATTGGCCATGCTTTATGCAGATCAAACGCCTGTTTGATTGGGCATATCATGTCATAACGACCATGAATAATATAACCAGGAATATCCTTTAGGCGTGATACATTATTTAAAAGCTGGTTATCTTCCAAAAAGCTATTCTGCATAAAATAATGGGCTTCTATACGAGCGATACTCAATGCATTTCTCGGGTCACTAAAGTGTTTTAACACAGAAGCACTTGGTAACAAAGTTGCTGTTCGCGCCTCCCAAAGTGACCAAGCTTTAGCTGCCCCCATACGAGCAATTTCATTATCACCTGTGAGACGCTTATGATAAGCGAGTAATAGATTATCACGCTCATTTTCAGGGATGACTTGTATAAAATCCTGCCAATAATCAGGGAATATCTGACTAGCACCTTCTTGATAAAACCAGTTAATTTCTTTTTGTGTTGCTAAGAAGATGCCTCGAACAATAAGACCTAAAACATTCTTAGGATGTGTTTCAGCATAAGCCAATGCCAAAGTAGAACCCCATGAACCACCTGCTACTACCCACTTTTCTACACCCATTTCTTCGCGGATTTTTTCAATATCTGAAATTAAATGCTGAGTCGTGTTGTTCTCCAGAGACGCATGAGGGTTAGAGCGTCCACAACCACGTTGATCAAACAAAATAATACGATATTTTTCAGGATCAAAAAGCTGTCGATGGTATAACTCACAGCCAGCACCAGGACCACCATGTAAAAAAATGACGGGTATGCCATCTCGGTTACCACATTCTTCTACATAAATCTCATGAATATCATCTACCTTTAAATAGAAGTGACTGTTTTCATGAATAGGGGGGTAAAGTTCACTCATCTTATAATATACTCAATCTTCTCAAGAATGCTTCAATTTGAAATAACTATATAAAAAACATATAAAAAACGTGGGGGATGGGTATTACCTGTACCCGTATGGTCTCACGGATACAAGTGTTAATAATAGCATTTCTTTTAAAGGAAGATTGATTAAATCCATTAGAATTTAGTACAGCCTTGCCAAGCTAAAAATAATTGAACTTGATCAGGTTTTCCTTAAGTACACTGAAGGATAAATACTCAATAACTTCTCAAACTAAGGAGTACTCATAAAATAACTTGATCATTCTGACTTGTCTTTTTGCTCCTGACCCAAAGCTCTCAATCATCGCGTAGAATAACTATGCTTTTATTGAGATCATTAGGTAAAAAATAAAAATCCCACATCATAATTGCTCAACTTGTTCCATGCTCGTTCCTAAGGAGACTATAAAAGTATCATATTCCATAATGATGAGTGTGTTTTCTAGCACCATTTGGATGTGTATGTCTGACTGAGCGTGTTAAGGAGTTTGCAGGGTGGGTGTGGGCATTGGGATCAGTATTTAAATTGACCTGTTGTTGCTGTTGTTGATCTTGTCGATTCTGCCCATTTTCTTTGCAGCTATAACGATGCTTGTGTTCTCTGCGTCCATTTGGGTGGGAATGGCTTATTGAACGGGTGCACCTATTTGCTGGATGCTTATGTGCATTAGGATCAGTATTTAAATTGACCTGTTGTTGATCTTGTCGATTCTGCCCATTTTCTTTGCAACTATAACGGTGCTGGTGCTCTCTACGACCATTTGGATGGGTGTGACTTATTGAACGGGTACATCTATTAGCTGGGTGCTTATGTTCATTAGGATCAGTATTTAAATTGACCTGTTGTTGCCTTTGTTGATTCTGCCGATTTCCTTTACAGCTATAACGATGCTTGTGCTCTCTGCGTCCATTTGGGTGGGAATGGCTTATTGAACGAGTACACCTATTGGCTGGATGAGTATGCCGCTCATTAGCATGAACATTAACATTTCTCTGTCTGGACTTACAGCTAGAACGATGCCTATGCATTTTTTGAGCATTACGGTGAGTATGACGAATAGCGGGAGTGCAATGATTAGCAGGATGTGTATGCATATTAGCCTTTTCTTCTGCGGATAATACCTTTGCTGAAACATTTGAAACCATAAATGCACTAGACATTAGTAAAACTAAAACTTTCAATAAAACCTTCATAAACACTCCTTGTTATTCACATAGCATCAAAATATTTGCAGATATAATAATGGATGATGTAAGAAATCACCTTAATACTTGAAGAACCTCACCATGATCAAGATGTTTGGCTAATCCTTTTGCCGTATTGCCATCACTATTAGTTGCGTTTTTTCTCGCGCCTCGACTAACTAGGTACGATGCAGTGGCAGAATGACCAAAGCGGGCAGCTTCATGCAGGGGAGTCCAATTTTTTTCCGACCTAGCATCAATATCTGCACCCTTAGATAGCAATAGTTTAACGACTTCTAGTCTTCCTTTAGCGGCTGCTTCATGTAAAGGTGTCTCATTAAACTTATCCCGTGCATTCACTTTTGCACCATTAGCAATAATAACCCCAGCAAATCCAAGCTGTCCTTTTGCAGCTGCCTTATGTAGCAAAGTTTCGCCAATACCATCGGTAATATTAACATCTGCTTTATTGCTAGCTAACAACTCAGCTATTCTTACATTTCCATTCTTTAAAACAACCTGAAGAGGAGTTCCTTTTTGGCTTCCTGTATTTGCATTTGCTCCAAATTTAAGCAAACTCGCAACAATACCCGCCTGTCCTTTTGAGATTGCTAGATGTAAAGGGTTTCCACCCTTACCTGCTTTATTTGCATCAGCATGATATTGCAACAAATTGTTTACCATGCTTGGTCGCCCTTTTTGAATTGCCATAAGCAAAGGTGTTTCACCTGTATTGCTAGATTTATTAGCATTAGCTCCATTTTCCAGTAGGAGCTTAACAAAATTGGCATTTCCCTTATCAATGGCAAGATGTAAAGCCGTTCGACCATCACGAGTGGTTGCATTGACATCTGCACCATAAAGCACAAGTTTGTCAGCAATATCATTAAAACCAACTCTCAAGGCGGTATAAAGAACAGGTTCACCATTTGCAGCAATTGTATTTGCACCAGCACCCTGTTTTAGAAAACGATCTGCCTCCCTCTTGCTTGCCGCCAGAAGGTTATCAGCAAAAGCCTTGCTATTAACTCGATTTGATCTGGGACGGCTGGGAATCTTACGTTTTTTTAAGCGACCAAACTTTGACGGTGTTTGTTTTTTAGTTGTAGCTTCGGTTTCTTCGTCTTTTGATTCAATTTTTGATTCAGTGCTAGCAGATTTTGATTCTGCTACGGCTTCACTCATTTTAGTGGGTTTAACACTTCCGCCTCCGCAACCCGTTAAAAATAAACACGAGAAACATAGCCCTATAATGACGTTGCTTACTTGATTTGACTTCACTGCCGCCTCTTTCCTTTTGTTGAACAGATTTCTTTAAATGAGCCAATACTTAATTAATTACTGACCCTGATCCCCTTATATGCACCCTTAGATTGTGCCAATAACTTAGGATTAAATAAACTATGGACTTAACTTGTATCCATAAGCAGGCTACTCAGTCTAAAACGCACGATCTTAAGTACTTGATTATTATTATAAAAAGCAGAAAACCCTAACCCCCCCTAAATAACAGATGGAGACTCCTTTAAGCTCATGATAGCTAATATAGACTTTTCTGTCATGTATTAATCAAGATTGTTGAAATACTTAGAAATAATACAGTTTTATAATATCATTTCTTGGAATCAGTAATTTGTCTTTTCTTGATATAAAGTCTTATACTACGCTCCTTTTTTATTATAGGAGAACATTTTATGAAAAATAAAGTATTCTACACTTCTTTTCTAGGTATATTACTGAGTATATTTCTATCAATTACAGCTTGTAATGGAAACACAAGCTCACAAGCAACAGCCACACAAACAAGTAAAGCAGCTGAGCCAATTCCTCAGGCGGGTGGATATAGCAATATTGATAATGCCAAATTACAGGAGCTTTTAGATCAGGGGGTTACTCTTGTTGATATTCGACTCGAAGAAGAATGGAAACAAACAGGCATTGTAAAAGGCACAAAAACGATTACATTTTTTGATAGAACAGGACGGATTAATCCTGCCTTTGTTCCTGAACTTACCAAACTAGTGAAAAAAGATCAGCCAGTTGCGCTAATCTGTCGTACTGGTAATCGAAGCCAAGCCGCAAGCAAAGCTATTGCACAACAACTTGGATACAAAAAAGTATATAATGTTACACATGGCATTGTTGGCTGGATTTCAGAAAAAAGGGCCGTAGTTAAATATTAAATAATACAAAAAAGAGGGGGGATGGGTAGGAGACTGTCTGAAAACAGGAGTCACAGCGAAGGAAATCTAGCCAAATCCAGCTTTTCCGCAGTAGAATCTCTATTCTTGGACAGCTTCAACCTTCCTACAGCTTATTATATTTTGTTGCTATCCCCTTTGATTTCTCAACGGGATACTTAATGGCATTTAATTTTATTTTTTTATTTACGGCATCTATTAAATCAACATCCAATTTGTCTGCTAAACGAATCAGGTACATCATTATATCAGCCATTTCCAGAGAGACTTCCTCTAATGTCTCCTCAGGCAATTGTTTGCTTTGCTCATCGGTGAGCCACTGAAAATGCTCGACTAACTCTGCACATTCTACAATCAGCGCCATAGAAAGGTTTTTAGGGGAATGAAACTGATCCCATTCACGCTCCTTAGCAAATTCTCTAAGGCTCTTTCTCATGGTTTCTAGTTCATTTGACATATAAGATCACCTAAAAAAGCATTAAAACTAGGGGGGATGGGTATATAGAATTATGCCCATCCCCCTGTTTTTTACATATTTTTAACTACAACCTTTAGGTCTTGGTAAGCCAGCAATTTTATTTGCTGATTTAATTAGACCGCCTTTGGGGAAAAGGCTAAAGATATATTTATTTGTTGAGCGATCTTTGCCAAATTCGGCTTTCATCATTTTCATAAATTTGCGCGGCTCAGCAACTTGGTTTAAATCTTCAAAAGCAGAACGGGTAAGCTTTATAATATCCCAATGTTCTTCACTGAGTTCAGGAATATCCTCAACCTCGGCAGCAATTTTTACTGCAATATCTTCATTCCACTCACTCAAATCTTCCATCCAGCCTGCTTCGCTTAATTGTATGTTTTTTCCATTTACTTCGATTTCCATCATAACCACCTTATAATTGTTTAAATAATGGGTAGGAGTATATCATTCACTCGTGATGAGTATATATCACCTTATAAACAGGGTAGATTTATTACATTAGATTATTAGTACTCCATCAATATTGGTTTGATGAAGTACTAATTTAGATAATAGGGGGTTTACAGCTGTGACTAGATATTTCTTTATAGACTTCAATGGCCTCATCAACATCTTGATAAATTTCGAGCTTTTCACCTGTAAGTAAGATTGCTACATCACTATAGTCTTTAATGGTATCCATGCTATGAGATACCATTATAATATTTGATGTTTTACTTTTTTCATTAAAGGCTAGTTTACATTTATCTCTAAATCCTTGATCACCTACTCCCATTATTTCATCGACAAGATACACTTCAAAATCTATTGCCATACTAAGAGCAAAAGCTAAGCGAGAACGCATTCCTGAAGAGTAATTTTGAATGGGTTCATGAATATAATCTCCTAGTTCAGAAAATTCTATGACAAACTCTGTGACTTTCTTGATGTTTGCGCCATAGATTCGACAAGCAAACCTAAGGTTTTCAATGCCTGTAAGGGTAGAATGAAAAGATCCAGCAAAACCCAGTGGCCAAGAATAGTGACCTGTCCGAATAATTTTTCCGCTATCAGGAAATTCACTCCCTGCTATTAAACGTAGCAGTGTGGATTTACCCGCTCCATTAACCCCTAATACGCCAATATTTTGTTTTTCAGGAAATTTAAAGCTAACATTATCAAGAATAATATTCTTGCCATGTTTTGTATGGTAAGTTTTTGTTACATTACGAAACTCTATCATAATAATTTTAATCTAATACTCTGGGTGAGAACTAGGTTTGTCTTGCCTTTTTACTTGTTGCTCGCTCTGCTAGCATGCCAATTACAAAAATTATAAAAGATACTGTTACAGTGTATTCGACATCATAAAGCCGACTATTAAAACTAGTATAAAAACCACTTCTAAACCATTCCACCATATTGAGAAGAGGGTTGTAAGATAGGATGTTATAGGCATCAGGAGAAAGAAAATCCATCGTGAAAAATATACCTGACATAAAATAGAGAGGTCTTGAAAGAGCAGAGTAGATATTCGCATAGGAAGGTATTGACAGCAGAATAGCGAGATTGATCATTCCGACTCCAGTTGCAATGACAACGACAAGCCCTATTGCTGACATCATCTGCAAAAAGTTATCAATTTTTATACCGATACCAAAGTAAGATGCTATTGCCAAACAAAGAATGAAAACCACTGAAATACTAACGAATTCAATAAGCACTCTTGAAATAACTATATCGAATGGCATTACTTGAGGGTAGCCCAGCAATGATTTATTTACACTCAAACCACTCATTATATTATTAACGATATTACTGAATAACTGAAAAGGTATAATTCCTGTTAAGATAAATAGACCTATATTGTCACCAACAGGTGATGTACGACTCATTGAAGAAAATATCGCAACAAAAACAGCAACATGTGCCAAAGGTTCAAAAAAAGCCCAGAAAAACCCTAATTTTCTATTTCCAAAACGTGAACGTGTTTCGCGTAAGGTTAGGGCTGATATAACCCGACCTTGTACTGAAAGCGCGTGAAGCAGTTCCAAAAGAGTGTTTCCTATAGTCCAACAGCTTTAGCTGATATTGCAATTTGATAGATGATTTGAATCCAGTCTTTTACATTTTGTCTTTGTTTTGGGTCAACTTTTGGGAAGACGATGATTTGATCACCAGGTTGAACTCTTAAATTCTTGCCGATATCTACCTTTCCATTGGGGTGCTTTATAACAAGTTTTTGCTCATCAGCGCGTTGTGCAAAACCACCAGCACGCTTGATATAGTCTTTGATGCTAGCATTCTGTGCAAAGACCATTGCTTGAGGTATAAGCACTTCACCACTAACTGTTACCACATCACTTTTTTGTGGGATAACAATAACATCCCCTTGCTCAAGTCGGATATTAGCAATTTTACCATTCTCGCTTACAACAACCTGTCCTTCAATTTGTGTTTGACGAGCATGTTCAATATATTTTAGCATTAATTCTGCTTCTTTTGCGCGAATAGAAGCTTCTCCATCAGATTTTGACGGTGTTGTAAGCAGGCTTCTTTCTAATCGCTGGATGCTTTGTGATAAATTCTTTTTTTGCTGAGCAGCAATACTTTTGCGTTTCAGGTAAATATTTTTTATATCAGAAGATTCTTGATCGACTGAAATATAGTCAAGAAGAGCTTTTAAACGACTCCCTTTTTTTATTGAGAAAAAGGAGTTTCCTTTGTAGTTACCTTGAACTCTCACACCAATAATAGGGTTTAATGAATCGCTTGTAAAAGAAATGATGTCACCATCAAGCAAACGAGTATTCAGAAACTGTTTGTAAGGTATATAAACTGACCAAGGCTTTCTATTACGCGCTCCTTTTATGGATACATGTGTGACCTTTGCAGCAGGTCGAGCATATTGCTCAAGCTGTTTCCCTGAGATTTGACGACCTAAAAATTCAAAACGAAATGGATTTCTAGTATTGCCGTTTACTTCAATGGTTGACCCTATCTCATCAACAACGATAGTATCGCCATTTTGAAATTTAATCTGTTTGATATGACCCTTTCTTAAAAAAGGGTAAAGATCATAACGCCTAATAAGTCGATTGCCTCGAAGCACTCTAATACTACGATAGCTACCTCTTTGAGAATCTATTCCTCCTGCTTTAAAAAGAAAAGAAAGAATACTATTAGAAGCTGCACCTGTGTATTGACCTGGTTTTTTTACCGAGCCAGTAACATAAATACTTATTGGTGTTGAGGTAAGCAAGCTCACATAAATATCTTCGCCTTCTTTAAAAACGGTAGCCACTTTCTGCTTTACGACTCTAGATAAATTACGTGAAGGTATGCCTGCAACCTTTACCGCACCCACTTCTGGAATAAAAATCTGGCCATTAGGATCAATAGTAAGTGTCTCATCAATAGTCACCTGCCCCCACATGTGCAAAGCAAGCTTGTCACCAATCTCTAATCTGTAATCTGGATTTAAGCCGTCATTTCTATTTGACTGAAAGTTGCCTGAGAATAAATTACTTCCAAAAGGTAGTGAACCCTTTGCAACAGGTGCTTTGGCATAAGCTGATATACTAATAAACAACAGTAACAAGCTAGCAATAAAATAATAAACAGATGATGTTTTTATAGTGTTTTTCATATTATGTATTAAACCCAACCAGCATGATCTCTAATAGAAGCTATGATTAAACCAACAATACCCCACAACAGCAAACAACTAAGAAAAAGCACAATATAATCATGTGGTTGATCTGGTTTAGCAGCTCTTTCAGGTAATTGAGGTTTAACAATAACAGTCAGGTAACGGTGTTGTTGAATGGCATCAATTCTTGCCTGTTCCACATTCAATAGCGTTGAAGCATAAGATTTCTCAGCAAAGTCCTGTTCTGTTAATAATGCTTGCTGTTTCGCAATAAGTGCTCCTATTGTCTTTGATTTATTGCCTTTGCTATGAAAACTTCGTGCTTTTTCTTTTTGCACTTGGCGTTTTAATGATTCATATTTATTTCGAGCAGCCTTAACTTTAGGTGATCTATCGTGTAGAGCAATCCGTAAGCTTCTTAGTTCTGTCTCTGCTTTAGCTAGGTCAGCTTCTAAACCAGCCACTAAAGTAAGTTTTGTTTCGATATTTTTCTCTGGGCTTAAGATCTGTTCATTATCATGGAATTGTTTAACTTTAGTACGTACTGTTGCGAGTTTCTTTTCTGCATTTTTTAATTCACGCCGAGCAAATTTCAAGCTATCTTGACGAGATTTTTCAGAAAGATTATTGACTAATTTTTGACTCGCTTTTAAAACTGAGTTTATCACTAGCATTGCATCTTCTGGCTCAAAGGCAAATACGCTGAGGTGCGCTATACCAGAGCTTGTATTAAACTCGATACTGACTTTGCTTCTCCAATAGTCCAAAATATCTTCAATACTCGCATTTTCTTCAAGTCTAGATAGCCAGTCTTTATCATTTCGTGCATAGAGTTTTTTAATATCAAAGTCATTTTTTGTTTGTTCAATCACTTCTCGTGATTCAATAAAATCTTTAATAATTAAAGCATCACGAGTAGATGACACATTGCCTGAAAGACCCGTTAAAGCACCTAATGGATCGGATTGAAACCCACCTGATTTTTCAATGGTAAAATGTGCGGTGGTTTCATATTGATTGCTAGCATATTTTGAATAATAAGTTGTTCCTAATGCCATAGGAATCACAAAAAATAGCCAGAACGTTACTGATTTCAGGAGTTTCATTTTTTATTCATTGATAAGGATGGGTTGAGCCTGATACCAGCGATTATTAATCTTGCAGGAAGACTTTGCTCTGGAAGATTTTATGGTATACCTTCTGCATTGATGACCATTGGCCGAGTAGTATTTTTCACCAAGGCGAATAGTAGATGATTGACCATCTGCTAATTTAATCGTTAACCTATCACCAAGCTTTCCTTTTG
>Ga0256840_1003569_pt1 | contig 12414 bp, 11 predicted proteins | sample 355202metaG_FD_185969 | JGI IMG/M metagenome (GOLD analysis project Ga0256840, IMG submission 185969) | Hydrothermal vent microbial communities from Mid Atlantic Ridge, Atlantic Ocean - 355-202 | ecosystem: Environmental > Aquatic > Marine > Hydrothermal vents | place: Atlantic Ocean: Mid...
CCTTTTAATTTTTTATCATCAAATAGAAAAGCGTATAAATTGTCTAATGTTCCGGTTGCCCGGACATCACTTTTACCGGTTTTTGCTTTAAAATCAGTTAATTTTATGGTATTTGTATTGAATTGAATATCAGCATTATCTACATAAAACGGATTTTTTAGTTCTCTATCAGAATAAGAGAAGTCTAGTAAACTAGCCACACCATTAGTTTTAATTTTTTTGTAATTATTATTCTCAACCGATTTCATATCCAAATTGGTATGAAAGTCTGCTTGTAAAATTCCGCCTATTTTATTGTCTAATTTTATAGGATATGCCTTATAAAAATTATCTAAATTTAGTTTTCCTTTAAAGGAAGCATCTACGGTTGGATTTTCAATTAAATTGGAAATTATTCCGGTAGTTTCAAAAGTATCTTGGTCTATTGAAAACCGCATTTTATCTACTTTCAAAAACGGTATATGCTTAGTACTTTTATTTGCCATTTCACCAGTAAACGAAATATTTTTAATGGATTTTGGTAAATCAGGATACTGAAAAAATGCATTTTTAGTATCTATTTTAACACTGTATTTTGGCATTATGTTATCAGCGTAAATTCCTTTTACAAAACCCGAAATATTAGCAGTTCCGCTTGCCTTTACATCTTTAAAATTGGCAGAATATGCATTAGGAATTAAAGATAGCACACTTTTAAAATTTGTTTTTGGGGCATTAAAATTAAGATTTACATCTTCACTATCAGAATTATGCTGTACATAACCGTCTAATTTTAAATGTAAATCATTTAATTGCAAATCGTTTTCTTTAAGTGTAAATTTCATATTGGTTAAATCCATTTTCAGCAAAGCATCCAACACTATTTTTACCTTATTTAGATACTTTACATTACCATATTTAAGCGTAAAAGCATCAATTTTGGTATTGGTTTTTAAATCGGACACCGATGCCGAAAAATCACCGCTTCCGCTGTGATTTAATCCTTTCATAAACAAAACAAATTTATTGTGTTGGTCTTTAAAAAGAAAATCGGACTTTAAAATTTGGTATTTTTTTACGTCAAACGTAAATTCTTGATTGTTTGTTGTTGGTGTGTTATTTTGTGTTTTCTGCTCTTTAATATAATGAATATCGTAATTTGTTCTTCCTAAAGAATCGACTAATAAGTTCACATTTGCTCCATTTACCGTTACATTTTTTATGTGTATTTTTTCTGCATTTTTATTAAAAATATCTTTCGCATTTAATACTAAATTCAATTTTTTAACAAAAACGAGTGTATCACCCTTAAAAGGAGTTTCATTTACTACCAATAAATCATTTATCGTTAAAGATGCATAAGGAAAACTTTTAATAATACCTAAATCTACGTTGTTATAAGCAATTTCGATATTATAATCTCTATTTATTTTTTGCACTAATTTTTTAATTAATGCATCTTTATAAAAGTATAAAATTCCGCTTACGGCAAGAGCTAAAACGACAAATACAATTGCAATTTTTTTAATAATTTTCATGGCATTAATTTTTATTCAAAGTTATAACATTTTTATGACAACTATATAATGATACCTTAAAAGAAACCTTATTGATTTTTCATATCTTTGCATTATTGATACATTTATATTAATACCACCAAAATTAAATTTTAGAATTATGCATGAACTTTCTATCGCAATGGGTATTATTAAAATAGCCGAAAAAGAAACAAAAAAAGCTAATAAAACTTTAGTAGAACGCATTGAGTTAGAAATTGGCTCTATGTCAGGCGTTGAATTAAGTTCATTAGAATATGTTTGGGAGACTGCTGTAAAAAATACCGTTTTAGAAAATGCCAAACTAGTTATCGACTATAAAGAAGCAAAAGCGAAATGTTTAGAATGTGAAACAGAATTTGGTCTTAAAAAAATGTACGATAGTTGTCCAAAATGTAGCAGCCATTTCAAAAACATTTTGCAAGGAAAAGAATTAAGAGTAAAAACATTAGAAGTAACTTAACAACAAAACATTGTTTTTAGAAGATATTTAATTACATTTGCAATATAAAATAATAAATTATGTGTGGAGTTTGCGGATGCGGCACAGACGGTGTCTCTATAAATAAACCAAATAAAGAAAATAATCACATTCATGAGCATAGTCATGATGGACATACGCATGAGCATAGTCATGATGGACATACACATGATCATAATCATGAAGGGCATACACATCACCACCATAATCATCACAATAACCAAAAAACTGTTATCGATTTAGAAAGAGATATTCTTAGTCAAAATAATGTAGATGCTGCCCGTAACAGAGGTTATTTTGAAGCTAAAAACATCTTTACTTTAAATCTAGTAAGTTCTCCTGGATCCGGAAAAACCTCTATACTGGAAACAACTTTAAAAGATTTAAAAGAAACTTTAACTTTTTATGTTATCGAAGGAGACCAACAAACTCTTAATGATGCTGATAGAATTGATGCATTAAATATCCCTGTAATACAAGTAAATACAGGTAAAGGATGTCATTTGGAAAGCGATATGATTTACGATGCCGTTAAGCAGTTAAAACCAAAAGAAAACTCTGTTTTAATGATTGAAAATGTAGGTAATTTGGTTTGTCCTTCAATGTTTGATTTAGGCGAACAAAAACGTGTTGTAATTATAAGTATAACAGAAGGAGAAGATAAACCAATAAAATATCCTGATATGTTTGACAGTGCAGATATTTGCATCATAAACAAAATGGATTTATTGCCTCACCTAAATTTTGACATTGATAAATTAAAAGATTATGCTTTACAAGTAAACCCTAATTTACATTTTTTTGAAGTTTCTGCAACAACAGGACAAGGAATGAAAAATTGGTATGAATGGTTAAAAAAAGAATTAAAACAAAACCAAATAAATAACGCCTAATTATGTGTTTATCTATACCCGGAAAATTAATTGAAATAGTAGCCGAATTAGACCCTACTTTTAGAATAGGTAAAGTTGATTTTGATGGCATAAAAAAAGATGTAAACTTAGCAATGGTACCACAAGCTAAAATAGGCGATTATGTATTAGTACATGTTGGCGCTGCTATTAGCCTTGTTGACGAAGATGAGGCAAAAAGAACCTTTGATATTCTAATGCAAATGGGCGAAACTGATGATCTCAATATGACGGAATGGACAAAAGATATTATCTTAAAGGACAAAGATAATCATTCTATTATTGAAGAAATCAACACCAAGGAAACCCGAATAAAAGATATAAAAGAAGATTTAGATGAACAAACCAGTAATGTTTGGGATTAACAAATTCTTGGTAATTGTTCACCTATTTGCATACTAACCACTCGCTTACCTCCCATTGTGTTAGTTATTACTACTTTTTTTGGATGTTGCTCTACCACTTCTCCTATTATTGAAGCATGTTTGCAATTATCAAATTCACGCATTTTTGCTGTGATTTCATCTGCTTTTTCACTGGATACAATCGCTAAAAAAACGCCTTCATTAGCTGTGTATAAAGGATCTAATCCTAAAATTTCACAAGCACTTTTTACTTGTGGTGCTATTGGTAATTTATGATTTTGTAAAACAATACCGGTTTTCGTATCTCTAGCTATTTCATTTAAAGTAGATGATAATCCGCCACGTGTTGGGTCTCTAAATAAATGAATTGCTTCACCAAATTCATCTAATAATTTTTTTATAGAATGGTTTAAATTTGTCGTATCACTCTCTATAGTTGTTTCAAATTCTAAGCCTTCTCTTACAGATAAAATTGCAATACCATGAGTGGCAATTTGATTACTGACAATGATTTTATCACCAACTTTAATATTATTAATATCAATGTTCGCTTTTTTATGTACCTCACCAATACCGGTTGTATTAATAAAAATCTTATCTCCTTTACCTTTATCTACAACTTTAGTATCACCAGTTACTACAATTACTCCGGCTTTATCACATGCGTCTTTAATACCAACAAGTATTTTCCAAAACTCCTCCATTGATAAACCTTCTTCTAAAATAAAACTTAATGATAAATACTTAGGAATTGCTCCACACATGGCAATATCATTTACAGTTCCATTAATTGCTAACTCTCCGATATTACCTCCGGGAAAAAAAATTGGTGAAATAACAAAGCTATCAGTAGAAAATGCCATTTTCCCTTTTACTTCTAAAAAAGCTCCATCATGTTTTTTATCTAATTTATCATTTTTTAAAATATCAAAAACACCACTTTCTAATAATTTATTTGTTAATAAACCTCCACTTCCGTGACCTAATGTAATAAAATCAAATTCAAATTTTGGCATCGGACAAGATAATTCCATCTTCATTGTATTTATGTTTAAATTTAGTATTTCAAAAGTACATTATTTATAGTAAATCTTTATATATTGCAACAATAAAAAAATATAAAAATGCCTGTATTCAAACTTAAAGAAAATATAATAGCGTTTCCTCCTGCTCATTTTGCAGACAATGATGGATTACTTGCCGAAGGTGGATTAGTCAATGCAGATTGGTTGTTAGAAGCTTATAAAAGTGGCTTTTATCTATGGACTAATCCTATGCGGTATCCTAAATGGTGGACACCGGATCCAAGAATTGTATTATTCCCTAATGAATTAGATATTCCCAAACATGTAACTGAGGGAATAAAAAAATCTAATTTTAAGGTAACTTTTAATCAAGATTTAGAAGGTGTAATGAAATTAATTCAACGAATTGAAAATAAAGGTGAAATGGACAATGGTTGGCTTACCGGCAAATTAATTAAAGCATTTTTAGAAATTGAAAAACGTGGTTATTCTCTTTCTGTTGAAGTTTATCAAGACAATAATCTTGTTGGTGGTGCTTTTGGAGCTACGAATGGTAAATTTTTCTTTGGAGAATATATTAATGGTACAATTGAATATGCCAAAGAATATGCCTTAATAGAACTAACAAAAAAATTACAAAAAGAAAATTACGTACTAATTGATTTACAAAAAGAAACTACTGAAACAATTGATATTGGTCTAAAAGAAATATCAAGAAGTGAATATTTAAGAATTTTAAAAGAGTAAAATAAAATGAATACATTTAAAGAAACTATTACAAGTGCAAACGTATTATTAGGTGATAGAAAATATAACGAAGCTATTAACCTTTATAAAGAAGCTATTAATAAAACAGATATACCTGAACAAAAAATTGATACTTTTAACACTATAGGCAGATTATACCTATACTTAAATGATGAGAAAAATGCTTTTGAATATTTTAAAAAATCATTAGATGTGCATAATTCACTAGATGAAAAAAAACAAGAATTATTACAAGCAAATAAAGCAACTATTCTAAATAATTTAGGTGTTTTAATTGTAAAAGATAATCCTAAAACAGCTATGAAATTTCATAAAGAAGCGTTAGAATTATTTAAAAATTATGATAATAACAATACTAACCAGAATTTAGATGTACACATAGCTAATACCCATTATTCTTATGCAGATTCTGCATATGCAAAAGGAGATTATTACATGGCTAAAAAGCAATTTAAAGAAGTCATTTCAGCTTATGAAAAATTAAAAGATAATGAGATTTCCGAACCTATCATTGCAAATGCTCACTACAATTTAGGAAATATTTATTTAGATGAAGATAATGTTTATGATGCTCGAAATAATTATGTTAAAGCCCTTAAAAAATTTAGAACTCTAACCGAAAAACAACCGGAAGCATATCGATCTTTGGTTGCTGCTACTTTTAATAATTTAGCAGTTACAGCTAAAACAATGTATAAATATAATGATGCTATAACATATTATGAAAATGCTCTAAAAGAATACGAAATTTTAAAAGATCAAGATAAAACTACATTTTTACCTTTTTATGCCGCTACATTAAATAGTATTGGTATTATTTATGCAGAGCAACATGAAGTAAAAGATGATTATGATAGTTTTGGTCTTACCGGTTTTTCAGGGTTTGGAACACTATCAACAGATAACTCTATTGATAGCAAAGTAAAAAAAGATAAAATTGATAAAATAAGAAAAGAAAAAGCCTTAGAATACTATAAAAAAGCTATTGATGTTTACAATAAGCTAGTACAAAAAGAACCTGAATTATATTCTCATTATTTAGCAACTGCTCATCATAATTTAGGTGTTCTATATGATACCAAATCCGATTTTAAAAACGCAGAAGACAGCTTTGAAAAAGCACTATTTATAAGGCGTGATTTAGCAAATAAACACCCTAAAGAATTCAATCTTGATGTTTGTGTTACTCTATTTAATATAGTTACGATGTATCAAAACCTATTAGAACAGACAGTAAATATAGGATTTAAAGATGCTTCTCTTAAAATTTTAAATGAGATAGAAAAACGAATGAAATTATATTCTAACGAAAAAAAACCTATTATTGAAGGTATGCGAAGTGATTTAGAATATTTTAAAGATTATTTTACAACTATAAATAATGAATATTTAGATTTATTTGATGCAATTGTAAAAGAAAATGCAGTAATTGAAGAAATCAATGAAACATCTAATCCGGAAGAAAAATTAAGTATGCAAAAGCATGTTGTTAATTTATACTATACTTTAGCCGAAAAATATCCAGATAATCCAAGATTAAAAGAAGTTTTACTTAATTCGTATATTAAATATACCTGGTTTGCTTTAAGGAGTGACAAAGCATCTATTGCCGAAAAAGCAATAGCCACAGGTTATAAAATTAACTCCAAATCAAATTATCTAAAGGCAAATGAGGCACTCTTATGTTTACTGAAAAATAATATTCCTAAATTTAAGAAACTATACAATGAAATTAAAGATATAGAAAATGAAGATAAAAAAACCTTTAAGGAGGTTCTAAAAAATGACTTGATTGTTTTAAAGAGGGATGGTGTAATAAAAGAAATAAGCGAAACTCTATTGTAAAATTGTAAAAATAAAGACAAATAACCACATGCTTCGTAAATGGTTGTTTGTCTTTTTACAACATGTCAGAAAAATGATAATATGCTGCACAGGCACCTTCACTACTAACCATAGGTGCTCCTAGAGGGTTTTGAGGTGTACATTTTTTTCCAAATGCAGGACATTCATTTGGTTTAATTATCCCTTTCATTATATCACCTGCCATACATTCTTTACTCTCCGAAGCCTTTTCAATATCAATATTAATTTTTTTAGTTGCATCATAAGTTGCATAATTTTCTTTTATAGCATAGCCACTTTTGGGGATAGTGTCTAATCCCCTCCAAGCTCTATCTGTTACTTCAAATACTTTATTAATAATATCTTGTGCAGATAAATTGCCTTCCTTAACAACAATTCTTGAATATTGATTTTCCACTTCGTGTCTTCCTTCTTCCAATTGTCTTACAGTCATAAGAATTCCTTGCAATAAATCTAAAGGTTCAAAACCAGTTACCACAATAGGAACTTTATACTTTTCCGCTAAAACAGGATATTCCCAATAACCCATTATAGCACAAACGTGACCCGCTGCTAAAAAAGCATTGATGGTACATTCATTATCTTCCATAACTGCCTTTATCGCTGGTGGAACCAACACATGAGATGTTAATATAGAATAATTTTTAAGACCTAATTTTTCAGCATGCAGAACAGACAATGCATTTGCTGGAGCTGTTGTTTCAAAACCAACAGCAAAAAAAACGACTTCTTTATTCGGATTTTCTTTTGCTATATTTACAGCTTCTAATGGCGAATATAAGATTCTAATATCGGCACCTTGTGCCTTGGCTTCTAAGATACTTTTTTTAGAACCCGGAACTCTAATCATATCTCCAAAACTACATAAAATTACATTTTTTTCTTCAGCTAAATAAATAGCCTCATCAATTAAATGCAAAGGTGTTACACAAACAGGACACCCCGGACCGTGAACCATAGTTATCTCTTTAGGCAAAACACTAAGAATACCATTTTTCACTAAAGAATGCGTTTGACCACCACAAACCTCCATTATTTTCCAAGGTTTAGTTATTGTTTTTTTTATTTCTTCTAAAACTTCTAGGGCCTTTTCAGGATCTCTATACTCAGTAAGATATTTCATTGTATTTACATTATTACTTATTCAATTCTTCAAACCTCTTAGCAAATTGTTGAATTTTTAATGGTGTATAATTTTCTAGTATTCGCTGTAAGATGATTTCTATTGGTTCATTACTTTTTCTAACTTGATGATTAAATGTATTTGATATATCCCAAAACTCTTCATCAGACAAGTTAACATCCTCTTCTTTTAATGGAACTTCTTTTTCAATCACTTTAAATCCTACATTTGAATTAATTTCTGTAGTTTTTATTATCATTTTTGGACTATCATCAAACTCGATACCTTCTTTTTTAGCTTTCTCCTTTGCTATTCCTTTTGCTCTTTTATCTAAAAATTTTTTTAACCTAGTCATTTTAATTATTCTTTGGCGTAAAGATAATACATTATTTGTCCAAATGAAATATTTTCATCATTTGGCGATAATTCTTTATGAAAATATAAATTAAAGTCTCTTTTCATAAAGGATATAATTAACTCTATCAACCATTGATTTTGAAAAACACCTCCACTAAAACAAATTTTTTTACAACCGGTTTTTTTAGCTGTAATACTAATATAATGTGCTAATGTAATATGAAATTTTGCTGCAATAAAATCTTTTTGAAAACCTTTTTTTAAATCTTTAATTATATTTTCAATTACAAATTTATAGAAATTATTAGGCAAAACATCTTCTTTAAAATAGGAATAGTATTTAGTAAAATTATTTTTTCTAAAATAACGATAAGCTGCACTTTCTAATTTCATTGCTGCTTCTCCTTCATATGATTGTTTATCTATCCCTAAAATAATAGAAGCTACTGCATCAAATAATCGCCCGACACTTGAGCTTTTTACCGAAGTAGTCTCTACTAATTTAGAATATATCTTCCACTCTATTTCAGAAAATTTATTTTTAACAATAGTATTATTATCCATATTAACTGTCATGACAAAAGCCGAAATACGAGGTTCTTTTGGTAATTTATCCCCTAAGATAAAAGGGAATTCTTCTAAGTGAGAAGTTCTTATTATTTCACCTTTTTTATAGGTAAAAAATTCTCCTCCCCAAACATTTCCATCATCACCCAAACCAGTTCCATCAAAAATAACTCCTAAAATTTTCTCATCCGTTTCTAATAAATTATTTTCTGCTAAAACTGCAAAAAAATGTGCTTTATGATGCTGAATTTCAACTACATTAATGTTTCTGCTTTTTGCTAATTCTTTACCATATTGAGTGGTAAAATAGTTTGGATGTTTATCTACTAGAACAGTATTAAAATTTGGCTTTTTTAAAAGTTTTTCTAAATGATTAAATGTGTTTTTATAATTGTTTTCAGCCTCTAAGGCGTTCGTATTCCCTAAATACTGACTAATATGAATATTTTTATTATGTAAAATTGAAAAAGTGCTTTTTAACATTGCTCCCATTGCTAAAATAGTATTTTTCGATAGTTTTAAATTGGGATTTATGTATGATGGTGCTAATCCCCGTGAACGTCTTATAATAGTTCTATAAGATTTTATTGAGGAATATCTAACAATGCTATCATCCTGCGGTATCACAATTTCACGGTTATTACATAAAATATAATCAGATATTTTTGATAACTCAGATATTTCGTCTTTATAAATAATTGTATTATTAGAAATATTTCCACTAGTTGCAACTATAGGTTTTTTAAACTTATCAAGTAATAACTTAAACAATGGAGTATAAGGCATCATCACTCCCAAAATATTAAGTTTCGGGGCTATTTCCTCAATAATAATTGGTGTCATTCTATCGCTTTTAATAGATAATAATACTATTGGTGAAGCAACACTTTCCAATTCAAGTTTTTCTCCAATTCCCATCTCAACATCCTCACCTAATTCATAGATGTCATGATACATTAGTGCAAAAGGTTTTGTTGGTCTATTTTTAATTTTACGTAAACGTTTTATACTTTCTCTATTTGTTGCATCACAAGTTAACAGATAACCTCCAATTCCTTTAATGGCTATTATTTTTCCCTTATGCCATTGCTCAACAATAAAATCTAAATTCGTAAAATTTTCTTCTAATAATTCATTTTCTTTATAAAGAGATAAGGCTACCTTACATTCTTTACAGGAATTAGTTTGCGAATAATAACGTCTATTTAAAGGGTTTTCATATTCGTCTTTACACATTTTACACATTGTAAAATTTTTCATCGTAGTAGTATCTCTATCATACGGAAGATCTTTTATAATAGAATACCTAGGCCCACAATTTGTGCAAGTAATAAACGGATATTGAAATCGCCTATTATTAGGATCATTTAATTCATTAATACAATCACTACATATAGCAAAATCTGGTGTTAATAACAACTGAATATTAAAATTATCATCGCTTAAACAAATAGTAAAATCATCAAAATTAATGGTATCTATTTCTTTTATGTTTACTTCTATAATAACAGCTAATTTAGGTGCATTTTTTACTAATTCGTCTATTAAAATATAAATATCTTTGGAAGTATTTATTTGAATAAAAACACCATTTGAAGTATTGTTTACCCAGCCATTAGTGTTTTTTGACGTAAAAAACTGATAAACATAAGGACGAAACCCCACCCCTTGAACAACTCCTTTAATTTGGATTTGATAAGTTTTCACTAAGATTTAGTGGATTTTTTATGGATTTTTTCTGCCAATTCTAAAATTGTATCAATTGCTTTTGGCACTGCTGCCTCTACTTTTTCGGTCATACCCACAACCATTGGTTGAATTCCTTGAACTGAAATCGTTATTAAATGTAACTCAGGTAAATTACCTAAAATATAAAGAGCCTCTACCATATCTTTGAGTCCAACATCATGAACACTCAATGATTTGGGGAAATCCGAAGCAAATTTCGGGTATCTAACTTTAATATATCCAGGTTCCTGCCCATCCATTGTGGCATCTAAAAAAATAACTTTTCCATATTGATCAAAAACATTCATTAGAAAAAAACCTCCTGTACCACCATCTAAGACTTCTAAATAATCTGGCAACTCCATCCCTTCCATTTCATGGATAATATGTACTCCAACACCTTCATCTCCCATTAAATAATTACCTATTCCAAGAACCAAAATCTTATCAGATTTATCTGCCATAAAATCCATTAAATTCATATCAATTCTAGCTACATCTTTTTTTGCCATATTATAGTCTTAACAAAATTAATCCTTTTATTTCATAATCAGATTAATATTATTATACATTAGTTTCTTCTTTTTCATCAGAATATGTCTTTTCAAAACCGGCACCATAACCAGAACTTAAAGATTTTCCCTTATTTTTCTCTTCCATTTTAACACGTTCTTTACGTACAAATTTAAAACCACTTATCATAGAAGAAACCTCTCCTCTACCTTCAAGCCAATCATGAAACAATACCAAATAGATATGCACAATAATTATAAAAATAATCAACCACATAAAAATATGATGAATCTGACGGGTTAAAAAATCTCCACCTAACAAAGCAGGTACCCATGAAAATAATTTAGGAAACCACGTTGTAGATAAATCAGAATAAAGACCAAAACCGGTAAAAACCATTACCATCGCAAAGATAAACATCATTAAATAAGCCGAAGTTGCCATATAATTATGACCAATGCTTATATCTTCTAACTTCGGATTTTTTTCTGGTAATAATAAAATATCATGCTTTAAAACATGCATTATATTATGAATTGCTTTTTTATTTGTCGGTATAAAAGCTGTCCAATGAGCGTATCGATTCCCTACAAAAGCCCAATAAATACGTAAAATCATTACCCCAACAAAAACATATGCAGAGATAAAATGAATAACTTTTACAGTTCCCATCCAATAAGTATTAAATGCTTCTCTCTGAGACAAAAGAGCTAAAGGATCAGCAATTATAAATCCTGTAATACTTAGTAGAACAATAGCTAAAGCGTTTGCCCAATGAAATATTCTTACAGGTAGTTGCCATACATAAACTCTCTTATAGTCCTTAGTAGGCATTTTTTTTACAGTTTTATTACTCATATAAATAAGTATTAAATTATTAAATTGTACAAACGCTTACCATATCAACACTGTTGATATGTTTACCATGTTCATCATATAAATGTACAGAACATGCAATACATGGGTCAAAAGAATGAATTGTTCTTAATATTTCCAATGGTAATTTATCATCGGCTACTGGTGTTCCTAAAAGAGTAGACTCGTATGCAGAACGTTGTCCTTTAGGGTCTCTTGGTGAAGCATTCCAAGTAGAAGGAACTACTTGTTGATAATTATCTGTTTTACCATCTTTAATTTTAATCCAGTGACCTAATGCCCCTCTAGGAGCTTCTCCA
>Ga0256840_1003570_pt1 | contig 12411 bp, 11 predicted proteins | sample 355202metaG_FD_185969 | JGI IMG/M metagenome (GOLD analysis project Ga0256840, IMG submission 185969) | Hydrothermal vent microbial communities from Mid Atlantic Ridge, Atlantic Ocean - 355-202 | ecosystem: Environmental > Aquatic > Marine > Hydrothermal vents | place: Atlantic Ocean: Mid...
CTATCAGGATGCCGGACCGGCAGTCCCGGATGCGGACCGTTTTTTTTGACTGGAGCTGGCACTTGCGGAGGAATCCCCATGAAGTACTTGATAACCGGCCTGTTGTTCATCTGCTGCTGTACGGCCATGGCCGCCATTGCCCGGGCCGGGGAGGAGGCCATGGTTCCGCCGCCCGACCTCGCCGATGTCAAGGTGCTGGACCTGGAGACCGCCCAGCGCATCGCCTTGCAAAGCAATCCCGACATGGCCGCAGCCCAGGCCAGGATCGAACAGGCCCGGGCCCGGGTGCGCGAGGCCGTGGCCGCATGGTGGCCGAGCATTGATCTGACCGCAACCGGCAGCCGTATCCGCCGCTCGGACAGTGCCTATGCGGTGGCCCGGTTTTTCCCTTCCATCTCCGGCCAGTCCACGGACAGGATCTACGACCAGAGCGCCGCCAGCCTGCAGGCGACCTGGGTCCTGTTCGACGGTTTTTTCCGCTCCTTCAGGCAGCAGCAGGCGGAGTTCGGGGAAAAGACCCAGGCTGCGGCCCGACGCGAGGCCCAGCGTCAGCTTGTCTCGGCGGTGGCCGAGGCGTTTTTCAATGCCCAGCTTGCCCAGACCAAGGTCGATATCGCCTCGGCCGATGAGAAGTTCTACCTGCGGCAACTCGAAGATGCGCGGAATCGCTACGAGGTGGGTGCCGGTGCATGGGGAGATATCCTCAATATCAAGGTTCAGCTCAACTCGGCACGCACCGCCCTGATGCTGGGCAAACGGGAGTTCGAGGCCGCCGGTTACGGCCTGGCCGCCCTGCTCGGCATCCGGGACGCCATCTTTCCCCCGGACCTCAAGCTGGCGCCCCTGGAAAAGGACTTTGACGCCACCGACCCGCACGTGGATGCCGATGCCCTGATCAAGATCGCCCTCCAGACCCGGCCCGATGTGCGCAGGGTCGAGATGCAGCTCAGGGAGGCCGAGGCGGCCACCGGCCAGGCGCGGGCAGCGTTCTACCCGAAGATCCAGCTCGCCGGGGCCTACAACGGTACGCGCCAGGGTGACTTCACCTTGACCGGCGAGGATTTCGGCGACACCATCTCCCTCAACATGGCCTGGAACCTCTTTTCCGGCGGCGCCGACCGGGCGCGGCTGTTCGAGGCCAAACAGAAAAGACGGGAGGCCGTCTATTCCATGAGCAGTCTCCGCAACAAGGTCGCCTCCGAGGTCCGTCAGGCCCTGGCCCTGCTGGCCGCGGCCCGGGAGCAGGTGGTGCTGCAGCGGCAGAGCGTGAGCCTGGTCGAGGAGAACCGGGACCTGGCCAAGAACGAGTATGAGGCCGGCGAGACCTCCCTGGTCCGTCTCAACGAGGCCCAGCGCGACCTGACCACCACCTACGGCCGCCTGGCCCAGGCCCTGGTCTCCTATCACCTTGCGCGGCAGCGGCTGCTGGCCGCCACTGGCCAGAACCTGGCGCCTTTCCTGAAAAAATGAAGGTACCCGGCCGCGGTTTCCTGCCTGATCCACGATCCCCTGCCTGTTTTTCCTTGACGGCCGATACCCGGCGCGTATGATTAGTACAGGTGGTCTTGGGATCACTCGCCGGAATGTATTGCGGGCCAATGTTTTTCGGCCAGCTTCCATGTGTAACAGGCCCGTGGAAAGTCCATCACGCTGCTCTCCTCCCACTCCTCCGATGCCATACGCAGAGGCCCCAGCTCCCTGAAGTTACGAATACTCGGGGGGATCTTTGTCGTCTTCTTCCTTTCCATGGGCATGGTGCTCTACGGAACCTGGACCTATCAGCGGGACAGGCTGGTTGAACAGACCAGTCGGCACGCTCTCCATACCGGCCTGCTGATCGAGGCCGGCCTGCGCACCTCCATGCTGCTCAACGATCGGCAGGCCACCATGGAAACGATCCGCAAGATGCTGCGTCTCAAGGGCTTTTCCCTGATCAATGTCATGAACAACCGGGGCGAGGTGGTCATGAGCAGTGATCCGGCCCAGGTCGGCCTGACCCTGGACCGGGCAAAGGAACCGAGCTGCCAGGTCTGCCATGTCGGCGGGGCCACGGCGAAAAAGTCGGCCGTGGTGATGGACAGGCAGAATGGGGAGTACCTTCGGACGGTGACCGTCATTGCCAATGAACCGGCCTGCTATGGCTGTCATGCCGCAGAGGAGAAAATGGTCGGTATCCTGGTCATCGATTCCTCCCTGGCGGAGTTGAACAGGCTGATTGCCACCATGTCCCGCCGCATCGTCCTCTCTGGGATCGCCGGTTTCCTGGTCGGCTTTTTCCTCCTCCAGCTCATCATCACCCGTTTTCTCACCAGGTCGCTGGACAGGCTGCTGGACGGTTTCACCCATATTGCCAGGGGCGATTTCGACTACTGGGTCGATGTCCGCTGCGGTGGCGAGATCGAGGATATGGCAACATGCTTCAATGTCATGAGCCGGACCATTGGCCGCTACGTAGTGGAGGTGAGCCGCAGAAAGGCAGAGGTGGAGAGCCACTACACCATTGCCGAGGCCCTGGGGCAGACCATCGAGAAGAAGGTCCTCAAGGAGGTCGTGGTCGATCTTCTGTTCGTTTGCTGTCGCTTCGATCCTCGGACCGGGGCAGGCTGCAGCAGGTGAAACGGATGTATGGCCGGTACCGGCGTGCCTTTCCCGGCATCGCGGAGATCTCGGCCGCTGCGGCCCTGGAGCTCACCGCCGGCGGCCTGGTGGTGTTTGTCGATATCCGTGATCCGGCCGAACAGGCGATCTCCATGCTGCCCGGCGCTGTCACCGGCGAGGAACTGCTGACCGATCCGGACCATTTTGCCGATCACCCCCTGGTCGCTTACTGCACGGTGGGATACCGGAGCGGCAAGTTCGTGCAGCGCTACAGCGACCGCTTTCCCCGCCTCCAGAACCTGGAGGGAGGAATCCTCGCCTGGCTGCACGCGGGCGGGCAGGTCTATCACTGCAACCTGCCCACCCGCCGTGTCCATGTCTATGGCGAACGCTGGCTCCTGCAGCCGGCCGGATACGAACCGGTCTATGATCAGAACACTTCTCAGAAGGTGTAGCTGACCATCAGCGAGGCAACAGGATAGTACTGGTAGTTCTCCAGGTCGTCCTCGATGGCCAGTTTTTCCTCCTCCAGGGCCTGGAGCACGGCCGGGTGGCCGGCATAGCTGCCCAGGGGTTCCGCCGCTGTCGCGTACAGGCTGGTGACGTTGGGTGCCCCCTGGAAGAGGACGCCCAGTTCAAAGGCGATCCCCCAGCCCGGTGTCCGCTGCCGGTTGCTGTTCCAGCCGATGCCCAGATAGGGGGAAAAGGTGTTGAATTCCACCGTGCCGTGGACCCTGACCGTATCGGCCAGGTACTCGAGATGGGCATATTCAGCCGGGACCTCGTAACCGGACAGGTAGGTGTCGCGGCGGGGGGTGCCGGTGAGAGAGACCTCGTTGCCGTTGTAGAAGATACCGCCCGTCAGCCTGAACACCCCGCCAAAGGGGTACCAGTCCAGGAGGAGCGAGGCATTGGCGAACTCCGGCTCCATCTCGTAGTCGATGTTGGATATGGTGGAGTCAAAGGAAAATTTGAGGTAGTTGCCCCCGGCCCGCAGGGCGAGGGTGTCGGTGAGGCCGATGCCCAGCTCGATGCCGCCGCCCAGGGTGCCGCCCTTGACGCTCAGGTCCACACCGCCCGGTTCCGCCAGGGCCTGCTGCGCGCCCGCGAGCAGCAGGCCGCAGGTAATGGTCAGGTATCTCTTCTTCATATGCATCCCTTGGTTCATGTACCGGTTGTATTGGATTATGGGTGGGCCACCTGTGGCGTCCCGCCCATGCTCAGGGGTTTGCATGAATATGCAGGTTGCGGGCCAGCAAGAGCGGCCGGTGCCTGTTTTTTTTCAGTTTGTCTGTCTTTTCGGGGGGATGGTGTCCTGAGGGGTAACAGTTCATCGCCATCGGCAACTGCTTTGAGATACCGGCACCCTGTAATAGCGCACCGCTATCGGCAACTACCTGAAAAGACCGACACCTTTACGAAACTTTTACCTGCGGACAACCCTGGTGGCGCCCATAGCCGGTTTTCTGACCGGCCGGGGTCAGAAAACCGGCACGCTGTGGGGGGCGGCGGAAAGGGCCTGTGCTGTGTCAGGACGACCCTCCGATCAGGGCCGCACCGATGGCGTTGCCCACCTCGTAATGATCGGGCAGGGTGAGGCTGGTCTGCAGCCGCCGGGCAACCTCGGGCAGAAAACTGCGGGCAGCGGCACCGATGCCGATGATGGGCAGCTTGAGGGAGAAGTCCATGCGGAAAAGCTCGTTGTCGCGCCGGCTCAGGAAGGGGACCGCCTGGTTGTCATCCCAGATCACCCGTCCCAGGTAGTCGATGATGATGGTCTCGATCCGCTCTTCGGTCATGGAGACCACCCGCCGGCAGAGTGGATCAGGCTCCATGGCAAGGACGGCGGCCAGTCGTTTTGCTCCGGCCACGGCCTGATTCCGGTTGCCGATGTCGAGCCGGTCCAGGACGTGCAGGGCATCGGTGGGTGTGAAACCGGCCACCGTGATCTGCTGCAGGTAGGCCAGCCGTTCGATGCGTTTTTCCAGGATGATGCCGCTGAGCCTGGTCTGCTCCGCCAGGGTGCCGGGGGTGGCCGGACCGTTGTCGGCCAGCCAGGAGAGGATCTCGTCCCTGGCCGCCAGTTCCGGATCCGGGGCAGGCACCGGCAGGATCAGGGTATCATGCGGACCGCAGCCGAGCCACCCGGCCGGGTCGGGCAGGTCCGGGGTCATGGACAGGGGCTGAACCCGTGCGGCCTCCAGGCGGATGGAGCTGTCAGGTCCGCAGGCCACATGGGAGTCGCCGCCGCCGGCGGCGGTGTACATGTCGATGGCCTCCACATGGGTCTGCCAGGAACCGATCCGGCAGCCGCTGCTGCGCATCATGGGCCGGCCGTTGTCCAGCATGCAGGTATCGGTGGTCGTGCCGCCGACATCCACCACCAGGGCGGTGCCGATACCTGCGGTGGCGCCGAAGCGGGCCGTTGCCGCCGGACCGCTGGCCATGGTGACCGCGGCCCGCTGCACGGCCTCCTCCAGGCCGGCACCCCGTCCGTTGCCGCAGATGACCGTCACGGGACAGACCAGGCCGATCTTCTCCATCGAGCGGCGGACAGAGGTGAGGAAATCCTGCATCAGCGGCATGAGACGCGCGTGCAGGCAGGCTGTGGCGGCCCGCTCCTTCATGCCGGGATGCGCACTGACCAGGTGCGAACAGAAGACCGGCTTGTCGGGATCGATCATGGAGATCGCCTTCTGGGCCACCAGTTCGTGGGTCGGGTTGCGGATCGACATGGCGCCGCAGACCGCATAGGCGTCCACCTCCTTTTTCAGGCCCTGTACGGTATCCACCAGACCCTCGATATCCAGGGGCTGTTCCTCGCGGCCGCTGATGTCGTGGCCGCCCTTGAGAAAGACGTTGGCCACCACCGGCAGTTTGAAGTGACGGACAATGCCGAGGACAAAGAGCCCCACCCGGGCGCCCCGCCCCTCGACCACGGCGTTGGTGGCCAGGGTTGTCGACACGGCAAGCCCTTTCACCTCCTCCGGCCGCACCCCGCCCCGGAACAATCCCTGCAGTGCCCGGTCCACGCCGATACCCGGGTCGTGATGGGTGGTCGGTTCCTTGCTCCAGGCCACCACCCTGCGGGATCCTGTGCTCAGCAGCACACCGTCGGTAAAGGTGCCGCCGGTATCGATGCCTATGGTGTATGATGACATGGTTTTCACCTAAAAGGTCAGCAGCACGCCATCTGCACGCGTTCGCGGCTGGCCGCATAGCGGGCTGTCGGAGTCTCGCTACGCTCGCTTACCTGATGGCCAGCCACGATCACGTACAGCTGATGCACTGCTGAGATTTTACTAACAGTAACGGTCTTTTTAGGTGGTTGCCGATTCCAGTGAACTATTACGTTTTCAGAAATCAGAAGCCAGAGATCCGGGGAGGCGGTATCTTTTTCACGGACTTTTACCTGGTTATTTTTGTTGCCACTCATGGAAGACGGCCCTGAGGTCGGACAGCAGTCTGGCCATGGATGCGTCAGCCTGTGCAACCCTGGCCAGGTCCATTGCCCGGACAATATCCCCGGAATATTCAATACCACCCAGGGGCGGGATCGTGCCTGTGGCCAGTATGCACTCGCTGAGTTGTTTTTTGTATCGTCCCCGTTCGCATTTCCTGTCCGGCGACTTGCATCCACGACCGAAAACCTCTTTGAAAGCAGCTGGATCCAGAAGTAGCCATCGTTCGATATGCGGGTCCGGAATGGCACATACGGTCCGGATGCCGACTTTTTCTGTCAGGCTGGTCACCTCCCTGGTCCGGGGATTGAGCCCCTTGCAGTTGGCATCAATGGCAACAAGGAGCAGGTCCGGCAGGGGGTGCCTGTCGCGGACCATGTCGCGAAGGAACTGTTTGAGTTCCCTGATGACCTTGCCGTGCCCGTGTCGTACATTCTGCCATTGCAGATTCAGCTCCAGCGCATATTCTTGTGCCAGCCGGTCCAGGAGGGCCTTGAGGAATTCATAGTGGGCCTGGTCTTCCACGAACATGACGATGTTAGGCATCGAAATCTCCCCGTAACATACGCTCCGATGGGGTCAGCTCTTCCTCTTTGTTCAGGGCTTCGTCAATGTCGGTTTGTCGTCCCAGCGGGCCCCACGTCCTGAATGGCGTGATCTCCGTATAGCCGTCCTGTTTCCTGCAGACAAAGAGTGCTTCGTCGGGCATGAGGTCGGGCAGAAGCGGCGAATGCGTGGTGACAACATACTGTGTGGTCAGGAGTGATGAGCGATGCCTGAGCATTTCGGCCACCAGCTTGATCCGTCTGGGATGAATGCCGTTTTCAGGCTCTTCCAGACCGATCAGCGCCGGTTGTTCCTTGGCGCCGGACAGGGCAAGCAGGCCAAGAATCCTGAGAGTGCCTTCCGAAAGAACCCGCGCCGGCACAGGCACACCTGCTTCCACGAGTTTGAGTTCGACTTCCCCCTGGCTGTCCACATCCACCAGGATGCCTTCCACATTGGGCAGAATGGTTTTCAGTGCCTTCTCCACAGCGTGAAACTGCTTTGGGTCCAGGTTTTTGAGGGTATTCAGAAAGGCGGCCAGTTCTTCTCCCATCAGGCCGATATGCCGCACTTCTTTCACCGGATTGGCGGCCCGCATCCGTTCACGGGGTTCAAAATAGAAGAACATCCAACTGGCAAGCTCACTGCGCATGGCGACCAGGTGTGGATAGTGGGGAGGATAATGCGGCAGAGAAAGGATGGTATGATCAAGGTACCGGTCATAATAGGTCGGATGAGCCTGTCCTTCCATCCGGAGGTGAAATTTTTCGCCGGTCCTGGAAAGAAAAGGTTTTCGCTTTCCGGTAGGTTGTCCCTTCGCGTTGAGTGCGGCAAGGTATTCGTCCACAACCCTCAGCAGCCCGACCTTTGGCAGGATTTCTATCTCCAGTCGATACCGAAGACTGGTTTCACGGACAGCCGCTGTTTTGCCTTTTTTGTCTCCTTTTGTTCCACCTCCTGCCCTGCCGGTGCCTGTTCTCCGCATATCCCGGATCAGTTGGTTCACCTTTTGGATTACATCCCCGGAAAGCTGCACGTCAACTTCAATACTGAACCGGTGACTTTCCTCTTTGAGCAGCCCCTGGATTCCCTCTGGTCCGAAAGTGAAAGATTCAAGAGGTTTACCACGGTACGGCGGTTCAAATGCCTCTTTCAGGGTTCTGGATGTGGCCATCTTGGAGAGAAGTTGCAGAAGATCCAGAAAATTACTTTTCCCGGCAGCGTTGGGGCCAAAAAGAACGGAAAGGGGTTGCAACTCCACTTCAACATTCTTCAGGGACTTATAGCCGCGAATGTGGATACGCTTCAGCATGGCTTTTCTCTCGCGCAGATTGACAGAGCTGTTTCCCGGTCATGTGTTGCATCCCGCACCCGGGCGTAATTTTGTTTTCCCCTGTTTACTATGCTCCATGACCTGGTTCAAGATCTTTGTCACAGCTCACTGCTGTGGGCAACCGTTGTGAATTACCGGTGATCTTTTACCACCACCTGTGGTTGAGTGAATTTTCATTCAGTCGGGATATTGACGAGCCCGGTTTTTTCCGGTATTCTGTACGCCGATTTCAGATGCTCTTAATCCGAGCTTAATAGGGAACCCGGTGAGAATCCGGGACGGGCCCGCCGCTGTGACCGGGGACGAATTTTGCACCGATGTCACTGACCCCCCAGGGGTTGGGAAGACGCAAAAGGAGGACGATCCGGGAGTCAGAAGACCTGTCTGAAATGATATAGAGCCTGCCCTCGCGGACAAGGGGCAGTGTGTGCTCGACCGTGCTGTTCGAGGAAAAATCAGGGATCCTCGGACCAATAACCGCTTTGATTATTGGTCCGGGGATTTTTTTTGCCTTGGCAGAAAACATCTCCGGCCCGCAAACGGAACCGTTTTCAGGAGGAGATGTGACGATGAACAGGAAGATGTACGCGGCCCTGGCCCTGTGCCTTGTGGCCCTGCCCGCCCCTGGACGGGCGGCAGACGTGGACCCCTCGAACAACCCGGTCACCATGGACGAGGTGATCGTCACCGCCACGCGGGGTCCGGCGGAGGCAAAGACGATTCCCACCAAGGTGGAGGTGATCGACTCCAGGGCCATCGAGCTGACCACCGGCCCAACCCTCACCGAGAAGCTGAAGAAAAACAGCTCCATCAGCGTGATCGAGTATCCCGGAGCCCTGGCCGGAATCGGCATCCGCGGTTTCCGTCCCGAGTTCTCCGGCATCACCAAGCATTCCCTCACCCTGATCAACGGCCGTCCGGCCGGCGCCACCAACCTGGCTACCCTGCTCACCGACAATGTCGAGCGGATCGAGGTCCTCAAGGGACCAGCCTCCTCGCTCTACGGCGGCGAGGCCATGGGCGGCGTGATCAACATCATCACAAAGAAACATACCGGCAGGCTCACCGGCCACGGCGAGCTCGGGTTTGGCTCGTTTAATACCAACTTCCAGAAGGCGGCCATTGGCGGCGCCCTGGGCAGGGGGATTGATTTCGACCTCTCGGCCCGTCGTTTCGAGCAGGCGGACGACTACGATATGGGTAATGGCGAGACCAGGGCCCATACCAGCTACCGTACCCGGAACGGCGCCCTGCGCCTGGGCGCCGATATCGGTACCTGGCGTGTCGATGCAAGCGGTGACCTCTACCAGGGCCGCGATATCGAGACACCCGGCGACATCTACTACGGCAACGAACGTTCCGGTACCAAGGACATTGACCGCTACGGCCTCGATCTGCGCCTGGCCGGGCCGCTGGGCGCAGGCAACCGCTTGTCTTTCACCACCTACAGGACCAACGAGAAATCCGAGTATTACAAGAACTACTCCGGCTGGGCGGTGATCGAACAGGTCCCCTCTTACCGGAGCTATGATTCGGAGATCAACTGGTTCGGTGCCCAGTTCAGGGACGAGTATACCTGGGGTGCGCACACGTTCATCGCCGGCATCGACTACCAGAACATCGACAAGGAGAGCCGCAGCTACAACCTGGACGGCACCAGGAAGGCGCCCTATTCGCCCGACGAGGGACGGGAGAACTGGGCCGGCTACCTGGAGACCGTGTGGCGGTTCATGGACCGGCATCTCACCGCTACCCTGGGCGGCCGGTACGATTCCTTTACGGTCGAGACCAAGGCGACCCCCTTCAAGACCGATTTCACCCCTAACTCCGAGACCTTCTCTACCTTCAGTCCCAAGGGCGGTCTCAATTACCTCTTCGACCAGGGAGTACGTTTGCACGCCACCGTGGGCAAGGGATTTGTGCCGCCCACGGCCTCGCAGCTCGCCGGATATTCCGAGACCGTGATCGACGGGGTCACCATGATCACCCGCGGCAATGGTGATCTTGATCCCGAGTCCTCTGTCACCTGGGATGCGGGGATAGGTTTCGACAGGCCGCAGTGGGGCCTGTCGCTCGACCTGACCTATTTCCACACCGACGTGAACGACAAGATCAGCCGGGTGACCAGCGGCAATGTCACCACCTACGAGAACAGCCTCAGCGCCGAGATGCGCGGCCTGGAAACCATGTTCTCCTTTGATCTTGGCGCACCGCTGGGCTGGGAGCGCTCCCTGACATTCTATCTCAATTCGACCCACATGTTCAGGGCAAAGGAGGAGCAGCCAGGCGGCACCTGGCTCGATATCTACAACGTGGCCAACTATACCCTCAACTACGGCATCCAGTATGATGACGGCACTGTCGATGCCCGGCTCCACTTCCGCACCCAGGGCAAGATGAAGGATACCGACTGGACTGCGGCCGGTTACCCCGAGACCGAGTATCCCTCCTTCACCGTCGCCGACCTGGTGGTGGGGGTCAACTTCCTCAGGCACCACCGGCTGACACTCAAGGTGGATAACCTGTTTGACGAGTACTATTACGAGAAAAAGGGCTTTCCCAAGCCGGGGGTGGCCATCTATGCCGGCTACACCTACAGGTTCTAGCCAGGGCCGGTGCTCGGCATGACCCTGTTTGCCGGAGCCCTGGCAGCCCATGGCGCGGCGCTGCTCGTTTCCCGGCAGCGGTGCGCCATGCTGTGGCGACTGCTGACCTCGGCCGGCGTCCTTTTCAGCGGCCTCGCCGTGGCCGGGCAGTACCGGCAGGCCTGGCCCATGCTGCCCATGTACCTGGGGATGCCGGCGCTGGCGGTTCTTCTCGGCTCCTGTCTGGTTATCACCGGCCCGGGTGAGGAAACGGACGCACGTGCCGCATCCCGGATTCTGCAGGGAGCGTGCATCCTGCTCTGTATAGTGATCCTGCTCTTTCCCAAGGATTTCTACCTGCCCCTGCTCCGGTCCGCCACTCCGTGGGCCCATCTTTTTTTCGTGACCGGGGCCCTGGCCAGGACATTCCTCCTTGTCAGCGCGGCCAGGGCCCTGGTTGCCTTTGTCCGTTCACCTGCCGGGAGTGGTGTAACCCGGCAGGCAACGGCCATCATGCGGCCGTCGGTTTGGGGATTCTCCTGTCTCACCCTGTCCATGTTCTGCGGCGAGCTCTGGTCGTGGCTGGGCTGGGGCACCCCTGTGGTCTGGCATGACCCGGCGATTACCCTGGTCATGGCGCTTTGGTTCTACAGGCTCTTCCTGTTCCATCTGACCTGGGCAGGTGTACGGGCCGCAAGACCACGCCTTGTCCTGCATGCCATCGGCGGCCTGCTGGTCCTGGTGACCATGCATCCTGACCTGGGGCCGCTCCGGCTGCCGCTGCCGTGATGAATACCGGCCAGGATCGGCGGCACGCCGCCTGCGCGCGCGCTCTGCCTGCCACTGTGTGGCGCACCGCCGGCAGTGGCCGTGTTGCGGCCGGCCTCCTGTTTCTGCTCAGCCTGGACCTGGGGACGGGCTACCTGTCGCTGCGGTCCAGGACCACCATCTTCGAACCTATGAACCAGGTGGGCCTCTGGTCATGGATGACAAGCTACGGAGAGGCAGACCTGCGCCATACAGCCTGGTTCCTGGTCTTTCTGGTCCTGCTCGGCCTGCTGGCCGTCAATACCCTGGCCTGTACCTGGCAACGGCTGTCACGCCTGCCGGGACAGGGGCCCGGACAGGACCTGTACCGGCGGCTGGCGATCCATGGCATGCACATCGGGGTGCTGCTCCTTCTGTGCGGCTATCTGGCCAGTTACACCCTGAGCACGGTCTCGCCGTCCGTGATCCTGGTGGAGGAGAAGGCTGTCACCGACCCGGTCAGCGGTCTGCGCCTGCGCCTGGAGAAACTGCGTCTGCCTCGCTTTGGTGGCCAACGGCTGCCCTCCTTTGCCGGCCGGGTCATCAGGCCGGAAGGATGTCTCCTGGTCAGCAATGAACATGGACGCCGCATGGCCCGGTTGGGCTTCAACAGCCCGGTCCGCTTCCGCGGCTGGACGATTTTTCTGCAGCGCTTTGCGCCCACCGGCCGCTCCGGCATGGACGGTCCCGGATACGTGGTGGTCGATCTCCGCCGCGATCCAGGCGTGCTGCTTTCCCTCAGCGGCCTTGCGCTTGTCCTGGCCGCCATGACCGCCTGGAGTTACCTGGTTTTACGAACAAGACGATGAAGATCCGCCCGAACATCTGGCTTCTGCTGCTCCTGCTGCTCCTGCCTGCCGGCTGCAACCGCCCGGAGGACGGGCGTGGCAGCAGCGACACCGGCAGAAGCGGCAGGACAAGACCGTCGTTTCTGCAGATCGGCGAGTTCACGGTCACCCGCAAGAGCGACACTCTTACCCTGGTCCGGGACGGCGCCGGCCGCACCCTGGCCCTGGTCCCCCGTGGCACACCGCCGCCGGAGGGGTTCGCCCCCGCCATGGTGGTGCGGACCCCGGTGCAA
>Ga0256840_1003571_pt1 | contig 12410 bp, 8 predicted proteins | sample 355202metaG_FD_185969 | JGI IMG/M metagenome (GOLD analysis project Ga0256840, IMG submission 185969) | Hydrothermal vent microbial communities from Mid Atlantic Ridge, Atlantic Ocean - 355-202 | ecosystem: Environmental > Aquatic > Marine > Hydrothermal vents | place: Atlantic Ocean: Mid...
CGTTGCCGTGAAGGAGACTTCAGCTGTAAATTTCTGCAGCTCTTGTCACTCGATGCAGCCTATGGCAGATTCTTATCTTAAAAGCGTACATGGCGGCTACGGTAAAACGGGCTTTGTTGCTCAGTGCGTAGATTGCCATCTTCCGCATGAGTCTACACTTGGGTATCTGGTTCAAAAAGTCAGAACGGGAATACACGACGTCGTTGCTGAAATTACGTTGGATACATATAGGATAGATTGGGAGGAAAAAAGAGAGGAGAGAAGGGAGTTTCTCTACGACAGTAGCTGTCTGCACTGTCATGAAAACCTGTTGAATGCGACAAAGCCAAATAAAAAAGCCTATGTCGCTCATAAAGCCTATTTCTCAGGTAAACTAAAGGTTGAAGTAGATCACAAGAAAGAGCCTGCGATGTGTGTCGATTGTCATAAATATGTAGGGCATTACAAACTGGGCGAAGAGCTTAAGAAGATCGGAACCGTATATGATGAAGACTTTTATAACTACAAGCGTTCCAAACCTAACTACGCCGCTGCTAAGTTGGAAGCAGAGGATGAAGAGGCAGCTTCAGAAGAGGCTAAAGCCGAAACTGCCGAGCACCACGAGTAGGAGGACCTGATGCAAAAGAGTAAAAAACAGATGGTCCTTATAGGTGTGGCGGTAGCGGTGCTTGCGATTTTGGTGCTTGTTGTAAGCCAAATCAATGTAGGCAGGCTTGTTAAGGTAAATAAAAATATAATGCACAATATTGCAGAAGGGTCACATCACGTATTTATGGGGCATGAAGTTAGTGTCGAATATATAAAGAACAATACGGGAAGTACCGACAAGATCGATATAGAAGAGCTTCCGCAGGAGTTCAGGCCTATACAGAAGTATACCCACCCACCTTTCATAATGGGTGCCTGCCAGGTATGTCACGCTCCAAGGCGTTCCAAGCCTGCAGCCATTATCACCCATACGGTACAAGAGCTTTGCTATAAATGCCATATTCCGCAAGATCAACCGGAAAAAAATATAAACTGCAACAAGTGCCACAATCCTCATCACGCTCCCAAAGAGCATCTGATAAGGAAGAAAAGCAAGGCAACGGAGTGCCCGGTAGGAGAGTTTGAATATTGATTTAATATAGTTTTGCAGAATTTGAAAAAGGTGTGGGGATGAAAATAAGAGATATCATATTTTTGACGCTGTTTCTGGTCATAGCCGGTACCGGCCTCTACCTGGTGGCAACCGTAGATGTGATGAAAAAAATAGAACGTATAGAGATGATTACGAAGAGTATCTTAAGTGGTGTTATAGAAGGACCGCATAAATATTTTCCAACCCATGCCGAAATTTCGGAAGAGGAGCTCCAAGAGATAAATATTTCCAAAATTTCAGAAGAGATCGGCGAAGGTATAACGGTCAAGAATAAAGAGAAACTTGCCGAAATAAAAAGATATACGCACGAGGCGCTTAAAATTACCGAACAAAAGCTTGAGGAGGAGGCTAAGCTCAAGCACACGAAAGCGAAAGCGAGAGTCGCTAAAATCGTTAAACTAGAAGATCTGCCGCAAAAGTTCAAACCTCTTAAAAAAGTACTTCATGAGCCTTTCAAAATGGGTGCGTGTGAGCTGTGCCACGTTTCTGCCGGTGCAAAACCCGGAAAGCTTATAGAAAAAAGGGTTGAAGATCTATGTTACAAATGCCATAAAGTTCGATATGGAAACAAGGTCAACCACAAACCTGTCAAAGATGGCAGATGTACAGATTGTCACGACCCTCATCAGTCTAACCTGAATAATCTGATAAAAGGAAAAACAGTAAACGATCTTTGCTTGAAGTGTCACAAACCAGGCAACAAGAAAAAGATTAAAAAGATAGTGAATATGGGCGGGACCTATAAACACAAACCCGCAGAGAAGAGCTGTGTCGAGTGTCATGAAGCCCATAGCGGCAGATTTAAGAGTTTATTGAAAGATGACGGGAAGATGAACCTTTGTCTCGATTGCCACTCCAGGCTCGAGAAGCATGTAGATATGAAGAAGTGGATAAAAGATGTTAAGTACAAGCATGGTGCAGTGAATGACTCAAAAAGAAAGTGTCTCGAGTGTCATGATCCGCACTCTACGAACCATAAAGGTATATTGAAAAAGCAGCAGGTCAAAATGTGTCTGAGCTGTCACGATAAAGTGGTCAAGTCAGATGAAGACGGCTATGAACTTATGAATATGGCCGAGCACCTGAAAAAAAATCCAAACTGGCACAAACCTATAAAAGATGTCAAGAAAGAGGGAGGATGCGCTGCGTGCCACAACCCTCACGGATCGAACCACTTCAGTATTCTTAGAAGATCGTATACGACCGATTTCTATACTGACGTAGGTAGAGTAAAGAAAGATTTCATCTGCTTCAAATGTCACGAAGTCAAAAAGATAACGGAAAAATTAACAGACAACGATAAAGTGACAAAATTCCGTGACGGCAAAGTTAACCTGCACTTCCTGCATGTCAATGACAAAAAGGGAAGAGCATGTAGAGTCTGCCATGATGAACATGCATCTAAGTATCCACATCTCATAAGAAGATACACCGAGTTTGGTGGCATAAAGTTTCCTATGCGGTATGTAGGCGGAGAAAGCGGTGGCTCTTGTCAGCCGGCATGTCATAAGAAGTACGAGTACGACAGAGTGAATCAGAAGAACAAATTTTCTGAAGAAGTATTCAAAAAGTAGGATGACCGGATGACTGAAAGAGTAGTTGGGTTTTTATTGCTTATTACTCTTTTGTGTGCAACCTCTTTTACCGCTTTAAACGGTGCAGATACAGGCAAAACAGATACAAAAAGCGCTCAAAAAAAAGTAACCTTGATTCAACCATTCGACAAGGGTGTCTATACCGAAGAGTATATATCGGTAACCTTTGTTGTTGACCCAATAGAGGTTGATAGTGTAAAGCTGTTCAGCAGCGAAAATGAGAGGGCTATTATCAGAATGGAAGAGGATAGAGATGCGTACCACTATCTTTTCAGGTTTTCTTTTGGAGAACACTCCATAAGAGCTGAAGCATTCAAAGATGGCCGAATCGTTGGAAAAGATAGAGTAAAAATCTATAGAAAAGCGTTTTTGTCGAAATATTATAGAGTTATACCGGCCGGTTATGAGGTGAAGTTTTTTCATACGGATAGAATGGAAAAAAAGTGTGAAATGTGTCACGATATGAGCGTCAATGAAGAGGAGGGCGTCGCCTTTTACGATGTCTCAGAATCCAACTGTTTCGATTGTCATCAGTCTCTGCTCTATAAGAAATTCGCTCATGCGCCTACGGTCAACTTCGTATGTCTTCCATGTCATACCGGTAAAACGGGCGAAAAAAACAGAAAATATAGAGGGAAATCTAAGTTTCTCTATCCGGACCCAATAGGCGATACATGTTTCAAATGCCATAAAAAGAGCCGAAAAAAATGGATGGCACGAAGGAGTATGCACGATCCCGTGGGTGCCGGAAAGTGCAACCTTTGCCACAACCCTCACTCTTCCGATATCAACAAGAACTTTTTGCGAAATGAAGTTTGGACACTTTGTACATCCTGCCATACAGACAAACGGTCAAAACAGAGTTATGTTACACTTTTTAAATATAGGCAAAAAGGCGGCGCAGGTGTGGAGAGAAGTCTTCTTGAAGGAGATTTCGATTGTATAACTTGTCACAATCCACACGCTTCGGATCGCTCTTATCTTATCAGACAAGAGTACAACGGTTTGGAAAATGTATGTTTTACTCTTTCCCAAGAGGCAAAAAGATGAAAAGAGCCCATTTACTCTTTCTATTTATATTTACAACGACTCTTTTTGGAGCTTTGAAAGAGATAGATCTTGTTAAGCCATATGGGCAAGATATCTATCTTACCAAGTTTGCCGCAGTAGTGGTTGATCTTGGTAAGAGTGGTGCTACAAAGATCACGGTAAAAGTAGGAGATAGCGAAATCATAGAGCGTGCCGTACCGAAAGAGAGAGACTTTTACTGTTTAACCGTTCAGCTTCAAAAAGGGGTAAACAAGATAGTCGTAAGGGCCTACAAAGATGATAGAGAAGTGTACAGGATGGTAAGAACCGTTTATCGTGGATCTATGATAGACAAGAAGTTCAAATACTCAACCAAGTTTTTCAATAAACAGTTTTTCCATAAGCCTGAAAATGAGAAAGTCTGCTCCAGATGCCACAATATGAAGATGAACGAGCAAAAAGGTGTTGCATTCGAAGATGTTACCGAATCGAACTGTTTTGGCTGTCACTACCCTATAGCTTCAGACAAGTTTCTGCATGCACCTGTTGCAAACTGGCTATGTGCGACAAGTTGTCATACGGGAAAAAGCGGTAGTTTCAATAAGAGATATAATGGAGAATCAAAATATCTTTATCCGGATCCTATATCTTCTGAGTGTTTCTCTTGTCATGAAAAGTTTGAAAATATATTTTATAACGAAAAATACAGGCATGAGCCTGTAGATAACGGCAGGTGCAACAGATGTCACAACCCTCATGGCTCGGAGACCAGTAGCACCTTTTTAAGAAAAAGGGTCTGGTATCTTTGTACTTCATGCCATACCGATAAGAAGAAAAAAGGTCATGTAGTCAGGACTTTTACAGGGAAGGCCCACCCGACTAAAGGGGTCAAAGACCCTACCAGTAAAGAGGGTAAAGAGTTGACATGTATCAGTTGCCACAATCCTCATGCTTCAAATAACGGTTTTATGCTAAAGGGCTATTTGGGCAGCGGTAGGATGTTGTGGTGCAAACGTTGCCACAAAAAATAGATCTCATTTACATATTTTTTACTAAAAAATTCTGTTTGTTTGGGTAAAATAGAAAGAGATAATTGAGGGGACTGATATTAGGCAAGAATTTTTTATCTCCGGCAAAAGAGAGTGGAGGTTTTACCAATTTTTGCGTAATGTCAGATTAAATTTATGCGGAGAATCGATAATGAGAAAATTAAAAGTATCTGTCGTAGGTGCACTTTTTGTAGCAACTGTTTCACTGTGTGCGGAGACGAAGAGCTCCTTTACGGATCGTGCTTATGCGTCTGTCATAAAGCTTGCCGAACAGGGGAACCCAAATGCACTTTTTGCGCTCGGAGAGATGAACTATATGGGTATGGGCGTTCACAAGGATTATAAAAAAGCGCTCTATTATTTCAAAGAAGCAGCAGAGCGAGGGCATGTCAAAGCACAATTTAATCTTGGTCACATGTATTTTGAAGGAGAAGGGGTCGAGAAAGATTATAAAAAGGCTTTGAAATGGTTTCAAAAATCGGCCGACAATGGAGATACAAAGTCAATGGTACATCTTGGAGATATCTATTTTAGCGGAGCTGCATATAAAGATAGTGTTTCTGACTATGCAAAAGCTCTGTATTGGTATACAAAAGCATCACTGGCCGGATATCCGCAGGCAGATTTCAAACTCGGTCAAATGTTTTATGAGGGTAGAGGTGTGAAAATGGACCTCGAAAAAGCGAGAGAACACTTTTTGAAGGCTGCCGAACATGGGCATGCAGGGGCTCAGTTTTTTCTTGGTCAAATGTATCTTACCGGAAAGGGTGTTCGTAAAGATATGAAAAAGGCGAAACGCTGGATGCAGGAAGCATATATGAACGGCAATCAGGATGCAAAAAAGGTGCTTGATACTTATGGATGGGAAGCGGTAATCAGAAAAGAGACGCTGCCGGGTTACAAAGAGAGCCATTCTGGCTGAGACCGCCTTTAAATTCCGTCCGTTAATAGGCGGAATTTAAAGATTTCATAGCTTAATCCTTAATCTTTTCCAAATACTCTTCAGCCTCCTTTTTCCCATCTTTCAAAGCTTTTTTCAAAAGTCTCAAAGCTTTATCTTCATCTTTTTCGATTTCATTTCCGGTAAGATACATTTTCCCAAGTTCAAGCTCCGCATCCGCACAGCTTTGAATCGCCGATCGCTTCAGGTAGTATTTGGCTTTGTCGATATCTTTTTCAACACCAAGCCCTCTTCTGTACATCATACCGACTTGAAACTGAGCCTTCGGATAGCCAAGATCAGCAGTTTTTTTGTACCATTGGAACGCTTTCTTATAATCTTTCTCCACTCCAAGCCCTTTGTAATACATATCCCCAAGATATAGCATCGCTTTTGGGTCACCATCTTCTGTAGCTCTCTCGAACCATTCGAAAGCCTTTTTATAATCCTGTTTCCCGCCTTTTCCTGTAAAGTAGATATATCCAAGATTGAATTCCGCTTTCCTATGGCCTCCCTCTGCCGCTTTTTCGTACCAGTATATAGCCTTATCGTAATCTTTTTTTCCCAAAAATCCGAGGTAGTACATCTCTCCGAGAGTGAATTGAGCGTTTGGATCTCCCTTTTTTGCCTTTTCAGTTGCCGACTTTACGAGTCTCTCTTTGAACTCGAGTTTATGTGAAGCCGACAAAACAAAAGGTAGCATCAAGATAAACAATAGGGCAGTTACTCTTTTCACTTATACTCCTTTGTGAATATAAATCGAACCGTTGCGATAAAGAGGTGAGCCACTCTCTAAATCAAGTACAAATTTTATAAATATTAAAATATTATACTATAAAAAGTTTAGTTTTAATCTTTAAAATGAGAAGATTGTCGTATCTGTTTGGGAGAGAAACATCTTCTCTCCCAGGCAAGTTTAATTTTATGAAGAGGATTTTTTCAAAACAACTTTTTGAAGGCTTTCGAAAGTATCTCTACTTCTGTAAGCGGCAATTATAAGTGCGGCTACTATAGCTATTGCGTAATATACCCATGTCGGAACCGGAACAGGGTCGCCGGCTGCATAGGAGTGGAGTCCGGAGAGATAGTAGTTTACTCCAAAATAGGTCATTATAACCGAGCTGTATGAGACTACCGAAAGTACGGTAAAGTTGAAATTGTTCCATAGTTTAGGAATGAAACGCAGGTGCAAGACTGCAGTGTAGACCAAAATAGTTACTAGTGCCCATGTCTCCTTAGGGTCCCAACCCCAGTATCGACCCCATGACTCGTTTGCCCAGACGCCTCCCAGAAAGTTTCCGACTGTTAAAAGAGAGAGGCCGACTATCATTGACATTTCGTTGATTCTGGCCGTCTCTTTTATATTTAGTACTATCTGGCGCTTCGTCTCTTCATTTTTACTGAATCCAAGCATAATGTAAAGAATCAATGCTATAAATCCAAGCAGTGCACTAAGTCCAAGGAAGCCATAACTTGATGTAATTACCGAGACGTGTATCGTCAACCAGTAGGACTTTAGAACCGGTACCATCGTGGTTATTTGCGGGTCCAGCCAACTTAGATGTGCAACAAAGAGTGTTATACCTGCAAAGATAGCCGTAGAAGAGACCGCAAATTCCGACTGCCTGGCAAAAAGAATTCCTGCCAGGATAATCGCCCATGAGATGTAGAGCATAGCTTCATAACCGTTACTCCATGGAGCATGCCCCGCTATGTACCACCTTAGCCCCAAGCTGAAAGTGTGGGCAAGAAATGCTATAAAAAGAATACCTACTACAATTCTTGTAGGTGTTTTTAGGTTTAGCGACGGTCTTACAAGACGTGCAAATATCAACATTAAAAGTACCAGTCCCGAAAGCAGATATACGGGTACCAGTCTATTGAAAATATCGAGTTTGTTGTAAAGAAGTTCCGCCTCTATACGGCTTTTAGGAGGAATTATATCTGCGCCGTACTTCTGCTGATACGCTTTTATCTCGTTTACCGCCTCATCTGCCATACTCCAGTCACCCGTTTGAAGACCCTTGTTGAGTCCGGCGAAGTTCTTCTCCAGTATCTTTCTTATCTCTTGTGCCTCTTGCGGAGGGAAAGTTTTGAGAGCTTCGGCGGGTGCGTACCATTTTTTGTTATGGTCGTGCTGAAGGGGAAAGACTCTCATGAATTCTCCCGTATAGACCATATATGCGATATTAAGCCGTTCGTCGACCTTCAGAAGCTCTTTGTCGAGCTTGCCTCTTTCAGCCGGTCTCTTCCTAGCAGCCTCTTCTACCGCTTTTTGGAGCTTGTAGTTTCCGTTTTTATCGAATATGTCTATAAAGGCAAAATATTTTTCACTCTCTGGCATTCCTAGCATCTTTTTCACACCCGGGTGATTTACCTTTATAAGCTTGATTCTCTTCCAGTAGGAAGGTTTCGCCGTCATTCCAAGGATTATCTGGTTGTGTGTCAACCCCAGCATTTTATCGGAACCATGTATTTTGTTGAGAATATCTATAGCCGTCGAGTCTATAGGCTTGATCCTTCCGTCTGGCCCTTGCAGAAGTATGGAACCGAAGTTTTCCGCATGTTTTTTGTCTATCTTTTTTACGGTATCGATAATCTGTTTCATATCCATTACTGGATGGTTGTGACCGGCATGGGTGTCGGCTGCCATAAGGTTGTTGGAAAAGAGCGTAGCAAGGGTCATCGCTACTGCCGCTGCACCCGTCTTGGCGCTTTCTATATACCTGGTTCTTGCCAGTTTTCCAAAGCGTCCATATGGGTTGAACAGGTTCAAAAACATTCCAAGAGAGAGCAGTATGTAGCCAATGTATGTTGGCCATTTGCCGGGATCGTGGTTTACTGAAAGAACCGTACCTTTCTCATCCTGGTCGTAGCTCGATTGGAAAAACTTGAAACCGCCATATTCCAAAGTATTGTTCATATAGATTCTGTAAGGCATTTTGACTCCATTCTGTTCGTCGTAAAGTATGACGTGGCTCTCATAGGAGGATGGACTCATCGAACCGGGGTACTTCTCCATGACGAAATCTTCCAAGTAGAGATAAAATGGCAATGTCAACTCTTTCGAGCCCCACTCAAGAGCCACCTTTATATCTCCAAAATCTACATTTTCGGTAAATCCTTTGAACCTTTTGCCCATTCCCATAAGAGTAGCTTCCTTTTTCTTGCCGTCGTATTCCACTTCGACTATGAGAGCTGAAAGAGGCTTGTCCATTTTCAGTGCCATCGTACTCTTGTACTCGCTTTTTGGTATAAGTTTTTTAACTCCCTTCGACAAAGCCATTTGTGGGACCATCTGTATGCCGTTGACCATATACATCATCTTGACTTTGAACGGGTGCTCTTTACCCGCTTCGTAAACCCCTTTGCTCTGGTCCTGCATTTTGAACCAACCGATATCTATGTTGGATTTGAAGTAAAATTCGCCATTTTTCATGAAAATTCTAATGTAAGGCTTAACCAAACCGGAAGGGTCATCTTTTCCGAACATCATTACGTAAGGTCCAAGGTCGGTATACTCACCTTCGTTAAGAAAGTATTTTTCGGGTCCGGATGGAGTTACGACCGTATATACGATCATCGGATGGCCGTTCGGATCTTCGACAGCCGTCTGTATGGCATCTTTTATGAAATCTTTGTATTTTACGTCCAGCCTCTTGCCGTCGACATCGAGTGAAATATCGAAGTCGTTACCTCCGATTGCGGACATGAAAAGCTTCTTTTCGGTATGAAAGACTCTTCCGCTTTTGTCCGTCGCCGTAACTTGAACGAAGGAGTCTGCAGAGAGCATCCTGTTTTCACTCATGCCCTCTCTTATATGCAAAATACCTTCGTATCCGAAATATCTTGTTATGCCCGAACCGAGCAAGACAAACAAAAATCCGACATGAAATATGAAGGCAGGTAGTTTCTTTCGCTTGTATAGCTTGAAACGTATGATATTTCCTATCAGGTTTAAGCCCAGTAGAACTTGTAGAACTTCGAACCATCTTGCACCGTAAATCAATGCCCATGCAGTCTCCGTACCGTAATCGTTCTCTATGAACGTTCCTACAGCAATGGTGACGGCAAATATAACGGTAAGCGTCACCATCGTTTTCATGGAGATCATCAATGACCATGCAGACTTTAAAAGATTTGACATAAGACCCCTTTGATATAATTTTTCTACAGCCCCAAAAGAAGATCTTCGTTAAGGATGCAACTTTGCACTTTTATAAGATCCACTTTTAGTACTATCACAGCAGTACTTTATATCTTTGTAGATAATAGTACAAGTCATAAAAAGTATCAGTAGATAAATTTTACTTTAAATTAAGAAGTGGCGATCCGTAAAAGTTATAACTTATGCTCTTTTTCATAGAAAACATCTATTTTTGCGATCTTCCACTCTCCCCGGCTCTTTTTTAGAGTGTATTTTACCTTATAATATTTTTTGGCAGGCGGATAAGCCTCTTTTGTCTCGTTTTTTCCTATAACTCTGAAATATTTATAGACCCAGACTTCATCGGTTAGAACTTCCGCTTCGTTTCCCTTTTTTACCACTTTTCCAAAAGAGATATCGAGTAGCTTGGCATCCATATAGAGGTTGTTTTCCTGCCACGATTTTATCCAAATAAAGAGCTTTTGCGCAACTCTTTCGTTGGCATACTTTTCAAATTTCTCTTTATCTTCAAATTTTCTCAAAAAGTCCGGATCTTTCGCAGCAGCTATCAGCATAAAATTGTACGAAATTATCACCTTTTTTATCTTCGCTTCATCATCTTCCGATGCCCCATAAAGTGAAACGGAAAATAGTAGCGGGAGGGTTAAAAGGCAAAAGAGCCTTTTAAAACCGTCAAGGTAGGGGAGTGACGGGGTCATACCCGGCTCCATTGTCTGCATAAGAATAACTTTGTCTAGCATGACAGCCACCGCCGCTGCATGATGGAGCATATGCGTTTGCAGCGCTTGTATTCCAAGGTGTCGGTTGAGCCTTTCTATACCCTTTCATCTTTAGCATCTTGACCCCATTGTGCTTATAGTTGTAAGGCTCCGGAAAGTTAGTGTATCCAATGAGCCTTGAAACGGGTGAGCCGTGAGGTACTGCCACATGACACTCAACGCATGCGAAGGTTTTGTTTTTCATTTTGTTCAACCACTGCTTGTGCGGGTAGTTCAGATTGTGGCAGTTTGCACAGAAGAGGTCGGGTACGGTACCGTCAGCTTGAATATCTGCGGTAGTAAAGAGGGTACCGTCAGGCTTTGTGGGCCAATATTTGTTGGGGCCTTTGAGCATGAACTTGAAGCTCGATCCGTGAGGTCCTTTGGGGTCTCCGCTAGCTTCATTGTCGGCACCGTGGCAGTCTGCACAGTACATTGTCTGGGTTCCCAGGCTCTGATTCCAAGGAGAGAGCATTACGTTCGTAGTCCCCCACGTATCGAGACCCTTCGGCGCATATGCCCCGGGCCTGTCGTTCAGCGCCATTATGACGGGGTGGGCAGACTTGTTGTTGGGGTTGAACTCGAACGCCTGGTCGGTTGCATAGAAGTTTGCATGGTTGCTTAAGAGATTGTTTGTAGCTCCAGTGGCTACTTCGCCTGCATTTTGTGCAAGTGTCGGTCCAAGAGCCCAGTAGGAGTGGCACTTCAGACATATCTGATACTCTTTCGTGGCTGAAGCGAGAGTTTGAAATGTCGTAGGCTGCGTCCACTGTGCAGGCCATGTAGGTTCGACGCCCTGTACGTTTCTAAGCACGTCTGAAACGGCGTTTGTGGGAGTATCCGGATACCATTTGTTGGCACTTGCACTCTGAGTCCCGATATGGTTGTTTGCTCCGGCTCTATGCTGGTTGTGACAATCCATACACTCTGCATGCTTGGATGTACTCCACTTCACACTGTGGCTTGCTGCAGGGTCTGCATTGGTCGAACCGTATCCGTAGAGCGTGTCGAAGTTGGTATGGACTCCGTCTATAGTGTTTACCGGGTGGGCATATGGGCGGTTGAGTACCGACTCTATATCGTTGCCTGCCCATGTAGTACCCGTACCGTGGCAGGGAGCCGTACTTCTTGAACTTGATGCTCCCATATAACAGGTATTCTGCTCCACCTGCCTTAGAAGGTAGGGTTTTCCTTTTCCGTTGTGGGGAGTGTGGCAGTTGGCGCAGTATAGATCTGCTACCGAAACGCTTCCTCCGTTGTTGTATCTGTTCTGTACATTTGCGTCGGTATATGCAGATCCGGCTACCTCATGCACTGTAGGCCCAAGAGATCCCGGATTCTTGTCATGGCAGGAGATACAGGTATTTTTTACGTTTATCGCATTATTGGTACTCGTATGCACTCGAAGAAACTTGAAGCTCTCAAGATGGGGGTCGTGGCAGGATGAGCACTCCACATACTTTTTACCGTTGTATGTGTAGAGTTTCAAAGGGGCGTCCGGTATGGTTTTAAGCTCTATAGTTTTGCTCCCTACATCGAAATTCTTCACGTTGGTAGGGTCGTACTCTATGCCGACAGGGTGGTGAATCGTAAGATCGGTGCCTATGAATCCGTTCGCATCTATAGGCATCATTCCGGTCGTCCCTACACCCATCATATCTATCAGAGTGTTTCCAAGTACCGTACCCCTTACCATGTAGATAGAGCCTATGGCGACTGTACCGTCGTGA
>Ga0256840_1003572_pt1 | contig 12406 bp, 6 predicted proteins | sample 355202metaG_FD_185969 | JGI IMG/M metagenome (GOLD analysis project Ga0256840, IMG submission 185969) | Hydrothermal vent microbial communities from Mid Atlantic Ridge, Atlantic Ocean - 355-202 | ecosystem: Environmental > Aquatic > Marine > Hydrothermal vents | place: Atlantic Ocean: Mid...
CCTGTTATCCATGGCAGACGGAAGACGGAACCCGTATCGCACAAGGGTTTCCTTTCTTGAACGGTCTGCCTTGTACATTGCCCCTATCTGGGAAACGGATATATGACTTTCATCAAAGAACAAAAGAAAATCATCAGGAAAATAATCTATCAGGGTTGGAGGCGGTTCTCCTGGATTTCTGCCGGTAAGATGCCTTGAATAGTTTTCAATTCCACTACAATATCCCATTTCATTTATCATCTCAAGGTCATACTGGGTTCTCTCCTCAAGGCGCTGGGCTTCAAGAAGCATATTTTCCTTTCTGAAATATTCAAGCCTCTGCTTTAATTCCTCAATAATTGCCTTGACCGCCCTTTTTCTGGTCCTTGAAGGAGCAACAAAATGGGAAGCGGGATATACGGCGGTTTCTTTGAGTTGATTGATAATTTCTGCCTTTAAAGGATCAATTTCGCATATGGATTCAATTGTGTCTCCAAAAAAATCAACTCTCAGTGCTTTTTCCTCTTCATATGCCGGAAAAATCTCCACTCTGTCCCCCCTGACCCTGAAGGTTCCCCGATGAAAATCCACATCGTTTCTCGTGTATTGGATATTGACAAGTTCAGATAAAAGTTTTTCCCTTGTTTTTTCCATATCCTCTTTTAATTGTATCCTCAACTCAAGATAATCCTCAGGAGCACCAAGACCGTAAATACAGGATACACTTGCCACAACAATTACATCCTTTCTCGCAAGAACCGAGCGGGTTGCAGAGTGACGCATCTTATCGATCATTTCATTTATAGAAGAGTCCTTTTGAATATATGTGTCACTTGTGGGAATATATGCCTCGGGTTGATAATAATCATAGTAACTTACAAAATATTCAACGCTATTGTCAGGAAAAATACCCTTGAATTCATTGTAAAGCTGGGCTGCAAGAGTTTTATTCGGTGCAATAACAAGAGCTGGTTTTTCAGTATCTGCGATGATATTTGCCATGGTAAATGTCTTGCCCGAGCCTGTAACTCCAAGCAATACCTGATGTTTTATTCCTTCAATAACACCGCAACTGAGATACTCAATGGCTTTTGGCTGATCTCCCGTGGGTTTGAACGATGATTTTAAATTGAATATACCCATTATACTCCAATTAAACTCCAATTAAACTCCCATAATTTTTTCACTATTATTCAATAAAATTTTATATTATACTACAAATTATTGTTGAATGCGATGCTCAAGTAAGAATGAGTATAGTAAAAATTTAGTTTTTTTGTTAGAAAATGCAACAAATTTTTTGATAAACACCGGAATTTACTATAATTTTAAAACCTTACAAATCCTTTTTTTGTTAATTGTAGTTTTTTTTAGGGGGTATGTGAGAAGAGATTTGAGGATATAAAGTATGGCAATCATGAGGTTATGGCATGGTAAAGTTTCTATAGAAAAAGCAGATGAATATGAGAAATTAATGATTGATAAAGCAGTACCGGATTATAGTTCAATAGATGGTCTGCTAAAACTATATTTTCAGAGAAAAAATGAAAAAGAAATCACTCATTTTCTTCTTGTAACCATCTGGGATGGAATAGAATCAATAAAGAAATTTGCAGGTTCTGAACCTGAAATAGCAAAATATTATCCTGAAGATGATGGTTTTTTATTGGATAAAGAAAAATATACAACTATGTATGAAGTTTTTTATGAGAAGTAATAGAATGTAATATTGTAAAAGACTTCCTGTAAATTCAATTTCCATTAAAATAACAGGATATAAGAACCTGGGATTGAAATCAGCAGCACTAAAGTCAGTAATGCATAAAAGCTTTTGAACAAAGAGCTTGAAAAGTGGCGAACCCGCCCACTCGAAATGACGACCTACAATTGACCATCTGTGCTAACCCAGTTTTGATCCTCTTGATTGGCTGATAAAAAAACATGATGACTAACGGGAACCATCCATGCCTCTGCACTTTGTTATTCAGCAGATTACTGCGGCAAGACGGCTGTTGATAACCGGACCAGGATTATTGGTTAACAACATTAATAATGTGATTTTTTTATGAATTTGATTCATAAAGACTTGATGGTATTTAAACTGCAATCTTGATATTGTAGCGAAAAGAGATTATAATCCGTAAGTTTGATAACTTGGACAAGCAAGAATCAAAAATGGGGGTAAAATGGAAAATATTTATAATAAACTTGCAAAACATCTAAACAACACACCAGGGGGGTTCCCCAAAACAGAATCAGGAGTTGAAATAAGGATTCTCAAGCGTCTGTTCACGGAACAGGAGGCAGAAACGGCCATTTCGCTTATTATGATACCTGAACCTATATCTGCCATTGCTGAACGTACAGGAAAGACAATGGAGAAACTTGTACCCATATTAAAAACAATGGTGGAAAAAGGTCTTGCAATACATTCTAACAAAAATGGAAACGACTATTATATGACAGCTCAGTTTGTTATCGGAATTTGGGAATATCAGGTAAACAGACTGAACAAAAATCTTATAAGGGATTTTAACGAATATGTACCATTTCTCGTTGAGGAACAAAATAAAACCAAGACAAAACAGCTCCGAGTTATTCCAATTTCCCAGTCAATTAATGCAGATATGAAGGTCATGGCTTATGAAGAAGCCGAAAAAATTATTCAATCTCAGTCAAAAATTCTTGTGGCTCCCTGTATCTGCAGAACTGAGCATAACCTTATGGACAGGGGATGTGGAAGAATGGTTGAATCTTGCCTTGTCTTTGGCGGAGGAGCTTATTTTTATGAAGAAAGGGGAATCGGCAGAACCATCACAAGTGATGAAGCAATTGAGATTCTCCATAAGGGAATTGAACAGGGACTGGTTCTGCAGCCTGGAAATTCAAAAAAGCCTTTGAATATCTGCATGTGCTGTTCCTGCTGCTGCCAGATTTTAAGCAATATCAAAAAATCCGATTCACCGGCAGCATTAGTAAATTCAAGCTATTTTTCAGAAGTAAATCAGGAAACATGCACTGCCTGCGGAGCCTGCGCAGAAAAATGTCCAATGGATGCCATAAGTATTGAAGATACAGCTATGGTCAATACTGAAAGATGTATAGGGTGCGGGGTATGCACCATGGCCTGCGAATTTGAGAGTATCAGCCTGAAGCCTAAAGATGATGCTGACAAATGGATTCCACCGGAAAATATAATTAAGACTTATCTGACCATTGCAAAGGAAAAAGGTATCATAAAATAAATGAGCCAAATGATAATCCATAGGAATTCATTTAGAATCCACGTTCCTTCCTGATATTATCATAGGCTTCCTGAATTTCCACGAATTTATCGTTGGCAAATTTTATAAATTCTTCAGGAAGCCCCTTGGATGCAATTTTATCAGGATGATATTCAGAAACAAGCTTTCTATACTGTCTTTTCACCTCTTCATTTGAACAATTATCATCACATTTCAATACAGCATAATACCGGTTAACTGTTGTAACATATTTTGATTTCAATCTTGCATAATCCGCATCGGAAAAATGGAAAATCAGGGCTGCAGATTTAAGTAGTATTTCCTCATCCGGACTTATAAACCCATCTGCTGCAGATACTCTTAAAAGCACATCCATCATCAACTCTATCACCCTTGGCTGGGGGTTAAAAACTCTGTAAAATTGTGATGCAAATGCATCAAAACTTTCCGAAGAATTAAGAGCGTGTCTGAAAATATTAATCGCTGTATTCCTGCTTTCCTGATCAAGATTAAGATCATTGGCCATAAAACTTTCAATGGATTCTATCTCCTGCTGAGAGACCCTGCCATCTGCCTTTACTATCTTTGCAAGCATTGAGAATGCCGCTACAAAAAAAGTTAATTGAGTCTCTTCATCTGTTGAAAGTCTCTGATGTATATTCATTCCTGGACCGGCAAGGTAAACAGCTTCTTTTTTATCAAACGTATGGCCAAACACAGCTCCAGCCACAGCACCAATGGGTCCCCCAAGGGCAAATCCTATTGTACCTCCCACCATTTTTCCAAGCCAGCCCATAATGAATTTCCTTTTACTTTTTTAAAATAATAATTTTCAAAACTAAAAAACCTTGCAACAAACAAATTAATTTTCTATATATAACCATATTGATATACAGAGTCAAATTTTAATTGGCATACTAGCAATTCTAATTATGGTTTTTCGCCGTTTCAGAAAATTTGTAACCCACTGGAATCAGGTTGGCTGAAATTATAATTTATAGGTATTTCAACCATAGTCAGGCCAAATTGAGAATTGCTGTTGGCATACATGGTTCAGATCATACACTGTGCTATTTTTATATGAAACTCCTACAAAAATTCTTTAATAATGAGAGTTGGTTTCGCGCCTACGGCCAATTTTTTGTTGAGAGGCCGTCGGAGGACCTCCAGATCGGCCTCATGGCCGTTATATGAAACTATAACCATAACGTACTTTAATCATGAGAATTGGCTATGCTCCTTAACAAAAAATAAAAATTAAATTATTCCGGTTAATCTCAAAGAGTTATTATTAGAAATAAGATATGAATAAAATCACGGACATCATTATCATTGTTTTAAATATTGCAGGGCTTTGTTTGGTTGTTGCCATGCTAATCTCAGCTATGGTGAAAAAAGTCATTAACAAACACAACATGAATAAAAATTATTCCCCTGCGAATAAAAAAATAGTTAAAAGCCATATGACTCATGAAAATATTAATTCCAATGAAGATGATGATATCTTTGACGACATGGATTTAATGGATTTTGATGACTTGGACCTTGATGATTTTGATTAAAAAAACTTTTCTATTTTACAAATCCGACTTTCTTATTATTCCACCGCTTTTTTTTATGATTCTGTCTTACAGGAGCACATTTTGTCTCTATGGAACCCGTGCCTATAAGCGCCTCAACATCCCTGAACAAACCGGGCTCAGGGTCGACCTTGTTGTCCTCTGAAAGATCAATTACCACGGAAGAATTATCCGGCAGTGTTATACAGAGATAGGATGAACAGGTGCCGGGATATCTATCGATAATATATTTCAGTTTATTTAAGGTCTCTTCCCCGGCTTTTAACACAGATAACTTCATAATAATGCTTGCCGTCCATTCCTGTCGGGCAATTTCCATGGGAACTATTTTCTTTGCGAGTAGTTTAACAGAACTCTCCCTTTTCTGAACCTCTCCTTCAACAATTACAGGCTCTTCATCTTCAATGATCTGATGGACAGCAGAGTAAAGCTCCGGAAAGACAACGACTTCAACACTTGCATGCCTGTCCTCCATCACTGCAAACGCCATCATATCACCTTTTTTGGTCTTGACAACCTTAACAATCCTGATGGTACCGCCCATCCTCACTATTTGTTTTTCAGGAATATCATGGATATTTACAGAATTTACATTGGCATATTTTACCATTGTTTTTTCATATTTATCAAGAGGGTGACCGGTAATATAAAAACCAATGGTCTCCTTTTCCATTGCAAGTAAATCGTTTTCTTCCCATTCGTCAATATCCGGCATTTCAGGCAGGATGACAGGAACGGCAGTGCCTCCTTCTGTATCTGCAAAAAGATCCATCTGGGAATCTGCCTTTTCCTTTTGAATCCTGTTTCCATGGTCAAGTGCATCCTCAAGACTTGCCATCATCTGACTGCGTTTACTTCCGGTGGAATCAAAAGCACCGCATTTGATCAGGGCTTCGAGAACCCTTTTATTGACTTTACTTAAGTTTACTCTTTCACAAAAATCAAAGATAGAATGGAATTTTCCATCCTTAGCCCTGGACGAAACAATACAGGCAATAGCACCTGCACCAACATTTTTCACAGCGGCAAGGCCAAATCGAATGGCGGAATCCGTTACGGTAAATACAGAATCACTTTCATTAACATCGGGAGGCAGAACTTTGATATCATGGCTACGGCACTGGTCCATGTATTTAACCACACTGTCAGAGTTATTCATTTCACTTGTCATTAATGCAGCCATGTATTCAAGCGAATAATGAGCCTTGAGATAAGCTGTCTGAAAACAGATCAGGGCATAGGCTGCACTGTGGGACTTATTAAAACCATAGCCGCCGAATTTTTCCATTAAATCAAATACCTGAGTTGCCTTTTTTTCGGAAAGTTTATTGTTCTTTGCGCCCTTTAAAAATAGAGCCCTGTGCTCGGCCATCATGGCTTTGATTTTTTTCCCCATGGCTTTTCTCAAACCGTCTGCGTCTGCCATGGAATAATTTGCAAGAACTCCGGCAATTTTCATAACCTGTTCCTGGTAAAGAATTACTCCGTAGGTTTCTTTAAGGATGGGTTCAAGTTCAGGAAAAAGGTACTCCACTTTTTCACGTCCGTGCTTTCTTTCCACATAGGTGTCTGCCATGCCGCTGTCCAGGGGTCCTGGACGATACAAAGCGACAAGGGCCACAATATCACTGAATTTAGAAGGCTGAAGTCTTGAAATCAACTCCTTCATACCTGAACTTTCAAGTTGAAAAACACCTGTTGTATCGGCATTACACAAAAGATGATATGTTTTTTCATCCTCCATATCAAGATTTAAAAGATCAGGCACCGGTTTGGACTGTTTCTTTAAAAGTTCCAGAGTATTTTTAATAACAGTAAGGTTTCTGAGTCCTAGGAAATCAAACTTGACAAGACCGATTTTTTCAACATAAGTCATATTGAACTGAGTGATGACCTCTCCTTCTTTTCCTTTATATAGGGGAAGGTACTCAACTAAGGGTTTATCTGAAATAACAACCCCTGCAGCATGAGTTGAAGCGTGCCTTGGCAGTCCCTCCAACACCAATGATATATTAATTAAATTCTTTTTAAGTGGATCTGTCTCTGTTTTTTCAAGGATGGCCGGGACTTCCTGTAAGGCCTGGGTTAAATTTTTAACTCCTTCAGGGATCATCTTGGCTATTTCATCCACCTCAGGGAGGGGAATTCCAAGCGCCCTTCCCACATCCCGGATAACAGCCCTTGCCTTGAGCTTTCCAAAGGTGATAATTTGGCATACATATTCACCCCCTCCGTATTTTTCAACAACATACTTATAAACCTGTTCCCTGCCTTCAATGCAGAAATCAACATCAATATCAGGCATGCTGATGCGGGATGGATTTAAAAACCTTTCAAATATCAAACCGTTTTCAATGGGATCAAGTGCGGTAATTCCCATGGAATAGGCAACCATACTCCCCGCAGCAGACCCCCGGCCAGGACCCACAGGGACATTGTTCTCTTTGGAAAATCGGATAAAATCAGCCACAATGAGAAAATAGCCGGGAAAGCCCATATCAAGAATAATGTTGATTTCGTACTCCAAACGCTCCCTGTAGAATTTTTCATCTATTTCAACAATTTCGGAATCAGTCTTTTGTTTTGTTCTATGCTCTTTTCTGACAATTTGTTTGTGTTTTATTTCCTTTAATCTTCTTTCAAATCCTTCCCTGACCTGGCGCTCAAATATTTCCGCAACGCTCTCGTTCGTACCAGTGGAAAATCTTGGAAAATGATAGGTTTTGCTATCAAATTCCACATTACACCTTGAGGAAATTTTACATGTATTTTCAATAGCTTCGGGATATTTCCCAAAATCATTTATCATTTCCTCCGGGGACTTAAAATAAAGTTCATCAGAATCAAATTTGAACCGTTTCTCATCATTTAATGTAGTGCCTGTCTGAACGCACAAAAGGACTTCGTGAGCGCTGGCATCACTTTTTGAAAGATAATGACAATCATTGGTAGCAACAAGGGGGATTGAAAGCCGTTTGCTCATTTCAACAAGCCCCTGGTTCACCTTGTCCTGAACTCTTAACCCGTTATGCTGAAGTTCAAGAAAAAAATTATCCTGGCCAAAGGTGTCAAGGTAGAATTCTGCAGCTGCATCAGCTGCATCAAACCTGTTTTCAATAATATACTGGGAAATTTCTCCTTTTAGACATGCACTTAGGGCAATAAGCCCCTTGCTGTATTTTGCAAGCAGTTCTTTATCCACTCTCGGCTTATAGTAAAAGCCCTTTAACTGTGCAATGGAGGCAAGTTTACAAAGATTGGAATACCCCTGTCTGTCCTTGGCAAGCAGCACAATATGTCTTAAACCTTTTTTATCCTCTATGGTTTTATCGGCAATTGTCCGTGGGGCAAGATACATTTCACAGCCGAGAATAGGCTTAACAGATGCTTTTCTGGCTTTTTCATTAAACTCGGCAATGCCGAACATTGTGCCGTGATCGGTGACGGCAACACTGTCCATTCCAAACTCTTTTGCCCTTTCTATCAGAGAATCAATCCGTATGGCTCCATCAAGAAGAGAGTATTCCGTATGAACGTGAAGATGATGAAATTTAGAATAAGCTTTTGTCATTTAATGTTTTGCCTTTTGCAATGTATCTGGTATTTTTTTATGTGAGGCTCTTATAAACCGGTCACTATTTCATACTATCAACACTGTAATTCGGAGCTTCCTTGGTGATGATAACATCATGGACATGGCTCTCACGAAGGCCTGCAGCACTGATTTTTATGAATTTTGCCTTTTTTCTCAATTCTTCAATATTCATGGCCCCGAGATAACCCATGCCAGCTTTAATTCCACCCAGCATCTGAACAATATTTTCTCTGATAGTACCTCTGTAGGGAATTCTACCTACGATTCCCTCTGGTACCAGTGTTTCATCTACAGGACTGTCCTTTTGATAATACCTATCACTGCTGCCTTTTTTCATTGCTTCGACCGACCCCATACCACGGTAAGCTTTGTAACTTCTGCCCTGATAAATAACAATTTCTCCGGGACTTTCCTTTGTACCAGCTAGAAGGCTTCCAAGCATCACACAATGGGCTCCGGCACCAATGGCCTTGGTAATATCACCTGAAAATTTAATTCCGCCATCGGCAATCAAGGGGACCCCTGTCTCCTCGGAAATCTCTCTACAATTCAGGATAGCTGTCAACTGGGGTACTCCAACGCCTGCGACTATCCTTGTTGTGCATATGGAGCCAGGACCTATTCCTATTTTAACGCTATCAACACCGGCATTGATCAATGCTTTTGCTCCTTTTGCCGTGGCAACGTTTCCCGCAATGATCTGGCAGTCCGGAAAGGTATATTTAATTTTCTTTATTGCGTTGATAACATTTTGTGAATGACCGTGGGAAGTATCAATGACAATAGCATCAGCACCGGCATTGAGCAATGCCTCTGTCCTTTTCATCATGTCAGATCCCACACCGATTGCAGCCCCTGCCCGCAGCCTTCCCATGGTATCCTTGCATGCATTGGGATATTTTCTAATTTTTTCAATATCCTTTATTGTAATAAGCCCGGTTAATTTTTTTTCTTTATCAACCACAAGGAGTTTCTCAATCCTGTGCTGATGAAGTATTTCCTTGGATTCCTCAAGGGAACATCCATCATGTACAGTGACAAGGTTATCCTTTGTCATAACATCACTGGTCGGTTTTTTAAGGTTTGTCTCAAATCTTAAATCCCTGTTGGTAACAATCCCAACAAGCTTATCTCCTTTGGTTACAGGTATTCCGGAAATCCTGTATTTTGACATTATTTTAAGGACATCTGCAATGGAGGTATCAGGATCAACCGTGATGGGATCAACTATCATTCCGCTTTCGGATTTTTTTACCCTGTCAACTTCAATAGCCTGTTCTTCAATACTTAGATTCCTATGTATAAAACCCATCCCTCCGGCCCTTGCCATGCTTATGGCCGTTAAAGCCTCGGTGACTGTATCCATTGCGGCACTTATAATGGGAATATTCAGATCAATATTTTGTGTAAGCCTTGTACCTGTCTCAACCTGGTCGGGCAATACTGCCGAATACTCGGGCACAAGCAGAACATCATCAAAGGATAATCCATCCGCTGAAATTATATTTGACATGTCTTTCTCCTTCTTCAAATAATCTTTTTTTATATAAAACTCCTGCTAAGGAACGATAGCGAAATAAGTTGAACAAAAATTAATAGAATTTTTTTCCATATTCAAGGCACGAGGCGGGAGCATAGCAGGCTATGTACCCAACGAATAACGCAGAAGATGGGGAAAAAGACATTAATTTGTCCAAGTTATTTTGTGAATGTTCCTAAGCACCTTTAATTATAAGAGTCTCATTTTTTATTGTGAAGCCATCTGAGAGTCATTAGATCGGCCTCATGGCCGTTATATGAAAGTTTAGATCCATAATGCTTCTTTCATATTTTGTTGCGGGCAGATTTGAAGCAAATACAAATCTACCCGCGGCAATTAGTCAAAATGCGAAAATCTTATTTATAAACTTTTTTTAATATCAAATATGCCTATCCAAAGCAATATTTTTATCCCAGGGTCGGTATATACTTTTCAATATACAAACAAATTTTTGTATATAAAACTCCTTGACAAACAAGGTAAGAATTGATTTCACATATTTGACTCTATGACTCTATTTTCGTTGTGGTCCGAAGCTGATCTTATATTAAAAGAAATTCGGAAATTAATCCTATATAACTTGATCGTAAGATTTTAACTGAACTTGCTGTAAGTGATCCTGCAGGATTTTCTCAGATAGTAGCAAAGGCCGCGGCTCAGTTTTGAGCCTGATTGGAATATGTGGAAATGAGATATTGATAAAAAAATACCAGATCTGTCCGCATAGCTCGTATATTTATAGTTGATAATAAAATTTTATTATTGTGTAATCAAAAAAATTCATATACTATCAAAAAATTTTTTGATCTCCAGGCTGGTTTATATAAAAGAACTTAAATAGATATTGGTTCTTTCATGATTTGTCAAACTTTTTGATTTTTTGGACAAATCTGGGACTTTAATCCAGACCTGCCTCATGGCAGTTAATTCGGCCTTTTATTTTTTATTTTAAGGAATCCCATGCTTAAAAAAAATTTACCCTTAATTGGGTTTGACGAAATGAACCTGAGTTCCCCTGTTTTTTCTGCGCTACAGGACATAGGATACGACACCCCTACACGAATTCAGTCCCTGACCATTCCCCATATGGTTCAAAAAAAGGATATCATAGCCCAGGCACGAACAGGTACCGGCAAAACCGCAGCCTTTGCATTACCACTGCTATCACGAATTAATATTAACAATAAACGGCCTCAGGTATTGGTACTTACTCCCACCAGGGAATTAGCTATCCAGGTGGGAGAATTTTTCAAGACATATGGCAAAAAAATAAAGGGTCTTAACGTATTATCCGTGTATGGGGGGCAGAGCTATGGAACTCAACTGAGCCAGCTTAAACGTGGTGCCCATGTGGTGGTAGGAACACCCGGACGACTCATGGACCATATGAGAAAAAAAACGATCAGCCTTAAGGATCTTTTTTGTGTGGTAATAGACGAGGCTGATGAAATGCTTCACATGGGTTTTATTGATGATGTGGAATGGATTCTTGGCAAAGTTCCTGATCATTCACAGATCACTCTTTTTTCAGCCACCATGCCAATGCCTGTCCGAAAAATAGCTCAAAAATATCTGAAAAGCCCCGAAGAAATTATCATCGAACACGGCACCACAGGACTTAACACAATCAATCAGCAATACTGGATAGTTAAGGGTATTAAAAAGGCCCGGGCATTAACCCAGATATTGTCAGCCATTTCATTTGACGGAGTGATCGTATTTGTCAGAACCAAATCTGCCACGCTTGAAGTGACAAAAATTCTTGAGGATCAAGGATTTAAGGCAGAGGCCCTTAACGGAGATCTTGCCCAGAATGCCAGAGAACGGACTGTCAACCGATTAAAAACAGGGCGCATTGACATTCTTGTGGCCACTGATGTAGCGGCAAGAGGACTTGATGTCAACCGTATTTCCCATGTTATCAATTATGATATGCCGACAAAGGTGGAGCCATATATTCACCGGATTGGAAGAACAGGACGTGCCGGACGTAAAGGAGTAGCTATACTATTTGTGAATAGAAAAGAACGCTGGATGCTGAAAACCATAGAAAAAACCACAAAGCAGAGAATCAAAGAAATTCCCATGCCATCCAACAGAACAATCAATGAGAAACGAATAGCAGACTTTAAACAGAGCATAACAAAAACTATAGAATTAAACAATTTAAGTACATTTATGAATTTGATTCAAACATATGCAACGGAACAGGATATTCCTGTCATACAGGTTGCTGCTGCCTTTGCAAAGATGGCCCATGGAGACGTACCTTTTCTGCTGTCAACCTGCAAAGAAACAAGAAACAAAGCTATGGGAAAAAATAAAAACAGTCTGAAGGACGTTAGCGAGAAAAAAGGTCTGTCTGTAAAACAAAATCGTAAAACACATCATAATGCAGATAAAAAACAAAAATTAAAACAATTAGAGAAAAAAACTTTATCAAAAAAGACAAATATCGTTCCAATTA
>Ga0256840_1003573_pt1 | contig 12402 bp, 10 predicted proteins | sample 355202metaG_FD_185969 | JGI IMG/M metagenome (GOLD analysis project Ga0256840, IMG submission 185969) | Hydrothermal vent microbial communities from Mid Atlantic Ridge, Atlantic Ocean - 355-202 | ecosystem: Environmental > Aquatic > Marine > Hydrothermal vents | place: Atlantic Ocean: Mid...
ATAAGAGAGATAGAGAGTGCCATCATAAATCTAAACGCTTATGCTTCACTAATGGGACAAAAGATAACCTTTGAATTTGCAAAAAATGTGATGAAAGAGCAGATAAAAGAGAAAAAAAGTAACATCTCTCTTGAAGATATTATAAGTGTTATATCAAGAGAGTTAAATATAAAACCAAGTGAAATAAAATCAAAAAGAAGAAGCAAAAACATAGTAGAAGCAAGAAGGATAGGTATATATTTAGCTAGGACTCTAACACCAAACTCTATGCCACAACTTGCAAGTTTTTTTGGTATGAAAGATCATACGGCCGTATCACACAATATGAAAAAGATAAATGAGATCATACAAAGTGATGAGAACTTTAAAGTCAGAGTTGATGAACTTAAAAATATGATATTGACAAAAAATGTGTGAAAAAATGTGAAAAGAGTGATAAAAATTTTAAAGTTTTAAAATAAATTTTTTAGGGCTTTAAACTACTTTTTCACAAATTCAGGGTAATATACTACTATTACTATTTTATTTATAATAATAAGGAGCAAAAATGAAGATCGTTATAAACAAGAGCGTTTTGGAAAATATGCTTATAAATACTCTGCCATACTTAGAGAAAAAAGATCTATCTCAGGTAACTTCTCATATACTTATAAACGCTTATGAGGATACTTTGGATATAAGAAGTACCGACTTTGAAATAGGTATAGAAATATTTACAAAAAATGTAAATATAAATGAACCGGGGATAGCAACTGCAAACGGCAAAAAGCTCTTTGATATAGTAAAGATACTAAAAGATAGTGAAGTTTTACTCGAAACTATAAATGATTATCTATATATAAAACAAAAACACTCCAAATTTAAACTTCCTATGTTTAACCCGGCAGAGTTTCCGGAGTTTCCATCTATAGAAAATAAACCCAAATTTGAGATAAACAGCTCCTCACTTGTTAGATCTATCAAAAAAATCGCTCCCGCAATCGATACTAACAATCCAAAATATGAACTAAACGGTGCTTTGATAGATATAAAACAGGACCATATAAACATAGTAGCAACCGATACAAAGAGACTTGCACTTGTTAAGATAGAAAATAGTAGTGAAAAAGATATATCACTGATAATACCTAAAAAAGCTATATCAGAGATACAAAAGATATTTTTTGATGAGATAGAGATATACTACGATGAAAACAGCTTTATAGCGATTTCACCCAATTTTAAATTTTTTACCAAGTTGATAAATGGAAAATATCCGGACTATGAAAGAATCATACCAAAAGAGATGGATAAAGAGCTTCTGCTAAACAGAGATAAATTTATAGAAGCTATTAAACAGATATGGGTTGTATCACAGGAGATAAAAGTAACCTTTAAACCTGATATGATAGTTTTTGAAAGTCTAAATGAGAGTAATATAGAGGCTAAAACAGAGATAGAGTTTGATACTGGACTTGAAGAGGATATCTTTTTGGCAATCAACTCAAAGCATGTCATAGACTTTTTATCAAATATAGAAAAAAACAGTTTTAAATTGGGTTATAATGACTCGACTCTTCCATTTACTTTGGAGAGTGAAAATTTTTTAACAATAATAATGCCTATAATGATATAACGGAGAAAAAATGGAAAAAAAATATAATGCATCAAACATAAAAGTTTTAAAGGGTCTTGAAGCGGTTAGAAAAAGACCCGGAATGTATATAGGTGATACCAATATAAACGGTCTTCACCATCTTGTCTATGAAGTAGTTGATAACTCCATAGATGAGGCGATGGCTGGATTTTGTGATAATATTGAGGTTATCATCACAAAAGAGGGTAGTGTAAAAGTCAGCGATAACGGTAGAGGTATACCGGTTGATATGCATCCGACTGAAAATATACCTGCCGCAACGGTAGTTTTAACAGTGTTACATGCCGGTGGAAAGTTTGATAAAGATACTTATAAAGTAAGCGGTGGACTTCATGGCGTAGGTGTTTCGGTAGTTAATGCACTCTCTAAAAAACTAAAAATGACCATATATAAAAATAAGCAGATTTATACTCAAGAGTTTGAAAGAGGTATACCTATAAATGACCTTGAAGTAGTAGGAAATACCAGAAAAACAGGCACTACTATAGAGTTTTGGCCTGATAATGAGATCTTTGAAACCGTTGAGTTTGAGTTTGGGATACTAGCAAAAAGATTTAGAGAGTTAGCATATCTTAATCCTACTATAAAGATATCGCTAAGCGACGAGAGAGACGGTAAAAAAGAGATATACCACTTTGAAGGCGGTATTAGTCAGTTTGTAAAAGATTTAAATAAAAAAGAAGCTATAACTAAGGTATTTCATTTTGACAACAAAGTTGATGATATTGAGATAGATATAGCTCTTCTTTATAACACAGGATATAATGAGACGCTTTTTTCGTTTGTAAACAATATAAAAACCATAGAGGGTGGAACTCATGAGAGCGGTTTTAGAGCTGGACTTACAAGGGCTATAACAAACTATAAAAACAATAATGCCAACCAAAGAGAAAAAGATATAAAGATAAGCGGCGATGATGTAAGAGAAGGGCTTATCGCCATAGTTAGTGTAAAAGTTCCGGAGCCTCAGTTTGAGGGACAAACTAAAGGAAAGCTTGGAAGCTCTTATGTAAAACCTCTTGTTCAAAAGACAACTTATGAGAAGCTTTTAAAATATTTTGAAGAAAATCCGATAGAAGCCAAAATCATAATGGATAAAGCAATTTCAGCTGCAAGAGGAAGAGAGGCTGCTAAAAAGGCAAGAGACTTAACAAGACGAAAAGATGCTATGAGTGTTGGAACCCTTCCTGGAAAATTGGCTGATTGTCAAAGTAAGGATGCTTCAATTTGTGAACTATACCTCGTGGAGGGAGATAGTGCGGGAGGTAGTGCTAAGCAGGGAAGAGATAGAGTTTTTCAAGCTATTTTACCTCTAAAGGGTAAGATTTTAAATGTTGAAAAGAGTAGAATCGATAAGATACTAAAGTCTGATGAGATAAAAAATATGATAACGGCTTTAGGATGTGGCATAGGAGAGGATTTTAACTCAGATAAGTTAAGATATCACAAGATAATCATCATGACTGATGCCGATGTGGATGGAAGTCATATACAAACACTGCTTTTGACATTTTTATTTAGATATCTAAGACCTCTTATAGAGGAGGGATATGTCTATATAGCTCAACCGCCACTTTACAGATATAAAAAAGGTAAAAAAGAGATATATTTAAAAGATAACAAGGCAATGAGTGAATTTCTTATAGAAACGGGTATTCAAGGTATGGATTTTGAGGGGATCGGCACAAAAGATGCGGTAGAATTTTTTAAAATCGTAGCAGCTTATGACAATATCTTAAAAGAGTTAGAGAAGAGATTTTCTATGATAGAAGTTGTTAGATATATGATAGAAAATCCAGACATCTTAAAAAATGATAACCAAAAACTCTTTGAAATTATCAAAAAATTTGTCGGAGATTTGGGTTATAATATACTTAACTACTCTATTAATGAGGATGAGATACATCTATTTATCCAGACGAAAGATGGGCTTGAAGAGTTAAAAATAGATGATAATCTTTTTACCAATCCTCTATATGAAGAGGCTCTTTATATCCATACAAAGATAAAAGAGAGAGATAACGGTATCTTTGGTGAGAGGGATTTGATAGAGATATTAAAAGAGATAGAGAAAAATGCGAAAAAAGGTGCTTATATACAAAGGTATAAAGGTCTTGGTGAGATGAATCCCGAGCAACTTTGGGAGACAACCATGAATCCACAAAATAGAAGACTTTTAAAAGTTGAGATAGATGATTTTGAAGTTGCAAGTGATACTTTTTCTCTCTTTATGGGAGATGAGGTTGAACCAAGAAGAAACTATATCCAAGAGCATGCAAAAGATGTGAAACATTTGGATGTCTGATGCTTTATAGTGAATTTAAGGAGAGAGAAAACAGGTTTATTCTCTCCTTAAAGATTTTGTTACCTTTTATTTTTATCATATTTTTTGCAATATTAAGCGTTGCAACAAAACTTGATCTTGATTCGCTGCTAAAAAATAATATCATCGCATTTACACTCATAACTTTTTTATATGCTTACTATATACTTTATCAGATATATATGGGGTTTAAAACTTCTGTTATTGACAATATTACAAAGGCTTTTTCAAGAAATTACATCTTAAAAATTATAGATAAGAAAAAAAAAGATAGTGAGTTTTTGGTATCCTTAATCAAAATAAAAAATATAGAAGATATCAATGAAAGATATGGACTTAAAAAAACAGATAAACTACTCTATCTATTTGTTAACAGGTTAAATGATTTTTTGAAAGAGCAAGGGTATAAAAATATAGAAATTGGTCATATTGTAGGTGGCAGTTTTATCTTTTTACTTAAAGAAAAGAGTAAAAAAACTAATCACTTGATAAGACAGTTTATAAAAAAAGTTGAAAATGAGCAGATTAATGATATATACTTGAAGCTTTTATATTCATATCTCCCAAGCGAAACGGAAAATAGTGCTGAAGATCTACTTGTTTCACTTTTTGAACAATTAAAATTTGACGAGGGGGAGAGAAGAAACAGTAAAAGGTTAAATATAAGAGTAGATGAATTTGAAAAAATGGTTGTAAATCTTATAGAAAACAGAGAGTTTGATTTTCGTTTTCAGCCGGTAAAAAATTTATCTAATGATAAGATAGATATATATGAAGTTTTAGTAAAATTAAACTCAAAAAAATATGGGAAAATATCTCAAAAACAGTTCATATCGGTTGTTAACAGGATAGGATATGAGTTAAAATTTGATGAGATACTTATAGAAGAGATTTTTAAAATAGTTTCCAAAAAGAGTATCGATAAAAAGATATCTATAAACATCTCATCTTTTTCTATAAGAAACAGTAGATTTTTAAATATTGTAAAAAAACTTTCAAACAGTTTTGATATAAAAAATGAGCAGGTAATTTTTGAAATAAGTGGAAATAATTATCTAAATGATATTATAAAATTGAATGAAAATATAAAAATATTAAGAGATACGGGTTTTTTGATAGCTATTGATAATTTTGGAGCTGATAACTCATCTTTTAAATATATAAAAAATCTAAACTTTGATATGATCAAATTCGATATAGACTACTCAAAAAAATATGACCAAAAGATATATAAAGATATCTTGAAAACATTTTTAAATCTCTTTAATGAGCTCAATGTAAAAACAGTGATAAAATTTATAGATAGTGAAGAGAAATATAAATTTTTTAAAGAGTTAGGAGTTGATTATATACAGGGTTTTATAGTAGGAAAACCGACAAAGGAGATAAGATGAAATATGGTGAAAAAGAGATAAAAGAGTTTGATATAAACAAAGATGAAAATTTTTGGCCCAATAAAACCAAAAAAGATTATACTATAAAGATAACACTTCCGGAGTTTATGTGTAGGTGTCCAAGAAGCGGTTATCCTGACTTTGCTACCATATATCTTGAGTATATTCCGGATGAAAAAGTGGTGGAGCTAAAAGCTTTGAAGCTGTATATAAACTCATTTATGGATAGATATATATCACACGAAGATAGTATAAATGAGGTATTTGATACACTTTTTGAAAAATTAAAACCAAAAAAGATGAAGATAATAGGTGATTTTAATCCTAGGGGAAATGTCCATACAGTGATTGAGAGAGAAGAAGATGTTAGATCCAAAACTGATTGATTACTTTTTTACAGCTGCTTCGATACAAAGGTGGAATGACTACCCAAGGATGATAGAGCTTGTAGAGCTTGATAAACAGGCTCACAAATTTATCATAGCCTACTTTTTGGCAAAATTAGAGGATGATGTTGACTATCTGGCTTTGATTGAAGGTGGGATCTTTGAATTTTTAAGAAGAGTTGTGGTTACCGATATAAGACCGGATGTTTTTCATAAAGCTTTAATGCAAAAAAAAGATGAGATAAACTCTTGGGTTATAGATAATTTAGAGAGCTCTATAAAGGATATAGAAGGTGGAGAATTTTTAAAGAGATTTAAAGAGTATCTAACAAACGATGATCTTCATAAAAAAGAGAGATTTATACTAAAGGCTGCCTCATATCTTGCAACAAAGTGGGAGTTTTCCATTATCTATCAAACAAGTGCATTTTTAAGTGATATAGATAGAACAAAGGTTGCAGTTGAAGAGGAGATAGAGGACTATTATGAGCTTATAGGAGTTAGAAAGATAGCTCTTGGTAAAAAGTTGGCTCACCTAATTGACATGAGTGGACGGCTTAGATTTCAAAAAAGATGGGCTCAAACTCCTAGGATCCCAAATACTTCTGTTTTGGGACATATGTTGATAGTTGCATTTTTAGGGTATTTTTACTCTTTAGAGATAAAAGCTTGTCCAAAAAGAGTGGAAAACAACTTCTTTTGTGCACTCTTTCATGACCTCCCTGAAGCTCTTACAAGAGATATTATATCTCCTGTCAAATACTCTGTAAGTGGTCTTGATGACATCATAAGCGAGTATGAGATAAGAAAGATAGAGGATGAGATACTTCCACTTGTTCCAAATAGTTTTAGAGATGAGTTTAAATATATACTTGGTATGTTTGATGGTAAAAAAGATGAGTTTGCCGATAAAATTAAAACAAGCACTATAAAAGAAGTAGAAGATATCAATAAATATAATGAAGATAAATATAATACAATAGACGGCAAAGCTTTAAAGGCCTGTGACAGGATAGCAGCCTTTATAGAGGCAACTCTTTCCATATCGTATGGAGTCAAATCAAAAGAGCTGATAAATGGAAAAAAAGAGATAGTAGGAAGGTTGGAAGAAAAGGGGTGTATAAACAGAGTTGATTTTTTAAAATTTGCCAAAAAGATAGAGGAGTATTTTAAAGAGTAAGTACTCCTCTTCAGATGGCTGCGGCACATAGAAGATCAGGGTGCTCTGCTGCGTTCCCGCCCTGAAGCGTTGTCCTGAAGATCTATTGCACAGGTCTGAAGAGAAGCGGCATAATTATATCAAAAATTGGTTAAAGTAGGGTTAATTGTGGTATTTAAAAAAATAAAAAACTTTATATACTCTTTTTTTAGAGAGTTTTTGGTATTTCATCACAGCTCTTTGGAGTTTCGTGCCAAAGTTTTGGCAGCTATGATAAGTGCCAAAAAATATATAGATGAGTGTGAAAAAGATCTTTTGAGAGAGATTGCATACCACATATATAAAGATGATGAAGATAGAGCTCAAATACTTGTAAATACAACTATGGAGTATATAGAAAAAGTCAAAGACAGTATGAATGCTCTTTTTGTGGATGATTTGATGTTAGATATAGATAAAAATTTAAAAGCCCACTCAAAATTTTATAAAAAGATAGATATAGAGGATCTTAAAAAGTTTTTAAAGTGTAAAGCTTCAACGGATGAAAAACTTTTAAGACTTAGAATTATAGAGTATTTTCAAAATGAGTTAAAATGTAAAAATGCTAAAAAATAGTTTAGTTATATCTATCTTTCTTCTTCTTTATTTTGTAAAAGCTACAGCACTGGACACTTACAATATACTTGTTTTACACTCTTATCATAAAGGGTATAAATGGAGTGATGATATATCAAAAGCTATCGGGGATAGTTTTAAAAAGTATAAAAATATTAATATCATAACTCTTTATATGGATGCAAAGCGTATGGAAAGTACTAGCTATTACAGCAAGCTTTATGATTTGTATAAAGAGGAGTTTAAATATACTACTTTTGATGTTATTATAGCAGTCGATAATAATGCCTTGGATTTCCTAGTCAAATATAGAGAAAAAATATTTCAAAATACACCTATTGTTTTTTGTGGTATAAACAACTTCTCTAAAAAAATGATAGATTATCCTAATTTTAGATATAAAGTTACAGGAGTTGTTGAAAATGTAGATATAAGAAAAAATATAGAGCTTATTACAAAAATAGTGCCATATCTAAATAAGATCCTTATAATAAGTGATGAATCAAAAAGTGGATTGGAGATAAAAAAAGATATATTTAAAATAATGAAAGACTATTTCTATCTCAACTATGAATATCTTGATATGTTTGATTTAAAAGGAATAAAAAAGATAGTTAAATCTCTTCATAAACATGATACTATACTCTATGTTTTTCATCAAAGAGATAAATCGGGAAGATATTTTACCTTTAAAGATTCGATAAAAGAGGTAGCTTCTGTTAGCAAGGTTCCTATCTTTGGATTGTGGGATTTTGATATGGGATATGGAGTTGTCGGCGGAGCTCTTTTAAATGGATATTCCCAAGGAAAAGAGGCTGCCAAAATGGCTAAAATGATTTTGAATGGAGTCGAACCAAAAGATATACCAATACTTGAAAAAAGCACCTCAAGATATATATTTGACTATAATTTACTTAAAAAATACCACCTTGAACTGCCTAAAGAGATAGAAAAAGAAGCTCTTATTTTAAACAAACCGGAGTCATTTTACCAAAAATATAAAAAAATGATTTTAGCAGTCTCTTTTCTCATTCTTTTTTTATTTATTATGACAATTATCCTTTTTTTAAATATAACAAAGAAAAAGAGAGCCGAAAAAAGATTACAAGAACAGCTAAAGTTTTTAGAAGTTTTGATTGAAACTATCCCGGCCCCTATATTTTACAAAGACAAATCAGGTAAATATTTAGGATGCAATAAAGCATATGCAAAGTTTGTAGGGGCAAAAAAAGAGGAGATTATAGGAAAAACAAACTACGCATTTTTTAAAAAATATATAGCAAGCGAAAATACAAAAAGAGATCAAGACTTGCTAAATTCATTAAAGAGTAATATATATGAAACAACTCTATACTCAAAAGATGGAAATTTTAAAAAACAGGTTATTATATCCAAAGCACCTTTTTATCTAAATGATAACAGTGTAGGTGGTATAGTATGTGTTATCGATGATATTACTGAAGTAACACAACAAAAACAGTTACTGAACCAACAGGCAAAACTGGCTGAGATGGGAGATATGATAGCTGCAGTGGCACATCAATGGAATGAACCTTTAGTTGAACTATCCGCTATTGTTCAAGATTTGCAGATAAAATTTATGGAAGAAGATTTGGATAATGAAGATATCAAAGAGTTTGTAAATGATTCTATGGTTCAGATACAGTATATGTCAAATACTTTAAAAGATTTTAGAAATTTTTTAAAACCATCTAAGAAAAAAGAGAATTTTTCTATAAAGAGCTCTTTCAATGAAATTTATGATATCATTGGAAAGCAAATATTTTACCTAAATATTCATCTTGGCTTTATGATCAATAATAAAAATGGTGATATATCTATATATGGTTACGAAAATGAGTTTAAACAAGTTCTTTTAAATATGATAAATAATGCAAAATCAAAAATAAAGGAGTTGATAAAACAAAAAAAGGATAAAGAGTATCATATAAATATCTCCGCTTTTGAAAAAGATGATATGATAGTAGTAACTATAGAGGATAATGGTGGTAAAATTGATGATAATATCATAGAGTCGATTTTTGATCCATATTTTACTACAAAAAAGGATGGTACCGGGCTTGGTTTATATGTTGTTAAATTGATAATAGAAGAAAAAATGGGCGGAAAGATAGAAGTAATAAACTTAAATGACGGAGTAAAATTTTATATAAAAATTCCAAAAAAGGTTAGTGTTGAAGATACTACTTTTAGAAGATAACAAAAGATTAAACAGTACTATAGCCAAAAAATTGCGTATAGAAGGCTTTGAAGTCGATAGTTTTGATGACGGGCTAAAAGCTTTAGAAGCGGTAGGAAGTGGCTATAATTGCTATATTTTGGATATAAATGTTCCAAATATAAACGGTGTTGATATACTTAAAAATATAAGAGACTATTTTCCTCAAGTTCCTATTATCATCATAAGCTCTACTATAGAGTTGGAGATTATAAAAGATGCTTATGATTTGGGATGTGATGATTATATAAAAAAACCTTTTTTTATTGATGAGCTTATTATAAAGATAAAAAAACTGTGCAATATAGATAAAAATATTATAAAAATAGATAAAGACTTCTATTTTGATACAAAAGAGTCATCTTTGTATAAAGACGGTAACTTAGTAGATTTATCAAAGAAAGAAAAAGCTTTACTAGAGATTTTCATCAATTACAGTGGAAAGTTAGTCACTTATGAGAGGATACAAAGTTTTGTATGGGAGGGGGAATTAACTACTTTGGATTCGATCAGGGCTTTAGTAAAAAGAGTAAGAAAAAAACTTCCAAAAGAGTGTATAAAAACAGAAATAAATAAAGGATATAGGTTTTTTGTCATGTGAATGTCATATAGATATGATAAAATTGTTCTAAATTTTTTTTTAAAGGAGTTTATATGAAGTTTTTTTCAACTACATTAAAGAGTGCGGCTATTGCGGCTCTGGCAGTTAGTATGAGTATAAGTGTGGCAAGCGCTAGAGTATATCATTGGAAGCTTGCTATGACATGGCCTACCAATCTTCCGCCATTTAGTGATACTGTTTATAAGTTTGCTAATGATGTCAAGAAGATGAGTAATGGTCAGCTTATCATCAGGGTTGATTCCAAAAACAAACACAAATCACCTTTTGGTATCTTTGACATGGTAAGAGCCGGACAGTATGAGATGGGACATACCGCATCTTACTACTACAAAGGAAAAGATCCAAATACAATGTTTTTCACAACTATGCCGTTTGGTATGACCGCACCTGAGCAGTGGGCATGGTTTTACTATGGAAATGGCATGAAATATATGGAGAAAGTTTATAACAAATACAACATCATGGCTTTCCCCGGAGGTGCTACAGGTAACCAAATGGGTGGATGGTTTAGAAAACCTATAAACTCTTTGGCTGACTTAAAAGGTCTAAAGATGAGGATTCCTGGCCTTGCAGGTGAGGTTATGGCTAAACTTGGAGTTACAGTTACCAATATAGCCCCAGGTGAACTTTATACTTCGCTTGAAAGAGGTAACATAGATGCCCTAGAGTGGGTTGGACCGGGAATGGATATAAGAATGGGATTTCATGAGATTGCCAAGTACTACTATACAGGATGGCATGAACCCGCAACATCTTTGACATACTTTATCAATAAAAGAAAGTGGGATAAACTTCCTGATAATTTAAAAGCGATACTAAAAGATGCCATGAAGGCTAACTCATTTGATATGTATGTTCAAAATTATGATATGAGTGCTAGAGCTTGGAAAAAGATGAAAGAGCAGTATCCTCAGATCAAAGTTAAAACTTTCCCTGAAGAGGTCTTAAAGGCTATGAAAAAAGCTAACGATGAGGTTTTGGCAAAATATGCCGCTAAAGACCCATTGTTTAAAGAGATCTTGCAAGATCAAAGAAAATACCTAAAAATGGTTAGAGAGTGGACAAAAATGTCTGATTTTCTTTACTTAAAGGCAAATATGTATAACCAAGAGTAATCTTCAAAAATACCCCTTCTATAAAGGAGGGGTTACTTCTAAATTTAGGATACAAAATGGATAAGTTAATAAAAGCAGAGATGATTTTTGACAAAATTATCGATAAAATAGGCAAACTGTGTGCATATCTTATGATTTTGATGATGCTAAATGTATTTTATGATGTTATTATGAGATACATTTTTCGTGAAGGCTCTATAGCTATGCAAGAGTTGGAGTGGCATATTTTTTCGGTAATTATTCTTTTAGGAGTTTCATATACGCTAAAAGAAGATGGACATGTTAGAGTAGATGTTTTATATGATAGATGGAGTCCTAAAACTCAAGCTATCATCAATATAGTAGGTGTTATACTTTTTTTATGGCCCCTTTCTCTTTTGATCGCTTATGGGTCTATAGATTTTGTAGTTGAGTCATACCAGATGCATGAGATAAGCGGTGACCCGGGCGGTCTTACGCACAGATGGATTCTAAAAGCTTTTATCCCATTTTCCTTTCTTCTTCTTATATTTGCAAGTATTGGTTTTATCATCAAAAATATCAACATATATAGAGGTTATGGGAGGGCTAAAACAAGAGAAGATGAAGTGAAGGAAGCTATAAAAGAAGGAGGGATAGAGTAATGATTGGAATTACTATGTTTTTTACCGCACTTGTTATGCTTCTTATAGGTTTTCCGGTTGCATTTACATTTGGTGCGGTTTCTGTTTTTTTTGGTATGGCTGCCGGGTTTTTGACTATTTTGCCAGATGGTGGAACTATGATGGAGGCATGGGATGAGGGTGTAAACATGTTTGCTATGATGCCTCATCGTATTTGGGCAATTATGACCAACACTATCCTCATGGCGATACCACTTTTTATATTTATGGGTATTATTTTACAAAAGAGTAAACTAGCTGAGAGGCTTTTG
>Ga0256840_1003574_pt1 | contig 12400 bp, 13 predicted proteins | sample 355202metaG_FD_185969 | JGI IMG/M metagenome (GOLD analysis project Ga0256840, IMG submission 185969) | Hydrothermal vent microbial communities from Mid Atlantic Ridge, Atlantic Ocean - 355-202 | ecosystem: Environmental > Aquatic > Marine > Hydrothermal vents | place: Atlantic Ocean: Mid...
CTTCTTCTACTTCTACACAGACGTCTGACGTTTTTGCCCATTCATTCAGTACAGCACTTACTCCACCACGTGTAGCATCACGCAAAGCAATTATGTTGATGTCTGCATCCATGAGTGCTTTTATTTGCGGGTAGAGTGACGCACAGTCTGTTTGGAGTCCAGACTCTAGCTCTATGCCTTCACGAGATGCAAATATAGTCGCACCATGACAGCCCACATCACGGCTTACCAAGATACTCATGCCCTCTTTGAGTCCTGAAGCAGTGATGCCTTTATGCTCAATTGTTCCTATACCTGTTGTGTTGATGAAAAGTTTATCTACTGCACCTTTGGGTACCACTTTAGTGTCGCCACTCACCACTATGGCACCATTTATCTCTAGTTCTGTTTTCATGGACTTAACTATCTTCTCTAACTCACGTGTAGAAAACCCTTCTTCTATGATGACCGAACAAGTCATATACTTAGGTTTTGCACCCATCATGGCTAGGTCATTACATGTACCACATATAGCTAGCTTACCTATGTCTCCACCAGGGAAAAACAGAGGACTTACGGTGAAGCTGTCTGTAGTAAAAGCCAGTTTTCCATCTTCTATGACAGCTGCATCTTCGCTCTTGGCTAAGATGTCATTTTCAAAGTGTTTGTAAAAGATTTTTTTGATAAGCTCGTTGTTTTCTTCTCCACCATTTCCGTGGGCTATGGTTATGTTTTTTGTCATGTTTTCTCCCGTTGAGATATTCTTTGTTCTTCCTCGGGAGTCAGGTGATTCATGATTCATTGCATTCGCAACAAATCACAAATCACCAGACCCCTTATATTCCTACATTTTTATTAATCACACGAATGTTGTGCCTTGTTGTGGCGAACGCCCTTGTAAGCGGAGCGATTCGAGAGCCACAACGACTTTTGCTTACTTTTCTAGAAAAGTAAGGAGAATAACAACGCCACAATTTTACAACAAGGCAATTTGACAAACAAAATTAAATCAAATTCCCATACTTATAATACGCTGCACAAGCTCCCTCAGAACTCACCATACAAGACCCAATAGGTGTTGTAGGCTTACACGCTGTCCCAAAGATAGTACATTCTTGAGGCTTCGCCATACCACGAAGTATGTCACCACATATACAAAGTTTATGGTCTTCTATCTCGGCTATAGGTAGTACATCTTTGTATTTCACTTCTGCATCATACTCGCTATACTCGGCACGTAGTTTTAACCCAGAATCAGGCACATTACCAAGTCCACGCCATCTAAATAGACTCATCTTTTCAAAATACTTCTCTATGAGTGCTTGAGCTTTTGTATTTCCCTCATGATTTACCACACGCTTGTACTGCACTTCCATCTCACAGCGTTCTTCGACAAACTGCTTGACTATCATGCTAATGCCTTGCATAGCATCCACTGGTTCAAACCCAGTCACTACCACAGGGCGACCGTAGTCTTTTGGAAATTTGTCATAAATTTTGCTACCACTTATAACAGAAACATGAGAAGGTCCTAAAAATGCATCTATTTGATTGTTATAGCTATCTACATGCACATCACGGCTGTCTATAAGCTCTACCATCACTTCTGGTACAGTGACATGGTTGATGTGAAATAAAATATTAGGTACTTTTAGCTTGATGACCTGTTCTACAAGTACAGCCGTCATAGGTGTCGTTGTTTCAAAACCAATGGCAAAGAAAATAACTGTTTTATCTAGGTTCTCTTCTGCTATTTTCAAACATTCCATAGGACTATAGACAAAACGTACATCTGCACCTTTGGCACGAGCATCTTGCAAAGAGCCATTCGACCCTGGTACTTTTATCATGTCTCCAAGTGTAACAAGTATGACATCAGCTTGCTGTGAGAGTACATAGGCATGGTCTATACGTTCTTTAGGCATGATGCACACAGGACAACCAGGCCCATGAATGAAGTTTACATTGTCAGGCAAAAGTTGTGGCAGCCCAAACTTCATGATAGTATGCGTATGTCCACCGCACACTTCCATGATGTTTATAGGTTTTTTTAACTTCTTTGCATCTTCTGCAATGATTTTAGCATATGCCTTAATAGTGTCGCCATCTCTAAAGTCATCGTAGAGATTTTTTAGTTCCAATTCAGCCATCTGTTTTTATCTCCTGGGCATACTTCTCGCCACGAGCTTCACATTCATCATCTTCAAGTATGGCTTGTTTACGATCTTCCTCATTCATATGTTCAAGTATTTCTTTATAGGTTTCTATAGATGCCATAGCTTCATCGTCATCTATCTTGTTCATTACAAAACCAATGTGTAACAGGACATAATCACCTATGGCTATATCTCCATCTTCCATCATCATGAGATTTGCATCACGCTGTACACCCATGGTATCAACTGTACACATGGTGTTGTCATCGGAGATTTTAACTACTTTACTGGGGATTGATAAACACATACATTTCCTTTTTCATATTCTTGTAGGGTGTTGTCCCACGACAACACCATTTGATTTATATACATATCCAACTTTTGGTGTTGTAAGGGTACAACACCCTACGAAATCAACGCATCTTTCTTTTAAATTCTATCCAATCTGCAACTGCCTTTACACTATCTATATCATTCACATTCACTTCCAAAATGTCTACATTTGGCTTGATGCGTCTTGCATCTGCTTTTTCTCTTTCTACATCATACTTGAAGTGTGGAAGTAAATCTGTTTTAGTGATGAGTACAAGGTCTGCTTGACGGAACATCACAGGATATTTAGCTATCTTGTCTTCTCCCTCAGGTACTGAGACAAGCACGATGTTAAGGTGTGTACCCACATCATATGATGCTGGACACACAAGGTTTCCTACATTTTCCACAAAACAGACATCTAAGCTCTCTAATGGCATATCATGTAAACCTTTATGCACCATAAATGCATCCAAGTGACAGGCTGTACCCGTTTGTATCTGCATGGCAGGGATGCCTTTGTCTCTAAGACGTTGTGCATCACGCTCTGTCTCTAAGTCACCTTCTACCACACCAAATTTAAAGTCTGCCACATCTGCAAGATACTCTAAGAGTGTAGTTTTCCCTGAACCTGGACTTGACATAAGGTTGATACCTAGTATGCCTTTTTCTTCCAAGTGTGTTCTGTTATGGTTTGCTTCTTGGTCATTCTTATCTAATATCTTTTGTATAACTGAAATCGTTTTAGAGTCGTTAAGTTGGGGGTTATGGTGTAAATGCTCATGGGCTTTTTGATGTTCGCTTGAACCATCAGATTCATGTGTATGTTCATGCGAATGACTGTGCCCTTCTTCACCATGTGTATGAAATGTTTTTCCACCATCGTGACTATGCTCACCAACTTCTTCTGCTACACCTTCCATACCTCTTATACTACAACCACAATCTGTACACATATCTTTCTCCTATCCTAATAATATATTTGTTCCTACCACAAGTGAAACCACACCTGCAGTAGTAAATGCTCTTCTTACATTTGTAAGGTTTCCTAAAAAGTTTTGGTTAATGTAAAGCATTACTAACCCAAACGCTCCGAACACCAACATAACACCTAGTGTAAAGGCAGCCACTAAAGAAAAGTCTACTGCTCCACCTTGTACTGCCCCAAGCGTGACAAGCATACCACGAACACCCCCTGCTCCCATAAGAAGCCCAAGGGTGAGTGATGAACTTTTTGCTACAGTTGCAGAATCATCATCATGTTCATGTGACTTACCAAACCACATATGTATATGCTCTTTACCTTTATGCATGTGTGTGCGTAACTGTATACGTTCTAAGGCAACCATCGAGAGTAAATACAGACCCATCAAAATGATAACCGTAGCAGAGATGATGTCACCATAGGCTAACAACTCTTGAGAGAGAGCTACAGACTCTAAAACTTTTGCAAATACAAAAAGACTTAAGCCATGTCCTATGGCAAACAAAGAAGTAATCATTAATGTTTTACGTTTGTTCTTTCCTATGGAGAAATCTGCTATAGCAGTAAGATGGTCTGGACCAAAGGCATGAAGTATGCCGTACCAAAAAATAAGTAGTAATGATAATTCCATTTTTTCTCCAATCCTGAATATATATTCACTATAATAGTATCTAATCATTAAGTATTCATTAAAAAATTACTTTCTACTCTATTTTAAGGACTAAAGTTTATAATGATGTATGAAATGTATCTATTGTGAACATCCTTATACATATACACTAGCAGACGAACAACAAAAGTGTGGAAAATGTAAAAGAAAATTTAGTCTTCGTAAGATAAAAAGAGAAAAAATACTAAACGAACTTTTTGTATCTGGTATCAATGCAAGAGAAGCATCACTACAAACAAATATGCATTTTGCTACGGTACAAAAGTACTATAAAGGATTCAGAAGAAACATTGCCTTGTACTCTGATGAAATGTACCAATACAACTCCCATAGAATTACAGGATATGACGAGTACCTTTACTTACCCAAAAGTCTGAAGATTGAAAAAAATATCCATAAGCTCCAACACTTCCTTACTATGAGTTATGACAACAAAGTCTATAACATCATGATGCCACATACAAGAGACATATACTATGACAGTGAGGATGAGCAATCTCATAAGATTTTACTTAAGTACCTCAAGTTTCATAAAATTGCTAAACTTTCAAAAGCACAAAGTACTATTACTCAGTTCTGGGAATTCTTTGAGAACTTTATTTGTCAATACAAAGGAATAAGTAATTCACAGTTCATCTACTATCTTAAAGAAGCAGAATGGCGATTTAACAGTAAAAAATGAATAGCCATTCTTTTTATTTTAGAAAAAAACAATATAGTACAGTATTAACAATGGAGAATATCATGGATGAAAAAAAACCTGAAGAAATAATAGAAGAAAACGAAAGTGTAAAGTTTGGATATGGAGCAAGTATTGTATTTTTAATCTTCATCGGCTTTATTATTTATATCTCTGTAACAAAATGATGCAAAAGGACATAGTGTGAAATTTCCCGTAAGAACCTACCTAGTAAAAGGCGAAACCTACCAGTTTTGTACTTGTGGACAAAGTGCTGATGGAGTACTGTGTGATGGTTCACATAAAGGTACAGACTTTACACCTAAAGAGTTCATAGCCACACGCAATGCTGAGATGCATTTGTGTTTGTGTAAGAAAAGTACATGTACACCCTACTGCGATGGATCTCATGCCAAAAGAGAACAGTTAAATTTAGACTTTTTACTTGATTAATGTCAGATAATAAGTATTAAGTAAGGTAATGAAACCCTCCTTAATACTTATCGCTCTAGTGTGTAGCAGTGTTTTTATTTGCTTTATAATTAGCTTCTGCTTCTTTTACAAGTTTATTTAATGCATCTTTTTGTTCGTCAGTTTGAATTGTTTTAGGCTCGTATGGTGGATGATTTTTACTTTCACTTTCTATACAAGCTGTAAATAAAAATGCTGTTGCTGCCAATGTAATGAGTGTAATTTTTTTCATAATATTCCTTAATGTTTTTAATTTATATTTAATTATATATTTTCTAGGCTTTTTTATACGTTTTTCATGTATGTATAAAATGTTTTATTATTATAATGACTCTTATCTATACACTTATTTACACATCTATAGCCAAAACTCTGTCACATCTTTTTTCATAAATTTATATCCTAACACCTCACAAAGAATATCAGAAGATAATGATTTATTTTTACTACTGTTTTCACTAAAGTGTGTCTCTTTAAAGCCAAATTGTTTACTATTTTGTGTATATATCTCTTTTTTTGTCGTTTGAATTGGAGCTACGACATTAAATATTTTATTTTTAACTCTTTTTTCTATCACACTTTCTATAATATTCACCACATCATCACGATGTACATAGTTGGTAGACCCATCTTCTACAGTTTTACCTGCGGTGTATTTACCTGCTATTCTATCATACCCCATCAATCCACCAAGTCTCAATATGACCGTATCGGGGTCTTTTATTTTCGCTAATTCTTCTGCTTCTATGATGATTTTTTTGCCATCATAAAAAGAGGTAGAACTTAAAAATATAACTTGCGTGTCTAGTGCTTCATTTAAAGAGACAGAAAAGTAAGCGTCTTCTATGACATCTAGGTATTCATCAGATGGTGGAACAGCGATGATGAGTGCATCACAAGCATAAAACCCTACCAGCGTGTCCATATTTATGTCACGCGAAAGACAGTTTACTTCATCACCAGCAAGTTCTAGTTTTTCTTTTAAAGCATTCCCTACCCAACCACAACCTAGTATAGCTATCTTTTTTTTCTTTTTAGTCATTTTTTTCCTTGTTAATTATATTTGTTATAGAAATATTATTTTTAAAATCATACACTTTTTCATTGACACCTTCTCCTAAAGCATAAAGATAGTTCTCTTTCTTTTCTAAAATAATAGGCATATAGAAAGATGTAGCTATTGGTAGTGAACGTATAGGAAGACTTCCCTCTTTCATACTCACTTCCGTCTCACCATTATCTGTTTTATAGGTGTAAAATGTACTTTTTCCATATGTATAGGTTTGCATATACTCTCCTTTAGACAAAGATACACCTATTTGAAATATAGCAAAAAGTCCCATATAGGTAAAGAGTAAAAATGAATACATAGCCGTAATATAGAGATTTTTTTTCTTGTTATTTTCATAAAGTTTTTTCACAAGAAGATAAGCCAAATATCCTGCCAAAATAAAAAGTCCAACTATAGTATAATTGACAATATTTTCAATAAGCAAGGAAGGAATCCAAGGGATGATAGCTAGGGTAAGGCTAGTAAAAAGTAAAAATGTGACTTGAAGTAATCTTTTAAAACTATACATGTTTTATATTCCTTGTTTTTGTTTCATCTGTGCTGCAACTTGTCCTAAAGCAATACCACCGTCATTAGGCGGAAATAAGTTTGGTACTAGAGCTTCAGGAAATCGCTCAAATACGAGTTCTAAAAGCACCCTATTTTGAAATACGCCACCACTTAAAACCAATGGTAAATCTTTATACTCAGTATACACCACAGCTATCATTTCAACCAGTGTATGAAAAAACTTAGAGACTGCTATATGTATATCTGATTCATCCAATAATGCTTTCACAACATGCAACACATCTATGATTCCATTTTCATAACCAAAAGTATAATGTCCTACTACAGAACTATCATACAGTTCCTCAAGCAGCATACCGCTCTCACCCTCAAAACTAATGACTTGACAAACACCCAAGAGTGAAGCCACAGCATCAAATAGACGTCCAACAGATGAACTTATAGGAGAGTTCAAGCCTTTTTCCCACATGGTGTAATGGGTTTTTAATTCTGGCTTAGTAAACGCTTGGGTTGTCGGGTTTACTATGCTAAGTGTCTCATCTGCATACATATCAAAAAGTAAACTCAACGCCACACGTCTTGGCTCTTTAATGGCTTTAGCACCTCCAAGTAATTTGAAGTAACCCAAGTGTGCCACACGCTCATAGCTGTCATAGTCACAAACCATAAACTCTCCACCCCATAGATTTCCATCTTCGCCATAGCCTGTACCATCAAAAGCTACCCCAAAAACTTTACCTGACATTTGTTTCTCTACCATCACCCCCAATATATGGGCATAGTGATGCTGGGTTTCGACAAGCTCAACCAACGGTAATTCTACTTGTGTATTTTCCGTTCCCAGAGCTTGTCGAAGGGCATATTTAGTAGATTCATACTTTGGATGCATATCATAAGCAATTACTTCAGGCTCAAAATCATAAATGCGTTTTAAAGTTTCTATATTTTTTTCATAATATTCTACAGAACCAATACTATTTAAGTCACCAATATGAGGAGAGAGTATCACTTCATCTCTAAAACCTATGGCAACTGTACTTTTTTGATTTGCACCCAAGGAAAGTGTCTTTAATTTTAGCTCAAAAGGTAACTTCACACTCACAGGAGCGTAACCTCTAGCACGCCTAAGCATAATTTGTTGTTCATTCACTACCATCATCACAGAGTCATCACATCCATTGACTATTTCTCTATCATGTTCTAACACATAGTCGTAGACGCCCTCTAGTTTTCTCAAGTCATCCAAATTTGTACAGATAGGTTCGTCTGTCACATTGGCTGACGTTGCTACCAAGGGACGATTGAGTTTATCTAATATCAGTAAGTGTAGTGGGGTGTAAGGCAAAAATAACCCAATCTTTGAAATATTTGGAGCGATTAAAGATGTAAGGGGTCTGGTGATTTGTGATTTGTTGCAAAGCAATGAATCATGAATCACCTGACTCCCGCTTTTCACCAATACAATCGGACGCTCTTTAGAACTCAAAAGCTCCTCTTCTTTAGCAGAAATAACCGCCAAACCCTTAGCCATCTTCATATCTCTCACCATCACAGCAAAAGGTTTACTAGGTCTATGTTTTCGTTCTCTTAGTTTTTCGATAGCTTTATCATTCGTGGCATCACACATCAAATGATAGCCCCCCACACTCTTAACGGCTACAATATTTCCATCTTTTAAAAGCCCTACTGTTTTATCAATAATATCACATTGTTCAATTTTTAATTTCTCATTTTTAATTTTTAATTCCAATGCGGGACCGCATTGGTGACATCCTATAGGCTGAGCATGGTAACGTCTATCAAGAGGGTTTGTATATTCTTCCTCGCAGACTTTACACATTTCAAAAAACTTCATAGAGGTATGAACCCTGTCATAAGGTAAATCATAAATGATAGAATAACGAACCCCACAGTTCGTACAAGTAATGAATGGGTAGCCATAACGACGATTTGAAGGGTCAAAAAGTTCTGCTTCACACTCTTTACAGATACTCACATCGGGAGGAATATTTACTGTAACTTCTCCAACTTCTTCTGTCTCTATAATGCTAAAATCATCAAAATGCTGAAATTCTATTTCTTCATAATCAATACTGCTGATTGTAGCTAATGGTGGGTATTCGTACTCTATGGCTATAAGAAATTGCTTGAGTGTGATACTATCAGCGTTTAGTATTATTTCAACACCTTTGCTGTTATTAGTTACTGTACCCGTAACCAAATACCTCTTAGACAAAGCGTAAATAAAAGGACGAAATCCTACGCCTTGTACCGTACCTGTAACGTGTATCTTATAGGTAAAGTGCTCCATGTACCGCGTTCTCCTTGCCTATAGGAAAGTTTTTACTCATAAGAGGATTTTTCTGCCCTAGTGTTCTTTGTATTCTAGCATAGAGTGACTGATTGGCAAAAGTCTCTCCTGTAAGTACCACAATGTTTGATCCTACTTTATCACAAAGTTGAGGAACTAGCTCACCTATATAGTCTCCAAATGATTCATAGATACTGTAACACATAAAATTGTTTTCTACATCACCTAATTGGTAAGACATGATGGAAGTTAAAAATGCATAGTTGTCAAAACGGTTGTCTTTAACTCTGGTATCTATCTGCAAGCCACCTTTGCCTAAAAAGCTAAGTGCCTCTGCCGAGATCCCTTCAAAACTTTCATCTGCAAGTCCTAAGGTAATGGCAGTCACTTCAAAGATGTCCATATTTCCTTCTAGGTTATCTAAACGTTCCCATACTTCAGGGTACGCCTTTTTGTAGTTACCCACTAACCTGTCTGAACCTTCTCTTAGTGTACTTATTTTCTCCCAAAGGTTATCAGACTCAAATGGGTTTGCTGGCACCGCATTAATCACTTGCTTACCGTTGTAATACAAAAAGTTTAATGTACCGTCAAAATGCACACCAATAGCTTTTTGTCCTACTTTATAATGTTCGGAAAGTACTGACATCATTGAAGCTTTATACTGTTCAAAACGCTGTTCATTTGAGTGTCCACTTTCAAAATCTTCATTTTCAAGTACAACTATCTCATCTGTATCTACTGTATCAAAGACCTCCAAAGAATCAATAATTCTCTTACCCTCAACTTCTACACAGGCTAAATCGTGAGCTACTGTGACTCTATTTTTATTGCCTTGAACAACAGCAGGATACAGTATACGTTCACCCGAAACAAAAAGTTTTGCATCTTGATTGATAAAAAGTTTCATGTCTTTTTGTGAGCTAATAGGCATATCAAAGTCTACTAAAAAGTCTGCTTCCTCACTACTGTCACACTCTAAGTATGAAACATATTCTAAGCCATGCTTCACAAGTTCTCCAGCTAAAAGCATCGTCATACCATCATCAGGGTATTTCACTAAGACAGAAGAGCCATACAGATTTTTAAGTGCATCACTTTTAGTCGCAACCCTAAGCAGTGGACGTTCTATACTAAGCAATGCATTAAACTCTTGTTCTACCATCATCAAGTGTTCATTAAATCCTGCAGCACTTGCCATAAGAAGTGTTGAAAGTGCTATATTATCTTCAGTTGATTCTCCAAATGTATAAGGAGCTTTTGCTAGACCTGTTTCAAGTGTATTTACCGTAAAGTCAATATTTTTAATAGCATCTAAGTCTCTGTTAGGATTAAAAAACTTTCTATAACCATTTGTAGTTTTCATAAGCAGTGTTTTCCCAGAGGCTATAGCCCCCGCTGCGGCTTTAAAAAGCTTACGGTAATCACCTTTATTTAGAGCCATATGTTCCGTTTCTCTGTCAAGCATACGAAGCCCTATACCACATTCTATGCAAGATATTAGCGGGTAATCTTTACGTAAAGCATTATGTTCTCTTTCATCTTCACATGACTTACATGGCACTAAAAATTTCATAGTAGTATTGGCTCTAGTGTAAGGGTACTTTGTTAAAAATGGATGCTGAGAACCACAGTTATTACAAGAAGTAAAAGGGTAGAAATAACGACGTGAACTTACATCAAACATCTCTTTTTGACATGTTGGACAAGGCGCTATATTTAAAGGTAAATTTATTTTTTCTACAGGCATAAGTGCTGGTTTTTCTTCAGAAAACCTATGCTGACCTTTACCTAAGAACAATGATGCAGGTAGTACCTCTTCTAGACCCAGTAAAAACTTTTCAAGTTTTTCATCATCTTTGTTAAAGGTAAGTATAATTTTATCTGATGTTTGAAGTACATCGACTTCTATCTCTTTTTGTTTTGCATATGCCCTGATAAGATTGGCAATATAATTTTTATTTGAACTAAAGGCTATCTCAAAGATAAAGTACATTAATGTTCCTGTTTTAGTGTATTTGTTTACTACACAACCAGAAGTAAGTATTATTTCTATGCAAATTTAGGAGGTATGCATGTTAAAGTTTGAATCAAATTTAACGGAAGTCACTTACATACTATCTGGCTGTGTACTAAACAAATTATTAAGATACCAACTTTGACATATCTGTAAAGTCAGCTATCTTGGGATTAGCATAGGCATCAATGATGCTTTCAAATGTCACTTCCTCTGCATTTTTTCGCTTTAATCTAATGCCAGAGTTTTCTAACTCTTTCAACGTTTCAGCTACAAGAGCTGGCATATGTGCCAACGCTTCAGGTGTCATGGCATTTTTAACATCTATGATATCATGGGGCACCATGGTGATGAGCTGTACTTCTCCCATATCTTCATGGAAAGAACATATCTCTATCATCATGGTAATTTCTACTTCATTGGCAGTCTTTCGTGTAGCATCTTCGTTTGCCATCACTTCTTCGGCATTTTCAGAAGACAAAGTACCCACTGGCCCTTTTTTAGAACCAGTACCTACAACAATAATTTTGTCATATTCTTGATAATATGTCATCAAAGTAAACCCTAAAGTGCCACCCTCAACGATAGTCAAGTTTGGATGTGCTTCATAATTTTCTTCAATATACTTTACCAAATACGCACCAAGTCCCTCATCGTGAAACATGATGTTCCCTATACCGATGAGTGCTATTTTTCTTTCTGCCACTGCTTGCCTTTGTGCCTATTTTTCATTATTGGTGACAAGGCTTAAACCTTCTCCTCATCTTTTATTTTAACATATTTACTACCACCAACGATGATTGAAACGTCACCCTCTTTCCAGAAGATTGTTCTCCAAAATTGGTAATAGATGTGAAACACTACCCATACTATAAGTAACCACATTGTTGTGTGGTGTGCAATACGTACATCCATAAGGTTTGCACCTGTTGCTGTTGAACCGACAAGCCAATTACTTACTGGTACTGTCCAGTCTGTTGCGAGGTGTAACATAGTTGGCCACCAATCACCAATACTACTATGCCCATGTGGGAATATCTGAACATACATTTGTAAACCTGTTAACAACATCCATATCATCAAAAAGTGAAAGATGAAAAAGTATGTAATGTTAAAACTATCATTATGCTCAGAATTAAATTTCTTACGTCTATTTAACGTAAGAAGATTTAGAAGCACTTCTACAAACTCTGTAAAGTTTTTCTTATTTGGCACAACTTTACCCCACGGTCTATCGA
>Ga0256840_1003575_pt1 | contig 12399 bp, 11 predicted proteins | sample 355202metaG_FD_185969 | JGI IMG/M metagenome (GOLD analysis project Ga0256840, IMG submission 185969) | Hydrothermal vent microbial communities from Mid Atlantic Ridge, Atlantic Ocean - 355-202 | ecosystem: Environmental > Aquatic > Marine > Hydrothermal vents | place: Atlantic Ocean: Mid...
TTTACAAAGTAAAAAAAGAGTGCTATACCTACTACACTATATAAACTATTAGCTATCAAAAAGAGATTAGAATCAAGAACAAACTCTCTTATCTCTAGGCGTTCTTGTGGTGTTTTTACAGAGATATCCATATCTTTATCTCCCTTAGTAGTTATTATCATAACAGCGGTATTGAGCTGAAGCTGCTGCTGTCGCTATAAGAAGGATAACTATTGCTCCCACAGATACAACAGTACAGATAAGAAGTTGTGCTACTGTAAATGTTAGTCCTACTGTTAGGTTAGTGTTTTTAATATTACCCCATATGTTTAGAATCATAAAAATACTACCTATAAACATAAGTACACCACCATTTAAAATATCTCCACCGCTGTTAAGAGCAGAGTTATACATGATAAAGCCTCCAGCTAGTAGATAGTATGCAAATGATACTAATATCATTTTACCCTCATCTAAAAACTCATACCTGTAATGTTTATAAGTAAATGCATTCATCTTCTGCACTAATATGTACACTACCCATAACAGTGCTAACACTGCTAATATTTTTAGTACTACCATAATCTTTCTCCTTCTTCTTTTGAGGGGTATTGAGTATATATATTCTTTACGAAACCGTCAGTTCGTATAAGATATACTTAGTTTATATGCCTTTAATTTTTAAGGCATATTTTGTTTCCAGTTAGAGTATATGAAAAATTAACGAAAGAGTCAAGCTTTTCATATGCCAATTAAAAATAGTGTATAATACTTTTATATTTAAGTTAAGATAGTGGAGAGTATGTGGGTACTACTGAAGATAAAGAGAATGAAAATAAAGTTTTAGAAGCTGCAAAAAAAAGACTTCTTGCTGGTTTAAGAAAAGAGTATGGAGATATACCTCTTGTAACTTTATCTGATTTAGCACGAGATGTAAAAGTTATTCCTAGCGTTAGAAGTGGTGATGAAGCACTTAGAAATAATAATGATTATTATGAAGTCTCTCCAACAAGACTCAACCATTATGATGAGTTACTTATAGAGGATAAAGAACTTGGTTTAGCAAATAATAGGCTCTTAAACAAGTATAAGCTTAGTCATGGAGATCTTATAGTTTCTTACCGTGGATATAGACAAGTACTTATTGGAAGATATATTACTGCTAACTCTTTAAAACCAGTAGTAGCAGCTGTTAGTAATATTCGTATCTCCTTTTCTAAAGAAGAGAGTGAATCTTTTTCTCTTTTAGTACAGCAGTACTTAACTAGTTCACTTGCACAGTCATACCTGAGAGCTCGAACACATCACACCCAAAAAGCAACACCAAATAGACGATACACTCTAAATAGATCTTATCTAGCTGCTATACCTATACCTGATTTTAGAGAAATACTCAAAGAAAATTCACTTGATCCTCTTTATTATATACACAAAGATATTGTTGCATCCACGCAAGAACTTAAATTGATGATGGATACACTCAACGAGAGAGCACAAGAAGAGAATGAAAAAATACTTAGTACTTTTTTTCATGAGAATCATTCACTCTCACAACAACACCAACATCAAGTAACTCAATTACAGCAGCTTAAACTGCTTCAAAAACAAGCTACACTTTTTTTAAGTCCTGAGGAGTATGAAGCATATAAAAAGAAGTTAGCATAATTTGATGTCTATTCCCTTGAATATTTAAAGCTCTTAAACTCAGCTAACGAAGTACTTTAATACCGCAGTCAATTATATTCTATAAAATACGAAGTACTTTAATACTATTCGATTATCAAGTAAGATATTACACTTTTATCATCAAACGAAGTATATTAATACTCCTTACTTACTGTACAATTTAATATTAATAAGATAATACGAAGTACTTTAGTATCCGAAACGAAGTATATTAACACCACTACGAAGTACTTTAATACTTCAAAGAATTTCAAGGAAGTATGACAATTTAGTCCTTAAGCGAAGTACTTTAACACCTTAAAAATGCAAAAGTTATATTTTTCCTAAAAATTCTAAATAAAATACGAAGTACTTTAGTACCTTTTACGAAGTATCTTAGTACTGTAACGAAGTACTTTAGCACTATTAGCGAAGTACTTTAGCACTACAAACGAAGTACTTTAGTACTTTACTGTAGATAGTATAGATATATATTATAGAAAATATATCTATTAATAGATGTCTTTTCTAAAACATCTATCAATCGAAAGTTGGAAGTTTTGCAGTTTTAGTATCAATTGGTAAATTAATAAAAACTTCAGTTGTTCCTTTATAATAAAAAATTTCTTTGTCTGAATTGTATTGAATATCAAACTTACTAAATATATCAACATTTTCTCTTAATGTTTTTTTTGCTGTTTGCATTGTTCTAATAGATGCAGGAAAAGGAAAACCGACAGTAATTAAAACATTTTCAAGAGATAGGTTAATTGCTTTATGCGTAAAGAAAAAACGAATAATAGACTTAACTAATGGAGAATCAACAGATAGTAAGTCAGGAATTTTACTTGAGTAATTAACACTAAGCCCTTTTTCATAGAATTCAACATAATTAGGATCTAATACTATACCATATAAATTTTCTGATGCAGAAAAGGCTTTCTTTAAAATAATTCTAAAATCTATTTCATTATTATTGTTATCTTTATATTGAATTCTACAGTCAGTTATCTCATCCAGTTTTTGTCTAAACCATTTTAAATTTTTACTTTTTTTACTTTTATCATCTTCATCTGTACTATAAAATTTAGAAATTTCTGATTGAGAGAAGTACAATGCAATTGTCCCATCCTCTAAACGTTTTATTTTTTTATGATATGTAAAAATAAGATCCATTATATCTTTATGTGTTTGTGTTAGAAGTCTATTCCTAATTTCAACATTTCCCCATTTAGTTTGAATTATTCTGACATTATTATTTTTTTTAAACTCTTTTGCAGCAGTAGACTGTGGGGGTAATTGTTTTACCGGTGCGTAAATAGGTACTCTCAATTCTTCAACACTACTTGTCGAATATTTTATTTTATCTTCTACAGTCTCAAATAAACTTTTTGTAACAGGTATTTTATTAGCCATTAGATGTCTCTTTTAAGAGTAGCTCTATTTCATTAATATGAGCTAATACCTTTGATTTGATTTCAGGAGAAATATTTTTTGTATTGATTTTAATAGTGTTGTTACTATGGATAATTCGTTTTGCTTTTATTTTTTTAGATGTCAATGATTTTTTAATTATTTCTAATGCTTCACTTCTAGGCAGTATTTTTATTTGATCAAATACTTCTAACTGTTTTTCAGGATTTACTTTATTTAAAGCGGCTAAAACAGTAACATCTTTATAATGAGAGTCTGATATGTTCTGTAGTACATCTTGAGAAAGTTTTAAGATAGATAGTAGTTTTGATATTCTACCCTGTGTAATCCCTAAAGAAGTTGATAAATCATTCTGAGTTTTTAAGATACCCATCTTTAAAACTCTATCTAATGCAATAGCTGTTTCGAGTGGTTCCATGTCTTTTCTTTGCATATTTTCAACAATAGGTGAAATAATTAAATCTTGATTATCCAAGGAGGTTAAAATATTTGCATCTATATTTTTATGATTTAAAAATTCAGAAGCTGCTACCCGTCTATGACCAAAAACAATTGTAAAAGTATCATCACCATTGTCTAAAACAGTTATTGGTTGTAACAATCCGTTTCCTGATATAGATTTAGCTAATTCCTCAATAGCATCTTTATCCATTGCTAATCTTGGTTGATATGGATTTGTGACTAATGAGGCAATCTTAACCGAAGTTTTCTTTTCTTCTTTTATTGGGTATGAATCGGTTAGACTTGCATCCTCAAAAACTTCACTTGCTAAATTAAAATCTACTTTTTTTCTTTTAGCCATTTTAGTTACCTACCTTTCTTTTCTTTTTAATATGCTTTTTAAAATTTAAAATTTTGGAAATTTCATTAATAAATTTTTTCATTTCTTTTGAGGAATCAGAGTTCTTATCAAATTCGCAAACACTAAACCCATGGGATAGAGAGATAGAAAAATCTGATCTTCGTCTAAGAATACTACTCATCATTGTAAATTGATTAGGAGACTTATTAATAAAGTCTTGAATATCAGTAAAGTTTTGTTGAGAATGGTGAATTTTATTTAAGAGAACATGTGTTTTTATATCTTTTCCAACTTTTTTTGAAACTTCTTTAATAATCTTTTTATATTTTTCCAAGCCAATAACTTCTAAAAATTCTGTTGAAACTGGGGTTATGATTAAATCCGCTGCATACATAGCAACTCTATTTAGACCACTGTCAAAGCCACCAGTATCTATTACTGTTATTATTCCTTCTGAATCTTCATTTAAAAAATCGACAAAATCTTTCTTATCTTCGAAACTTAAAATTTTTAACTCTTTTTGTCCAAATTTACCACGAATTCGATTACAAGCTGTAATAGTTTGCTGAACATCTAAATCAACTACATTAACTGGGTACTTTTTACTTAGCTCAACAGCGAGGTTATAAGCGATTGTACTTTTTCCTACTCCACCCTTTTGATGGGAGATAGCGATTATCATATTGATTAGCCTTAAATAATAGTATAATTATGTTCATGAACATAATTAGCAAAAGTATAGTATAAAAACAAGTATTTTACAAATTATGTTCATGGAATACCATCATTAATATTAAAATATTCCATGAACATAATTGAAAATTGGAGTATAATGAAAAATCAGCTACAATTAGAGAATAATATATAGAAGGAAAATAATGCAAGAACAAACCTACGACACAAACATAGAAGCAACTGTTCTTTCAAGCATTATATACTCCCCTGCCCTTCTTGAAACTTACAACTCTAAAATTAATAAAAAACTTTTTTTCCTCCCTATGCACCTGCAGATAATGGAAATAGTTTTAGACTTATTTAATACAGATAAACTAATAGACGAAGAGATTATAAAAAATAAGTTAGGCTCTCAATTTGAGAACGACCTAATATACATTCTTACTAAAAATCCTATAAGTCGTCTTGATGACTATTTAGAGATACTTCAAGACTATTCTATTAAACGCGATATGCAACTACTAGCATTAGACATTTCAAAGAACCTAAGCTTAGGTGTATCAGGTATAGACCTACAAGCTAAGGTAAATAACCTAACAACAGAACTCAACTCTAAAAACCAACTCCAACTCCTCGATATCCAAAACATCTCCTCTATTGAAGATAAAGAGGTAGAGTTCATTTGTAAAGAGTGGCTCCCTATTCCAGTAAGAACAGTATCACTTGTAACAGCACCAGGTGGAACAGGTAAAAGTTGGTTTGTTCAGCAATTTGCTATTAGAGCTATACAGGAAGGTAAAATAAAAAAAGCATTTCTATGGCTGAGTGAAGATCCTAAAGAGATAAGTAAAAATAGATTTACTAAAGTTTTTGAAAAAGTTCTCAATGTCCAAGATGAGAGTGTTAAGAGTAAAATAGATATTAGTGACTCCCCTACTATACAGTTTCTCTATGATGACCAAAGAAGAGTAGAAGTCTCTCCCCTGCTCTCTCACTTTAAAGCAAGACTCCAAGAGTATGACTTGATAGTTCTGGATCCTCTCATCGCATTTTATGGAACTGATGAGAACAACAACTCAAGTGCAAGAAGATTTATGCAGCTCTTTACTGATTGGGCGAATAAAGAGAATAAAACAATTATCTTTATTCATCACTCTACAAAGAACACAACTCAGAGTAGGGGAGCAAGTGCATTTGTGGATGCAGTAAGAACAGTATATGAGTTAGATAAGATTAGGGATAAAGATGGTAATGTTAAAGAATCTAATAAACGAATAGTAAAACTAACGAAAGACAACTATGGAATATCACATTTATTAGGAAGTTTCCAAGTAGAGCGAACACTCTTTCCAATTAATATTAAACATACAACAGTAGAGTTTACAGAAGCTGCATTAGAGTTTGGGATGCCAACAGATTTTTAAAGAGGAGTGAATGATGTATATATTTACTAGAATGCTCAATAGAATAAAAATGTTATTTACTAGAAGAAAATGGGGAGAGAACCCAAGATAATAGAATTAGAATAGGGTGTTATAATACTTCGTTAAAAACGAAGTCATTTAATACTATTAAGTGTTATTAGAAGTAGGGTGGTATTAAAGTACTTCGTTTTTCTTCAAATTGAGATAACCTCAAAATATACCCTTATCAAATACAAGCTGCTCAAGTTAAAAGTCCTCTAGCCCAACCACAATACCTTTTTTAGCATTATCTGTAGCGATAGGCCTATGATATGCTTTACAAATATACACACCTGAAGCAGTATAAAATCGTTCATTACTATTTGAATTAGAATAGATACCTAGAAGGAAGACTATTCTTGTATTAAAAGATATCCCTTCTCTCTAAAATAAGCATCTTCAAGACTTTCTCCTACATCTGTAAATTTACTAGGAAGGGCTGAACCTAGAAGAGGATAGGCCCGTTTAATTAGAACAATGCATTAGAGGCTCTGTAAGCCATTATATATCTCGACTATACCCATCTGTTGTAAGATAGGATGTTATTGGTGTAAAGAGCACTTATGAAGCTTTTAAGAGTGAATTTAGAGTTACTTTATATATTTATGATGAAATTTATACCACTTATATCTTTTTTATTAAAATAAAACATTCTTCCAAAGAGGAAGAGGGTATTAAATCACTTCGTTTTTACTATTTGAGAGAGCAGTTCTTCTACACAAGATTCAATCATCGTAAATACTTTCTCAAAGCCTTTAAAGCCATTAAAGAAATAAGGGTCAGGTACATCTTCATTATTGTAACCATAACTTCCTAGTTTTACTAAGTTTTTAACACCCATAGCTTGTAGATCACTGTAGTTGCTAGAATCAAGTGCTACTACAAGGTCGTAAGAAGCGATATCTTTTTTTGTGAACTGTGATGCATGAAGAGAAGTTATATTCACATCATGAAGTTTTGCGACTTCTATGGAATGAGGGCAGGGTGACTCACCAATATGAAAACTACTTGTTCCTGCAGAGTAAGCTTCTACTTGGAGCTTATGCTCTTGTATATATTTTTTAGCACACCCCTCAGCAATAGGAGAACGACAGATATTACCGAGGCAGACGAAGATTATTTTTTGCACTGACAGACCTTTGTTTTTGAATTGAGATATATATTATAAAATTGTAGCATCTTATAAAACAAGTTCATACTTTACACTTCTTCCTGCAGTTCCCTCTATTTGCTTAATGTATCCAAATCCAACTAACTCCTGCATATCTCTAAATGCTGTTGGTTTAGAGACTTTTGTCATACTCATATACTTTTTAGTACTCAAACCACCTTCAAATTCGCCTTGCACATACTCTAGAAGTTTATTAAGTACTTTTATCTGTCTCGCATTGAGTTGTTCTTCTTTTACTCGGTTGAAAAACTTTGCTTTTTGCACAACTATCTCCACTTTTTTAAGTCCTAGATCTATAGAAGATTTTAGAGTTTGAGTGTGCCAAAGTATCCACTCTGTAAAATCGTACTCTCTGTTGTAAAGTAGATTTTGGCAGTTTTGTAGAGCTGTATAATAGCCCTTTTTATCAAGCTGTATTGCTGAAGAGATAGAGAAGTACTTGTACTCTAACTTTCTATCTTTGGAGAGTATATAGTCTGCGATGACTCTTGCAACTCTTCCATTTCCATCATCATAAGGGTGAATACTTACAAACCATAAGTGTGCTTTTGCACTTTTGATGTAAGGGTTTTCAGAGCTACTATTTATGTACTCTAAAAGTGCTGCGATGTCTACTTCAATTTTTTCAGCAGGTAAACCACGATAATGAACTTTTTGATGACCATGTGGACCTGAGACTACTTCCATATCATCATATGAGCGAAATTCTCCTATGTTAATATCATCGAGTAAAGAGGAGTACTCCCCCTCAAATAGTGTAGCATGCCATCTGTGTAGTCTATCTAAAGTTAGAGGTTCATGGTTGAGATTACTATCGATGAGTAAAGAAGTAAGTGCATCAGTATGATGTGTTGAGCTGTCTTCTCCAAGATTAAAACTCTTATCTAATCTTTTTCTGACAGATGATCTCACACTATCATAGTTAAGATAGTCTCCTTCTATAGCATTACTCGCAATAATTTCTTCAGTAAAAGTCTCTATAGCAATATTGTTTTCTTTAGCATTATCAAGTATTTCGATGAGTGTGGAGAGTTTCCCTATCTTTTGAGCAGTAGTATCTATCTCATTAATGAGAAAATTTGCTTTATATAAAAAATCAGGGTACTTTTCATGTTCCCATAACCATTTTCTCATGCTCTATTCCTTGTATGATGTGATTATTCTACATAATCGTATCATAAATTTATACGATTAGCAAGTTTTATCGGTTCATACTTGTGAAAGAAGTTTTTAAAAAATACTATTATAAACCAGACATAAAGCTGTCAAAGCATAAGAATATACTCTTTTTATAAAACATCAGGAGTAAATCATGCGAAGACGAAGAAAATCCACAAATAATAGATTTGAGACAAAGCCAAGTGACTATATTGATGTAGAACTAGTTGATAAAGCATCGTTATGGATATTGAGAACTTTATTACTGCTAGGTGCTCATAGAGAATTTATTGATAAGGATGCTTATATTAACAAGGATAATATTCTCTACTTTTTAAATGGAGCAAAATACATTGATAATGGAGATGACCCATCTGAGTCTCGCAAAAAATTATTAGCTGATTTTTCACAACAACTTGAACACTTAGAATCAAAAAAGATTAGAGATACTTCAAATACACTTGTAATGAAAAATATAAATAAAGTCTCTAGTCTGTTACAGTTAAACAGTTGTGAAAAACAGATGTTAGAGTTTTATATATTAATAAATCAACATGAGATATTAAGTGATGCAGTTTCACTCCTAGGGCATGATCTTACAAGTAAACAAGCAAAAAAAGCATTGAGTGTTATTTTAGATATTCCTCAAACCAAAATTGATAAGGCTCTAAAGAGTGAGTCAATATTTGTGACATCATCACTATTAAAAATTGATAAACATCATACTAACTCCTTAAACTGTAAATTAGATTCTATTGGTAGTACATTTATTGACAATATGGCAAATGAGGATGAAGAGATATTAACGATGCTCAAAGAGATTCTTCGCCCTTGTAGTAAGTGTGAACTTGAACTCAAAGACTATAGACATATAAAAAAAGATATTAACATTATTCATGAACATCTTAAAAAGAGTATTAAGCAAAGGGAAAAAGGGGTCAATATCTTATTGTATGGACCAGCAGGTACAGGGAAAACTGAACTTACTAAACTCTTAGCACAAAAGCTTGGACTTGAGCTATATGAAGTGAGTTATGCAGATGAGGATGAAGATGCTATGGATGGTCGTAATAGAGTCAATGCATACAAAAGTGCTCAAGCACTACTAGGAAATAAAAGAGTGATGCTTATGTATGATGAAGCTGAGGATATATTTGAGAGTAGTAGTGGAGGGTTTTTTACAGAACCTTCTCGTCAAAAAGATAAGGCATGGATTAATAGAATGCTTGAGAACAATAGTGTTCCTACAATATGGATTACAAATAATATTTATAGTGTTGATAATGCTATTGTAAGAAGGTTTGATTATGCATTAGAGTTAGAGGTGCCAAATAAGTCTCAAAGAAAAAAGATTATTCAAAAGTATTCAGAAGATATTTTGGATAAAAAAACACTTAAACTTTTAACGATGCAGATAAATATTGCTCCTGCTTTAATAGCGAGTGCAGCAAAGGTTGTAAAAAATATTAAGAGTAAGAATAGCTCAAAGGATTTTGTGCAGATACTCAATAGTACACTTAAGGCACAAGGTTACGGTGAGATAAAAAAACAAGAGAACTTTAAAAAAGAGAAGATACTTCCTTCAATTTATAAGCCAGAGTTTATAAATAGTGATACTAATTTAAAAGAGTTAAGTAGAGGTATAAAAAAACATTCAAATGCTCGAATATGTCTTTATGGTCCAGCGGGAACAGGGAAGAGTGCTTATGGTCGTTACATCGCAAAAACATTAAAAAAACCACTCATCATAAAAAAGGTAAGTGATCTGATGGATATGTATGTAGGTGGTACTGAGAAAAATATAGCAGCTGCGTTTGCTGAGGCAAAAAAGAAGAAAGCAGTACTAGTGTTTGATGAAGTCGATAGTTTTTTAAGTGAACGTAGTAATGCTCAAAGAAGCTGGGAGGTTAGTCAAGTAAATGAGATGCTTGTACAGATGGAAAACTTTGAGGGTATATTTATAGCAACTACTAACCTGATGGAGAATCTCGATAAAGCGAGTTTGAGAAGGTTTGATATCAAGTTAAAGTTTGACTTTTTAAAACCAACACAAGCTTGGGAGATGTTTCTAGCATTTCATAAAGAGGTAAAGCTCAACAAAGTAGATACTGCACTTGAGCCTAAAATAAAAGGGCTTTGCACTCTTACTCCAGGTGATTTTGCTGCAGTAGTGCGACAATCTAGATTTAGAGCTATTGAAAAAAGTGAAGATTTTTATAAAAGATTACAAGAAGAGATTGCAGTAAAAGATATTGAACATAGTAAGGTTATGGGGTTTTTAACATGAAGATGAGTTTATATGATATACATAAAGATATTGAAAAAAGCAAGTATAGCAATGGAGTCAAAGAAAAAATTAAAAGCATGCTTCAAGTTGTTAGCATAAGTACTGAGGATGATATCAGTCTTGAGTATGAGGATTTTAAACTTATTATGGATCATGGGAATGTAGTACTTTGTGGTGTTGGAGAATATAAAGGAATCGATGCAGCAACACAAGCGATAAAGTTGGCAATAGAGGATTCATCTGCCTACAATAGATTAATGAATAAGTTTACAGGAATCTTAGTACATTTTATAGTTCATCCTGATTTCCCTATTATTGATATTGCTGATGCAATGAGTATTATAAATGATGAAGCTCATTATGATGCAGATATTATTTTTGGAACAACAAGCGATAAAACACTTAGTAAGAGTTCTGTAAAAGTAAGTATTTTATTGACAAGGGCTGGGAATAATATAGGTTAAGATGAGTAAGTAATTGAAAAACTATTGTCGTAAGCAGTAAGATTATAAAACCAGACATAAAGATGTCAAGCTACTTTTCTATAATAAGAATAGAAACAATCAAAGGCTAACAAAAAACTGATATAAATATTATTAAATGATAATTAAGATAGAATATTTAGAATAAAAAGGAATAGTCTAATGGCAAAATATATACTTTTTGACACAGAAACAACAGGGAACCAAGATGAAGATAGGATCATACAGGTAGGTGCTATGATTGTAGATGCTATTGGTGAAGTCGAAGTCTTTGATGAAATATGTAGTACGGTGCTACCCATAAAAATAGAAGCCATGGCTGTTCATGGAATTACTCCCGATATGATAGAAGGCAAGGGTATCTTTACAGAGACGAACTTTTATAAAACATTACAATCTTTAAATAATCAAGAGAACTTTTTAATTGCTCATAATATGCCATTTGATATGGGAATGATGGAGAAAGAGGGTTTTATTCCAAACATAAGAGTTATAGACACACTAAGAGTCGCGAAACATCTTCTATCTGAATACAAATCAAAAGCACTTCAATATCTTAGATATGCACTTGAACTCTATAAAAATGAACAGGCTGAAGCAGATAAGTATAGCATCACTATAAAAGCACATGATGCTATTGGTGATGTGCTTGTAATGAAACTCTTGCTTTCACATCTTGTACAACTCACTAAAGAGAAGTTTCCAGATGTTAATCCTATGCTTAAAATGGAAGAACTCACTAAAACACCTATATTCATAGAGACTTTTACATTTGGAAAATATAAGAGTAAAAAGATAAGTGATGTTTGTGATGGTGATATAGGTTATATAAATTGGATGCAAAAGAATATGGATTTAGATGTTGATATGAAATATACACTTGACAAAATAATGGGAGATATATAATTGGTGCAAACATTATCTCAAAATCTCTATATAACTTACTCCAATCAAAAAGCGAGAGAGCTAAAGCGGGATAAATCTATAAAAGGGCTGGACAAAGTTCTAACACTTGATACTTTAATATTAGAACTCTTTGAAAGTAATAACTTTCAGATTATAATAGATGCAACAATAGCTTCATCTATTATCTATAAAATTATTCAAGACCATAAAATAGAGTATTTTTCATATCTTGGTGAAGATGCATCAAGTTTAAATACTATTTACAATTTTATTATGAAGTGCCAGAGAAATAGTGTGTCATTTGAAACACTACTTGAAGGCGAGAAACTAGAAGCATTATTAGTAATAGTTAAAGTGTATCAAGAGTATAAAATATT
>Ga0256840_1003576_pt1 | contig 12398 bp, 10 predicted proteins | sample 355202metaG_FD_185969 | JGI IMG/M metagenome (GOLD analysis project Ga0256840, IMG submission 185969) | Hydrothermal vent microbial communities from Mid Atlantic Ridge, Atlantic Ocean - 355-202 | ecosystem: Environmental > Aquatic > Marine > Hydrothermal vents | place: Atlantic Ocean: Mid...
TTCTGTAATATTTAAACCACTTAATTGTTCAGCAATTATTTTAGATATGTTTTTTTGTTGTTGTCCTTTTCTGGATAATTTATCCCAATTTTTAGTAATTATTCCATATATCCACATATCTATTTCATTTAATAAAAATTTTACATCTTCTACTGGATTATGATTTTCAGCAGGGTTTCCTTCAATATCCGTTTTACCACTTAAATCTACAACAATAATAAAAGCATCAGCCTGTCTTAAATCATCTAAAAATTTATTTCCCATACCTTTTCCTTTGTGAGCATCTGGCACTAACCCTGCTACATCAATTATTTCAACAGGAATATGTCTAATTCCATTAATACATTTTGAATTATTTGGATTACATGTTAAATTTAGTTCTACACAAGGACATTGTGAAGTTACAAAAGAAGTTCCAATATTTGGATTTATTGTTGTAAATGGGTAATTTCCAATATCTGCAATTTTTTCAGTTAATGCATTAAATAAAGTAGATTTTCCAACATTTGGTTTTCCAACAATTCCTAAAATAGCCATGATATACCTCTTAATTTTTTATATTACTTTAAATTAAAAATAATATGTAGATAATACATAAAAATATAATTATTAAAAATATATTAAAAATATAATTATTAAAAATATTAAAAATTTATTTAGTATAATAATTTATCCATTTGGTTTAATTCTAATCCTAATTTTATTTCTTTTGCTATTCTTTGACCCATACTTAATGGTTCTCCATTATATAATACTGAATAAGCACTACCATTCATAAATGAGTTTGTTCCTCCATCTATTCTAGCACTCATTTCAAATACTACTAATTCAAGATTATCATTACATAATGATTGAAGACAGAAAGGACCTACCATGCCTGGTGAAACTAATTCCTTAGATTTTTCTACTAAATTGTCTCCATATTCAAATACCGCAGGTAAAAGACTTTCTCTAATTACAACAGGGAAATTTCCACTAATTACATAAGAAGGATTAATATCTAATTCCATCTGGTCTTTTGAAGGTATTCTAACTAAGCCATCAATATTACTTTCATACCTACTATCAATACCTATTAATTCAACACAATTTTTTAATGGAGAATAAAAATAATGAATACAATAATTTGTACCAACAACATATTCTTCAATATGGGCATTTAATATATCTTCATCAGTTAATAATCCTTTTTCTTTAAATTCATTAGCTTTTTTATAAAATTCTTCTTCTGAGGAACATGGGAAATAACCTCTTCCTCCACGAGCTCCTGGAAATTTAACCATTACTGGAAAATTTATCTCTTTTGGAGAATTTACTTTTTTAGGTATTCTTAAATTACTTTCTTTTAATAATTTACCTTCTAAATCTCTTTCAGCTTCCCATCTTAGTATTTTTCTATTACCAAACATTGGCACTTTAAAATTATTTTCTAAATTATCTAATCCACAATAAGCTATAAATGAACCATGAGGTATTATTATAGCATTCATATCTATTAATTGCTGTTGAATTTTTTCATTAGATATTTCTGAAAAATCATTAACATATATAAATTTGTCAGCTACTCCAAATCTTTTATATGGTGTGGCCCTATCTTTTGTAGTAATAACTGCTGTTGAAAATCCTTCTAATTTAGCTCCTTTTAAAATATGTAATGAAGTATGGCTTCCAACAGTAACAATTGTTATTTCGTCTTTATTGTATTTATCAAATATGTTTAATATTTCTTCTTTTGTTATCATTTATATCGCCTAAATTAATAAATAAAATATATGTATATTTTTAATTATTTTTTTCTAACTTTTATTTTTATTTTATGACTTAATGTGTTATCATAATTGTTATTAGAATAATCTTCATTTTCTGAACTTTCTTCATAAAGATTTATTTTTAATTCTTTTTCTAATCTTTTAATATATTTTTCTTCTGGTTCTAATTCATTTCTTTCAATTTTATGTAGTGTTGATTCTTTCATACCAACTAATTTTGCTAATTCTTTTGTTGTTAAATTTCTTTTTTCTCTTGCATGTCTTATTTCTTCTCCGTAATCTTCCATTACTGTTTTTAAATTATCAAAAATATCCTTTCTAAATTTATTAATCTTATTATTTCTTTGCATATTATTATTTTTATTGTTATTATATATATTATAATTTGAAGAATTGCTGTTTAATCCAGGGTCTTTTGAATAATTTTTAACAACTACGCCGTATTTTAAACAGTTTTCACAAACATCCATAACAACCCCTTCAATTCTAGCACTTGTTACATTTTTCACTTCTTTTCCACATAATTCACATTGCATAATATCACCGAAAACGATATATATTATAAACATATAATGTGTAAGAACTATATATTTATAATATATAATTATGTATTAGTATATAATATACTAAACATTCATTTAAATTTAAGTATAATATTTTTTTATTATATATTAAAATAACCATATATGTGTATATTATATAATTATATACATACAACACAAATAGCATAATTATTTAAAAGATATATATTATAATATATTAAATATAAATAGATGTAAGGTATATTATCTTACAATACATATTATTTATATCTATTTAACAAGAATACATATGATTTGTATTATATAATTATATTATATACTATTTCTAATTTAAAAATATAATAATTAATTTAAAATAATTTGCGTGATAGATTATGGTAACACCTACTTTTAATAATAATGAGGGAACGGATAACAACAATATAAAAGTAAATTCAAATATTGATTTTGAGAATTTTAAAGAAAAATCAAAAATAGCTGAATTGGAAAATATAATTTTAAGAATGGAATTAGAGAAAAAAGGATTATTAAAAGCTAATGAAGAGTTAAATAGAGAACTTGAAAGACTTAGAATAGAACTTGAAAGAATAAGAATACCGCCATTAATTATTGGAACAGTTACTGATGACATTTACGAAGATAAAGTAGTTGTTAAAAGTTCAACTGGCCCAAGTTTTTTAGTTGGTGTAGCTGGCCACATTAACAGAAAAGACCTTGTACCTGGTACAAGAATATGTTTAAATCAGCAAACATTATCTATTGTAGAAATATTAGATTCTGAAAAAGACCATAGAGTATTAGCTATGGAATTAGAAGAAAAACCAGATATTGACTTTGAAAGTATTGGGGGATTAGATGAACAAATAAGGGAAGTTAAAGAAGTTGTTGAATTACCACTTACTAATCCAGAATTATTTAAAAAAGTTGGTATTGACCCTCCAAAAGGAGTTTTATTATATGGACCACCAGGAACAGGTAAAACATTACTTGCAAAAGCTGTTGCAAAAGAAACTAATGCAGCATTTATAAAAGTTGTAGGTTCTGAGTTAGTTAAAAAATTTATTGGTGAAGGGGCAAAATTAGTTAAAGATATATTTAATCTTGCAAAAGAAAGAGCTCCAGCAATTATATTTATTGATGAAATAGATGCCGTAGCAAGTAAAAGAACTGAAACTATAACTGGGGGAGATAGGGAAGTACAAAGAACCCTTATGCAATTATTAGCTGAAATGGATGGATTTGATTCAAGTGGAGATGTAAAAATTATAGGTGCTACAAATAGGCCAGACATATTAGATAGTGCTATATTAAGACCTGGTAGATTTGATAGAATTATTGAAGTTCCAGCTCCGTCAATAGAAGGAATAAAAGAAATATATAAAATACATACTAAAAATATGAATTTAAAAAATGTTGATTTAAATGAAATAGCTAAAAAATCAGAAGGTTTTGTTGGTGCAGATATTAAAGCTGTATGTACTGAGGCAGGTATGTTAGCTATACGAGATAGAAGAGAATATGTTACAACAGAAGATTTTATTAAATCAATAGAAAAATTAAAAGAAGGAGATAATGAAGAATATGCATTTAAAGAACATCCTTCTGTAATGTATGGATAAATATTTTTCATAACTATATATCTTACTTTTTTATATGATAATTTTTTAATTTTTATTTATTATATTATATTTAATATTGTCGTATGTTAGATATAACTAATGTATGTTATTATTATTATTATTATTATTATTTTTTTATGCTGAGAAATAATTTATATGTGTTTGTGGTGTTTATGAAAATATGTATAGTTGGTGCAGGATTAGGCGGATTATTAGCAGGTGCTTTATTATCAAAAAATAAAAATAATGAAGTTATTATTTACGAAAAATTACCTATTGTTGGAGGCAGATTTGTAAATTTAGAATATAAAGAATATACATTATCTACTGGAGCTTTACACATGATACCTCATGGAGCAAATGGATATTTAGCCCGACTGTTGGAAAAGGCCGGCTGTAATGTAAATATAGTTAATTGTGATGTAGATGGGTATTTTAGAATAAACGATAAAGATTTAATTTACACTGATTTATATAGTTTAGTAGGTCTTAAACATAAATTAAAAATGTTAAAAATAATTGCAAATTTAAAATTAGGAAAATATAAAAATGCTTCATTTGGAGACATATTAAAAAATACCCCTTATGGTTATGAAGTAGGTAATTCTTTTACAGGTTGGGCTTTAAGTTTAACAGCAAATGAAACTCCAATAGATGAAATTTTCCACATAGCTAAAAATCATAAATTATATGGTGGTCCTGGAACTATTATAGGAGGTTGTAGTGCTATAATAAATGAACTTGTTAAAATAATTAATAAAAATAATGGAAAAATAATAACTAATTATAATGTAAATAATATTACTATTGAAAATAATAAAGGATATATTAACAATGGAGAAGACAATAATGAATATAATATTATAATTAGTAATTTATCTCCAGTATTAACTGATAAAATATCAAATATAGAAATTATAAAGGATAAAAAACCTATACCTTCAAAAGGCATTAAAATTGCAGTAGGAAGTAAGAAAAAACTAATAAAACATAATTCTATTGTATTTACCCCTCAACTTCAAAGAATAAATGGTTTTTGTTGTCCGTCTAATGTAGATAGTAATTTAGCTAAAAAAGACCATAGTTTATTTATGGCCCATGGAATACAAATAACAAATAATGTTAAAAAAGAAATTGATTTAATACTTGAAGATGTGGAACAACTATATAGTAAAGAAAATATTAATTATGAAGTATTACATATCCAATCTTATAGAGATGATTTACCTGTTAATCATGCTTCAAATGGCACTGATTTAGACCCCATTGTAAATAATAATTTATTTATGGTTGGTGATGGAGTTAAAGGAAAAGGAGGAATTGAAGTTGAAGGAGTAGCTTTAAGTGTTATAAAAGTTTTAAATTATATTGATAAGTATTATTAGTATATATTGACAAAAACACATTTACATTAAAATATGCCCATCTATAATTTTTATTAATGTAATTATTAACATAAATATACAATATATTCTATAATCATCATATAAAAATTATTAAAACAGGTGAAAAATTGATAACACCTTGGGAGGTTTCAGAAGAATTAGATTATAAAAAAACAATGGAAAATTTTGGAATAAAGACTATTAAAAATATTATAAATAATATTGAAACTCCTCACAAATTTTTTAAAAGAGGCATAATATTTGGCCATAGGGATTTTGATAAAATTATAAAGTGTATAATGGAAAATAAAGAGTTTTCAGTTGTTAGTGGCATGATGCCTTCTGGTAAAATGCACTTTGGGCACAAAATGGTTATTGACCAATTATTATATTACCAAAACATTGGAGGAAGTATTTATATACCAATAGCAGATTTAGAAGCTTATTGGGCTAGAAATATGGATTTTGAAACTACTAAAAATCTTGCAATTGAAGAATATATTACTAATTATATAGCCCTTGGATTAAATCCAAATAAAATAAATATATATTTACAATCTAAAAATGAAACTGTTAAAGATTTAGCTATGAAATTATCTAAAAAAGTTAATTTTAGTGAAATGAAAGGCATATATGGCTTTGGAGGAGAGACTAATATCGGTCATATATTTGCACCAATTGTGCAAGTTGGAGATATATTATACCCACAAATTGATAAAAATAAAAAAATGCTAACTGTTGTGCCAGTTGGCATTGACCAGGACCCCCATATAAGATTAACACGAGATATAGCTAATAGAGCTACAAAATCAAAAGAATTTAATTTTATTCCTCCAAGTTCAACATATCATAGATTTATAACTGGATTAACAGGAGGAAAAATGAGTTCTTCTAAACCTGAAACAGCTATTTTTTTAAGTGATATTCCTTCAAAATCTCTAAGAAAAAAAATAATGAGTTGTAAAACTGGAGGTAGAGAAACCCTTGAAGAACAGAAAAAATTAGGTGGAATACCTGAAAATTGTGCAGTTTATGAATTATTTGTATATCATTTAATTGATGACGACAATGAATTAAAAGAAATATATAATAGTTGTACAAATGGAGAATTAACTTGTGGAAGTTGTAAAAAAAATTGCTATGAGAAACTTACAGCCTTTTTAAATGATTTTAAAGAAAAAAGAGAAGTTGCAAAAGAAATAGCTAAGGATATATTATAAAATTTGTAAAAATAATATATAGTATTTTTAAAGAAAATAATTATAAAAGTTAGTTTGTTATATTTTATATTTTATATTTTTTATATTAAATATAAATTTTATATCAATATAAAATTAATGGCTTACTTAAATGTCTTCTAGCTCCTACTGGCACTTCATAAAAACCTTCGGCAATATTTCTTTTAACTTCAATTAAATTTATCTCATTGTAAGGTATAACTGTTTTACAACTATTACATTTATAGCCACTATTAATCCCTTTTGATTTTAAAGTGCCACTACAATTTGGACATTTTTTATTTTTAATATATTTTTTAGCTAATTTAATTATTTTTATTTTTTCTAAATTTATTTCTTTTGGTTGTTCTCTTATTGTGCCATATACACAAATTAAATCTCCAACATATAAATTTCTAATTATATTTCTAAATTGTTTTGTAGGTTCATATGCAACACAGTTTATTTTTCCAGTATTGTCTTTTATTTCAAAAACAACTATATTTTTAATATTTTCCGGATTTTTAGAAACTTCACCATATATAATTACTCCTGTATTTTCATATATTTCATTTATTTTTAATTTTCTTAAATTAATATCTGTACCTTGATTTGTTATAAACAGCTGATATTTGTCAATTTTTTCAGATTTTATTATGTTCATTGTATTTAATAATATATTTTTATCAATACCTCTTACACCATATAACACAGGGCATTTTGTATTTGGAGCAATTATTGGTTTATCTCCATTTACATTATTAAACGTATAACCTAATGTTTGTTTATCCATTTCTATTATGCTATTATTGTCTATCTCTCTTTTAGTGCCCCATTTATTTTTTTCTCTATATGTTAATAATTCATAAGTATATGGTGGTATTGAAGCTATACTTCCTAATGCTCCAATAATACCATGTCCTTTTTTATATTCTATGTATTCTCCATTTATTTTATTTAATATTTTTTTAGTGTATTCTGTATTAATTATATCATATAAAACTTTAAAATAATAATTTCTTAATATTTCCCTATTTTCATTGTTATCATATATTTCTTTATCTAAAAAAACAATTCCAGGATTGGTATTTTCACATTCATAGTCAGTATATTTCTCAACATAATTAATAACTACTGATTTTATATATTCCTTATCTTCTTCTGTTAAATTACAAACATTATTACTACTATTATTACTACTATTATTCTCATTATCCTTTTTAGATAATATATTTATTGAAACTCCACCATTTCCACGAGTTTTATATTTTACAGAAGGATTCATTCTTATAAGTTTAGGCAAATCTAAATTATATTTTTTTTCTAATTTTTCAATAATTAATTTACACACATAAGTTGTACAGTATTTTTCCTTACTATCTGTATCATCTATTCCTATATACACTAAATCACCAATTTAACAATAAAATATTTAGATATAACATATATCTTTTAATATAAATAACTATTATAATAAAAATATAATAAAAATATATTAATAAATTTATTATGTATATTTATTTATTACATTGGAGAAATTTTAAATATAAACTTTTAAATAATTTAGGTAATTTTATGAAAAACTATAATATTATATCAATAAATAACAAATTAGAAACAGAACAAAACATAAATAAAAAAAGAAATAAAATAATAATAAAATATCGAAAATCTAAAATAGAAAATTTATTAAAAAACATGCCCCTTAATTTAAAACATTATTTACTTAATTTAGATATTAATGGTAAAATAAAAACTGTGCCAGAAGATTTTATTGTTGAAGAAATAACTCCAAATGGCACCATATTAAAAGTAGGAGAAAATATAGATTTTCCAGAAGAAACTAAACAAAGTTGGAATGGTTCTTTTTTACATTTTACATTAGAGAAGATAAATTGGAATACAATGGATGCTATAAGAGAAATAGCTAAAAGAACTAAAAAACAAAGGAAAAATTTTGGATTTGCAGGTACAAAAGATAAATTTGCATTAACTACGCAAAGAATAGGCTGCTATGGATTAAAACCAGAAGACTTAGAAAATATTAAAAATGGTATTAAAGATATTATTATAAAAGATATTCAAAAAACAAATATTAAACTTAGAATGGGTTATTTATGGGGCAATAGATTTACAATAAAAATAAGAGTTAATGAAGAGGACAGATATTATAATCAATTACATAAATATGAAAAAATATTAGAAAATAAAAATTTAGAATATATTTTAAATTATTATGGAATACAAAGATTTGGAACATTTAGACCTATTACTCATATTGTAGGTAAATTTATATATCAAAGAGATTTTGAAAGTGCATTTTATACTTATTGCGGAACTCCAATAAATGAAGAAGGAGAAATAAGAGAGGGAAGAGAATTTGTTGATAATGGTAATTTTAAAGAAGCTTTAAAAATATTCTCAAATAAAAAATATAAAAATACCTATTATAATGAAGTAAAAATGATTAGACATTATCTAAAAACAGAAAATTATAAAGAATGTTTTAAAGTTTTACCTCCTCAATTAATTAGTATGTTTGTAAATGCCTATCAATCTTATTTGTTTAATGAAATGATAAATAGAAGATATGAAAAATATTCATTTAATATTTATGAAGGAGATGTTTTAGAAGACAATATACCTACTGGAAATTTATTAGGTTATAACACTAAATTATCTAATGGTATTCAAGGGGATATTGAAAAAGAAATAATGGAAAAAGAAAATATAGATTTAAATAAATTTAAAATAGAAGATTATGGGAATTTTCCAGGAACTAAACGAAAATTAATTACTAAAATATATGATTTTCAATATAATATTAATGAAAAAGATAATATAATTACTTTATCATTTAGTTTAGAAAGAGGTAATTATGCTACTTCTGTTTTAAGAGAAATAGTGTCTAAAAATGTAAAAATTTAAAGGGGGGAGGACATAAATAATAAAAAATAATTAATCAATAAAAAATAAAATAATTAATAAAAATTTATTCTTTATTTTCTTTATTTACTTCTTCAACTTTAACTTCATCAGTAGTATTTGTAGTAGCCTCTTCTTTAACTTCTTCAACTACTGGTTGTTTAGTTTCTCCAAATTCTAATACTTCTGATTTATATATTTCTACTCTTTTCATTGGCATAATTCTTTTACATGTAGCATATATTTTAGAGCCTAATCCACCTAATAACATAGCTTGAACAAATTCTGGGAATGTTGAGTTTTTAGCCATCGCACCAATAATATATTCCATTCTTTTTCTAATATCTCTTTTATGGTGGTCTCTTGCTCTAACTGCTGTTAAAACCATGGCTTTAACTCTTATTTTATAATTATCTTTTGTTCTAACATCTTTAATTACAACAATTTTACTTCTTCTTCTTCTAACTAATGATTTTAAGTATTCTCTTGTTGTATCATGTCCAACAAATTGTGTTGTTGCATTATTTCCTGCTACACCATCTATTTTAAAGTATAATCTAACCATGTGTTTTTGGTGGTCATTTGTTAAATCTTTTAAACTTACTTCAGCTACTCTTCCCATTAAATTTGATGGGTCATTTGCAGGTGTTGTACCAATTAAATCTCCACCAAATGTTTGAGGGGTTCTTATATCATACCATGATTTAGTTTTCCAAGTATCTCTGGTTACTCTTCTACCTTTACCAGACCTTGCTTTCATTCTTGCCATTTTTGCACCTCAACGGTAAAATTTATATTTCATATATTCATAAAACTTATATTATATAGTCTGTTAAGTCTTCAAAATTCCTAAGTGGCTTTGATGAATCAGCATATATTCTTTTTATTTTTATAGCTAATTCTCTTTTAAATGTTCCTTTTTCAGTTTTTATCATTTTTATTCTAAAGAATAATCTTCCTACACGATATAATGTTTTACTATCAAAAACATAATCCTGAGGAACTAATACATTTACTGAATGAGTTACTATTCCATCATTTATAGATATACCTACTTTTTTAGGAATTATTAATGACTTAACCCATATTGTTGTTATTTCTTCAACAGTTGCTGAGGAAACTCGTTTTGTAGTGTCAATACCTGTGATTTCAACATCTTCTCCATAAATTACTAATACATCTCCAACGGAAAGTTTTTCATCTGTTGGTAGCTGGATAGTTTTTTTTTCAGACTCTCCATATCTGCTTATAATAACATGGACATCTTTTAATTTTATTTTTTCCTCAATAAAATGTACATGAGAACAATTTAAACATTTTACCATAATCTTAAAATATTTTTTATGTTCTTCTCTTTTTATTTCAGAATGGGGAGTTATATCATCACATATAGGACATTGAAATAACAACTCGTCTTCTTCATTTATTTCATTTATTTCAGTTGTTTTGTCCATTTTAATCACAGATTACATATTAAAGGAAGAAATGGTAATAATATAATATATACATACATATGCTATTTAGACTTATCTTCTTCCTCTTCCCCATCGTCTTCCTCTTTGGAATTTGTTAGGGTTAATTTTAACTTTTACACTCATAGCTTTTTCTAAGAAATCTTCATAAGTAAATGGAACATCTTCTCCAATTAATCCTCTTAATTTCATGTATTCTCTTGCAATAAGATAATATACTAATGAAACTGATTTTCTACCTTTGTTATTTGTAGGTATTACAAAATCAATATATGTTGTTAAATGTTCTGTATCACACATTCCTACAATAGGTATTCCTAATTCAATTGCTTCTTTTAAAGCTTGTCTGTCTATTCTTGGGTCGCTTAAAAATAATACTTCTGGTTCAAGGAATTTTCTTGATGAAGGGTTTGTAAGTGTTCCAGGTACAAACCTTCCAGCTGCTGTTGTTATTCCTGTTACTTTACCGAATTTTTTCAATGGTCCAACAGAATATATTCTTCTAGATACTGCTAAAATTTCTTCTGGTTCGTATTTTGATAAAAATTTAGCTGCTAATCCTATTCTTTCATCTGTTTTCCTAACATCTAAAACATAAAGACCGTCAGTTCTTACTCTATATATGAATCTTTTCATATCTTCTGTTTTCTGCTGTGTTCCTATGTGAATACCTGACGCTAAGTAGGTATCTAATGTAGTTAATAGATTTTCATCTGCCATACTATTCCTCTAAAAAAGTGGTTTTACGGCTTAAAAACAAAAGCCTTATAATTTTTATTTATTATATATTTATATTTTATTTTGGTATATTTAATATAATTTATATACCTAGATAGAATTATAAAAAAGTTATGCAAAGTGTAAATATAACTAATATTATATATAGTTTTCCATTTATATTATAAAATAATAATAATACTAATAATAAATTAAAAATAAAATGTATAAAAAAATAATATAAATAAAAATTTAATAAAAATAAAAAAAGAGTATTAGTTAATTAATTATTCTTTATTTTCTGTTTTTTCTTCTTTCTCTTTTTCTTCTTCCACTTCTTCGTCGCCAGTTACAACAACTTCTCCACTGTATTTTTTAGCTAATTCTTTATATTCTTCCATATCTTCTTCTCTAACAGATGGAACAATTTTTTTCATTGCTTTTTCAAAGTGTTTTAATTCTACAGTGGTAGCTTCGATATTTTCTCTAAGGGCCATCATTGCAGCTTCCCTACATATTCCTTCAATATCAGCACCTGTGTAGCCTTCTGTTTTTTCAGCTAATTTCTCTAAATCTACATTATCTGCTAATGGCATATTTTTAGTATGTACTTTAAATATGTTAAGTCTTGCTTCTTTATCTGGCACTGGCACTAATACAATTCTATCTAATCTACCAGGTCTTAATAATGCTGCATCTAACATATCTGGTCTATTTGTCGCTGCAATAACTACAACATCTTTTGGTTCTTC
>Ga0256840_1003577_pt1 | contig 12397 bp, 13 predicted proteins | sample 355202metaG_FD_185969 | JGI IMG/M metagenome (GOLD analysis project Ga0256840, IMG submission 185969) | Hydrothermal vent microbial communities from Mid Atlantic Ridge, Atlantic Ocean - 355-202 | ecosystem: Environmental > Aquatic > Marine > Hydrothermal vents | place: Atlantic Ocean: Mid...
TCAAGATCCAGCGTTCCCTCTTGAAGTAATTTCAGACATGATGGCGTGAGCCCCACAGCACTGTTTAAAAGTTCCAATGGTGTAACATCTGCGATTTTTAGAGGTGTAAAGCTCTGTTGATGCAACCAACCGAGTTCCAGCAGATTTTTAATCTCAACAAGGTGTGTCAAATGCTCATAATCATCACTACTAAAAAGAGTTCTTAAAAGTTCTAAAACAAGGACATCATCCTGTCCATCAACATATTTTTGAGCAATATAACGAAGAATTTTTGCCTCTTCCATGCTACATTTAAGATGTATAAAAACATCCGACGCCTCTACATTTTTTGTCTCTAAAAAATTAACTAATGTCTTCAATTATTTCCTTAAAATTTATACTCTAATCCCAATGATGCAATCAATACATTTGCATTTGAAAATGTTCCATCAATTGTGCTATTGTGTGCTTCTCTATCTTTTCTTACAGAGTAAAGCAGACTCCCTCCAAAATTGATACGATCATTGAACTGATAGCGTCCTCCAAGAGAGTAGGAGATAGAATCAGAATCTGGTAGTTCAAAACTCAGTGTCTCATCAGATACAGGTGACTTGTCATAAACCATACCAGCCATAAGTGTCACTTCATCCAACTTTTGTGTAATTCCCAAACGAAACACATTTGTATCGTGCCAATTTTTCTCTATTGGAGTATCAAAATATGGAACTAAAATAGGGCTAATAGCACTTGCATAATTGAAATCAAGCGTTTTATATGCAGACCAAAAGACTTTTTCATATACCAACTCTACTGTTGTTTGGCTCTCAAAACTATAAGCAGCTGCGATATTGAGGGTTGCAGGAAGTGGTACAGCAACAGTTGAACCACCATCATATACTTTTGCATTTCCAATATAAAGTTTTGCATTTCCCTCTTCTGTTAAATTAACTCTGGAACGATAAGTTGCTGCTAAGGCTATATTTTTTGTTGGTTTATAACTTAAAGCTAAATTATAACCATAATCTGTACTATCTCCTTGCATATCCCTTGAAGCTAATGAAGAACTTTTTACATACCCTTTAGAGTTAACAATTCTAAACCCAAAGCCAAAAGCCAGATTATCTGTTATTTTCAATCCTATTGATGGATTAACTTCAATCACTTCAAGTGTAAACTCTTTGGCTCGATCAACCGCAGGAGAAGCACTCCATCGTTTTGAAAGTCCTCCAGGAACCGTCACGCTCAGTCCAACTCTTGCAGTGCCAAGCCAAGGTGACACATAATGAATCTCAGGTAAAACAAAAGACTCTTTTTTTGCAGCGATATCAACACCTGCCTGCGTACCAACTCCTTTATATTTCACACCATCAAGTCCAACATAAACTATATCTGCCTCAAAAGTATGCTTATCTTCCATGAAAACCATATTTGCCGGATTATAATAATCTGCATCGGCACTTAAATTATGCGCAACATTTGCCGAACTCAACGCAATAGCATTTGTTGAAACTTCTGGAATTTTATACCCACCACCATAGACCAATGTTGCAACTACACTTGAGAATGCAACTATTTTTACAAAGCGTTTCATTATTATATTCTCCCTTGTCGTATATCGTCAAACCATTTCACTGCCACGCCATAAGCAGTAGGCGCACAATTAGCATGCACAAATGGATGAAGTAAATCTACCTGTTGCTGTAAATAATTTGTCGGAATTGGTGAGAGTGTCACATCTGCACCCGATGCTTTCATCTTTGCATAAGTATTTTGTGCTTCACTAAATGGAATAATCTCATCATCCACACACTGTATCAAATTCACTTTTGTTTTTGGACTCCAACTATCGAGGTTATTTTCTTGAAGACGAACACGAAAAGCATTATTTAAGTTATTTTGATAATCGTCTATAAATGAAGTTTTAAAAAGTTCATCTGCTTGATGTGTTTTAAAACCTAAATCTGTAGTACCATTTGCCAAACCAAGCCCTATATGAATCAATATAGCGTTATAATCTCCGTTAAAGAGTCCTCTAAACTTCGTAGTATTACTCTCTACAATGACATCACTCAAATTCAAATCATTGTAATAATAGGTGTATGAATTTGCAAGATCTGCTAAAAATGCAGGATACTGCATTATATGTGTAGCATTGAGTTCAACATTTGCCAAATCTTCTAAATTGTATGGTCCAGCCATAGCTGCTGTTGCCATCAAATTAACATTTGGCAAATTACCCTCTTCTATGCTTTTTGCTACAGCCATTGCATTATAACCACCCTGTGAATAGCCAGAAACATAGAGTTGGTGATTAAGAACAATCCCATGACTCTCCATATATTTCATACTTGCTTTAATCATATCCAATGCACTTTGTGCTGAAGCTTTTTCAAGCATATAGGGCTGAACAACCCCTTTTGAATCACCAAAGCCTATATAGTCAGGATTAATAGATGCAAATCCGGCATAACCTGTCATTCCAATTGCCGTAGGGTAATTAGGTACACCATCGCTTACTTCTACATTCGATGGCGCTTCTGCATTTGTGAAAATTGTTCCATGATTTTCACATATCATAGAGACAGAGAATGGTTTTCCGATACTTGCTAAATAATTTATATATGCCTTTGTAGGAACAGGGATTGTTAAAAGTCCTGAAGCTTTGATTTTTTGACCATCTTGATTGATGGTATTGTAACTAATCTTCACTGCTTTATAGCCAAATGCATTTGTAGCATTGGGATCAAGGCCATGAACATAATTAAGCATCACAGAAGCATTGATATCATCAATCACCTGAGCACTAACGAGTTCATCTGTTCCGTCATCAACTGAGTTTGTTCCCCTGTTTCCATCAACACCACAGCCACTTAGTAGTAATCCGACAATAGAAATAGCAGGCAATAGAGTTCCTGTTTTTCTCATTTTACACTCCCCTTTTTTGAACTTTGAACACCAAGTGTAGCGAAAAAAACTTTTTTATTTTATAAAAGAGTATAAAAGTTCTATCTCTTCTTTCCAGATACTCTCATCAATTGTCTCTAAAATAAGTGGAATATCATCCATGCGTTCATCTTGCATAATGAATTTAAATGCATCAAGTCCTATCTCCCCTTTTCCTAAGGAGTGGTGTCTATCCACATGGCTACCAAGTGGTGGTTTTGAGTCATTAATGTGCATGCCCATAAGGTACTCAAAACCTACAATTTTTTCAAATTCACTCCAAGTTGCATCATACGCCTCACGCGTTCTAATGTCATACCCAGCCGTAAACATATGACAAGTATCAATGCAGACACCGACGCGACTTTTATCTTCTACTTTGTCAATAATATGTGCTAAATGCTCAAATCTCCAACCAAGATTGCTCCCTTGCCCTGCCGTGTTTTCTATGACAGCGCTCACGCCACTTGTTTTATCAAGGGCTATGTTTATAGACTCTGCGATAACATCAAGGCACTTATCTTCAATGGGTTGCATAATCTCACGATTCTCTTTATCTTTTTTACTTACTTTTGCCAAGTGGCTTCCAGGATGGAAGTTAAGTCTATCAAGTCCTAGTTGCGCACAACGCTCAAGTTCATCTATAAAAGCAGCACGAGACTTTTCTAGTTTTTCAACTTCAGGATGCCCAAGATTAATCAAATAAGAGTCATGAGGTAAAATGTGTTTTGGAAGTATGCCACTCTTTGCTAGATTCTCTTGAAACTTCTCGATTGTTTTAGCATCCAATGGTTTTGCAACCCACTGTCTTTGATTTTTTGTAAAAAGTGCAAACGCCTTTGCCCCAATCTCCATAGCATTGAGCGGTGCATTGTAAACACCACCACTTGCACTCACATGTGCACCTACAAATTTATTGCTCATTTTGTATCCTTGATTTTAAATAGTATATGATTTACTCTATCTTTAAAATATATCTCGCCCTGCATCACTCTGTAACTAATATCTACCTCTTGCGTGAGGATGTTTTGCATAAAATTAGCACCAGCTTTTACAAGGTTTTTTCCATGAAAAATTGGCTTGCCTAAAAGTATGTTTTGCAGTGTATTTGGAGGGTAAGATTTGCTTAGATATGCCTCATTAAAAGCACTTTTTGAAAGGCACCCTTCATCACTCACGCAGATGAGATGATTGATATCTATCTGTTTGACGACATGCCCTGCAATAAAGAGCTCTAACTCCAAAGCATCACCACTGTTACGCAGATAGCCAATGTCATTAAAGCGAAATTTTTTTGTCTTAATGGTTACTATTTTTGTAGCCGTATGGTCATAATTTTTTATGCTACACGCACTCAAAAAAAGAGCAACGACTACAAAAAGATACTTCATTATTTTTCTAAAAACTTACCACATTTTTTCTCAGGTGTTCCACCAAATGTTTTCACCTCAACTGCTGTGCCATCTTTAGCAATTACTTGTCTTTTGCAATCATTTTTTGCAATACATTCCGGATTTTCACATCCAATATTTTCTGGTACTTGTGCCATAATTATTTCCTCGTTTTTATAAATATTTTTGGAATTCTAGCAAAATTTTTGCAAATTGCCATATATTTCTTTTGGGCTAATTTTTTATTGTAAGCTTCTTTTATGAAAATTCATATAGATATTGATTGCTTTTTTGTCAGTGCTGCACGCATTGTAGAACCAGAGCTTGAACATAAACCAGTTGCCATTGGAGGGAGGAGCGATACCAAAATATTCTCACGCAAAAGTGAAAAACAGACGGTCAACTTTGAAAACTCCGGCAGTTTTGTACCGACATTTTACAAAGAGTATGAGCAAAAAGATGATGATATAAAGAACTTCATAGATGCAGATGGACAAGTTCGGGGTATCTTGACAACTTCAAGTTATGAAGCACGGGAGTATGGTATTAAAACTGCCATGAGTATCCGTGAAGCCCTGCAACTCTGCCCCGAGCTCATCATTAAAGCACCCAATATGTCGCTCTATCAAAAACTCTCCCATCAACTGCATGATTTTCTCTCACGCAAGATACCTCTTATAGAGCAGGCAAGTATTGATGAATTTTATGGTGATTTAAAAGGATGGGTTGAGGATGATGATATTCCTGCTTTTATTGACACCCTTCGTCATGAGATAAAGAGTGCATTGAAACTGCCTGTCTCTATTGGTGCAGCAAAAACTCGCTACATTGCAAAACTGGCAACTACCTATGCCAAACCCTTTGGGTGCAAAACTATCTACGACTGGGAGTTTGACAAATTTGTCAATCCCATAAAAGTAGAAAATTTTGCAGGGATTGGCAGGAGTATGCTTCATAAACTTCACTCGGCTCGTATTCATACACTTGGAGAGTTAAGAAACAGAAGAGGTACAGTAGAGTCTTGGGGTCCTTATGCAAAGGAGCTCTACAGGCGTGTCAATGGAGAGAGTGATAGTGCCATTGACACAAAACGCAAACGAAAGTCCATAGGCATTTCACGCACCTTTGACCCCATATTTTCAAGAAATGAACTGCTTCGACGCATTCATATTTTGGCTCGGCATTTGAGTTTTGCAATTTTAAAGCTTCGTGTCACACCTACTGTTTTTCATCTTGGCATTGCCTATGAGATGCGTCAAAAGTCACACATTAACATCTCTAAAGCAGAACTCTTTACCGAACAAAAGTTTGATGCACTCTGCGTGGAGATGTTTCATCAAGCCGACATCCATAAACGCCTCCATGTTATTCGCCTAAGTATTACCTGCTCAAGTTTTACAAAAGATTCACGCAAAGAGCTCTCCCTCATTGGCTTTGATACGGAGCAAAAGATGCGTAAACTAACAGAATCCACGCAACTCTTGCGTGAGAAATATGGACTTGATACGCTAAAATTTGGCAGTGAACTATCATAATAATTGATAGAATTATGATACAATATATCTCATGACAAACAGAACACTTCTTGAGCAGTTTCGCTCTTTTTATTTTCAGAACTATCCTGATGATATGGAGACACAAATTTCCTATTTTGCTGTCTTTGGTGGAGTTGATTGGGATGTAGATACCACAAAACCTATCACTGAGCTCATTGGGGAGCTTATTCTTGATAATTTTGAAGCAATCGATGCTCAAATGTGTGAACTCACACTCAACGACACACTCAACAGAAAACTTCTCAAAGCCTTAGCAACAGGAGACAGGCGTATTTTTTCTGCTTTTAACAAGGCAGGGCTCAATAATGGCAATGGCGGGGCAGCACTCAATTACCTCCAAGAAAAAGGGCTCATTCAGCTAGAGTACTCACGCGAAGAGCATCCGCGTTACAAATATCCAAAGACAAAACTTAAACGCCAAGAAGCACGCCATCGTATCTCCCATAAAGTTCTTTTTACCCACCCTTTTATCCGTTTTTGGTTCTACTTTATTGTTCCGCATATTAAAGAGATTCAAAACAAAGATTTTGCACCACTACTCAAAGATTTTCAAAAGAGGCACAACAGCTATACAAGTTTAATCTATGAAGAGCTCTCAGAGATGCTGCTAAATTACCACTTGCGTGACACACACATTGAGAGTTCTGGAAGTTATTGGGATGCAAATATTGAGATAGACATCTTAACGCTCACGCAAAATGGTCGTATCTATGTCGGGGAGTGTAAATGGACAAACCACAAGGTAAATAAAAAAGAGCTTCATAAGATAAAAGACAAATGTGAAAAACTGGGCATTGAACCAACCCAAACGCTCTTTTTCTCAAAAAGAGGTTTTTCAAATGAGCTTTTGCAGATGCAAGGAAGCAGCCTTGCACTCTATAGCAGTGATGATTTTAGAGCACTGGTCAAAACAAAACCAAAAGCAGGTAGAAATCCCTACCCGTTAATCACTCTCAATGCCTGATATGCCTCTTGAAGCAGTTGAAATTTTTGTGTATAGTGCGAAACCATATGCGGTGCTTCATGCATAACTTTATCTGGATGGTAAACTTTTGTTAATTTTTTATAGCTTTTCTTCAGTGCATCTTGACTCGCACCGACAGGACACTCTAAGATAGTATAAAACTCTTTGTTTGCATCCTCTTCATCCGCTTTTGCCAAATCACCAAAAGAGAAACTTGCGAAATCAGAATAGAGCGTTGACATAAAATGGTTATCATAAGTGTATTGAATCTGATAGTGTAAAATATGGCGTTTATTGAGTGTTCGCTCAAGCCGTGCTTTTGCTTTATAGTCACTTACATCAATGACCATAGAGACATCAGTACCTCGCTCCACATAGACTTCAAGTTGAGAACGCAAATAGTTTGTTACCCAAGCATTTGGTGAGTCTAATGAGATTAAAACGGTATCTTTATCGTAAGCATAAAGATGTACTTTGACAATTTCAGGCTCTTCGAGTTCATGGAGCTCTATTTTAATGGGTTGTGTACCAAACTTTAACATCGCACGCAGGAAAAATTCATGATTAAAATCGTGCTGTTGAGCATGGTATTGGCTTAACTTTTTGATAAATGCCTCACGGACATCTTGCAGTGTTTCGTTTCTAAAAATCAAAACAGCTTTTGGTAAAAACAGCATACCTCTTGTGTGTTGATTTAAAAATTCAACCATCCACTCTGAGTTTAATGTCTCAAATCCGGTTGTTATAAGAATAAGATTATTACGCAAAACTATATCCATCAACCTGCCTTTTTAAACTCTTTTGGAAACTAAAAGCAAATTTAGTTCCATTTAGCAAAACAAGATATTTAAGCTATATTGAGTATAATTGCACTAATATTTTATAACTAGAGCTAAGGATAAGATTTGCGCGAAAATATGAATGAAAAATGTGCAGTTGTAGGGATTTTTGGTCATGAAGAGGCCTCTAAGTTAGCTTATTTCTCCCTTCATGCGCTCCAACATCGGGGACAAGAAGCAGCAGGAATAAGCTCTGCTGATGGAGAAAAAGTTCATACTATTAAAGATCGTGGACTGGTCTTAAAAGTTTTTAACGAAGAGAATCTAAAAACACTTAAAGGAAGTAGTGCCATTGGTCATACACGCTACTCTACAGCAGGAAATGATTCTATCTTAGATGCTCAACCCGTCTTTGCTCGTTACGATTTAGGTGAAATGGCAATCGTTCATAATGGTAATCTTACCAATGCCGAAGAGGTAAGAGAGCGACTTATTAAGCGTGGTGCTATCTTTCAAACTTTTATGGATACAGAAAATCTCATCCATCTTATTGCAAAGAGTGAACAAGAAAAACTCCTAGATAGAATTATTGATGCTGTTCAAAAGATAGAGGGTGCTTTTTCACTCGTCTTTTTAAGCAGAACGAAAATGTTTGCTATGCGTGACAGATTTGGTTTTCGCCCACTCAGCCTTGGACGACTTCCAAATGGTGGCTATATTGTTGCAAGTGAAACTTGTGCGTTTGATCTTGTAGGGGCAACTTTTATCCGTGATGTAGAGCCTGGAGAACTTCTTGTTTTTGAAGAGGATAAAGCTCCAAAAAGCATTAAAATCTATGAACCACAACCAAAACACTGTATCTTTGAATATGTTTACTTCGCACGTCCAGACTCTTCTGTTTTTGGACAATCTGTCTATGAAACACGAAAAAATATGGGCAAAGAGTTAGCACATATTGCCCCTGTAGAAGCAGATCTTGTTATCCCTGTTCCAGATGGTGGAGTACCATCTGCTATTGGGTATGCGCAAGAGAGTGGTATCCCTTATGAGATGGGAATCATGCGAAACCACTATATTGGTCGCACATTCATTGAACCAACACAAGAGATGAGAGATTTAAAAGTAAAAATGAAACTCTCTCCAGTCATTGATCTCATCAAAGGTAAACGCGTTATTGTCATTGATGACTCTATTGTCCGTGGTACTACATCAAAAAGAATTATTAAAATGCTCAAAGATGCAGGGGCGAGTGAAGTGCACATGAGAATCTCTTCTCCTCCAACAACAGACCCATGTTTTTACGGTGTTGATACACCAAACAAAGAAAAACTCATCGCAGCAAATATGTCCACGCAAGAGATTTGTGATTTTATCGAGGCAGACTCTTTGGCTTATCTTGATGCTGAGTCACTCCTTAGAAGTGTTAATGCGACAGATGATAGTTATTGTACAGCATGTTTTACAGGTAAATATATCGTTTAATGAAGCAAATCTATACATTTGGCAACTATCTTCGCGAGAAGTTTCATGCAAAAGTTTATAAAGTCGGCATCAATATTTCAGGCTTCACCTGCCCAAATATTGATGGCACAGTAGCCAAGGGTGGTTGTACCTTTTGTGAAAATGATTCCTTCTCTGCAAGTACAAATGAGACAAAAGAGCTCAAAGGTTTTCACCTTAACTTAGATTCCAAAGAGAATCCATTTTTAGAAAAACAACTTGAGCAACTACGTCTACAATTTAATGCTATATCTGCAAGACAAAAGCAAGAGTATGGTGCCAAGAAGTTTATTGTCTATTTTCAATCTTTTACCAATACTTATGCTCCTTTTGAAACACTCAAAGCACTCTATGAAAAAGCACTTAGTTTTGATGATGTTGTAGGACTTAGCATTGGAACACGCAGTGACAGTATCACGCAAGAGACACTTGATTATCTAGCTAGCTTGGCAAAAACAAAAGAGATATGGATAGAGTTTGGCATCCAATCTGTTTATGATACAACTTTAGAAAAGATCAACCGTGGACATGACAGTGCCAATGTCAAAGAGTGGATATTAAAATCGAAAGCTGCTGGATTGAATGTTTGTGGGCATCTTATCTTTGGACTTCCTGATGAGACACAGGAGATGATGCTCAAAACGGCAAAAGAGGCATATAGCTGGGGCATTAACTCTGTTAAGTACCATCCACTCTATGTTGTAAAACGCACGGCACTTGCTAATGAGTATATACGAGGAGAATTTACGCCAATAAGTGAAGCAGAGTATCTTGACACGCTCATAAAAGCCCTCCAGATGAAACCAGAAAATGTAAGTGTTCAAAGAGTTACAGCAGGCATCAACGATGACTCACTCTTAGCACCTCAGTGGTGTCGAGATAAAAATGAGCAAATCAAGCATATTAACACTGCTCTTAAAAAAGTCGGACTCAAGTATTAATACTTAGTGCCCATATACCTTAGCAAATTGTGCTGTTTGACTAAAATATGGTGGATATTTAAAATAGACACGAAAACGCTCTATCTCTCCAGGTTTTAAATCTCTGGCAACCACAAAATCTTTCTCAACTGTTTGTGGCTTATCGCGCATATTTAGCCCCTCAGTAAAAAATGCCTTAAAGCCGCTTGGTTTATAGAAATTTGTTCCTTTTACAGTACCTGTAGCATTACCGTGATTGACAAGTTTAATATGAAAAGTAACATGCCCTATAGGATATCTCCCCACATTTTTCACAATACCGCTATAAGAGATCTCCTCAGTACTGAGAAGTCGTCTATTATGAAGTTTTTCCAGTTGTACTTTTTTTGTATATTTATCTACAACAAACAAAGAGAAGATTGCAAGAAAAAGTGAAATAAGCGATACAGAAAAGAGCATAGAGTATTTCATCTTTTGGCTCTCTTGTTTGAGTGATGCCAATACCCCACCAACAAATATGAGAAAAACAACCGTTAAGACAAGATAGTGCCATACATTAAAAAGTGTCATTTACAGCTCGCTTTTAGTGATATATTATAATCTTTTTGATAATTAAAAGGTTCTATAATGATTTTAAAAACTTTTGTTGTTCCTTTTGGTATATCTCTTTTTATTATCGACGTCTTTATAAAAGGCTTTAATTTATAAATATAGTTTTTATATCTGTTTTTTGTTACTCTGTATGCACCTGCAGTAATACGACACTCATGAAAATTAAAGTGTGAGATATTGGAAATTTTTCCCTTAACAACAACTGCATTTGTAAAATGAAGATGCTTTTGTTCAAGAAGTTCTGTTTTGTTATGAAAAAGATACTTATGCATCTCTAAATAACCAACAGTTGGACCAAGCAAAAAAGTTCCAAATGCTAACAGAACAAGAAACAGAGCCGTCTTTAGATGGTTTCGTAATAAAATTGCAAGAATAATAAAAAGTAAAAAAAGCAGAAGTACCGATCCAAAGAGGATATAGTCATAGGGAATTAATCCACTTATAAAATCGTGTATTTTCTCTTTCATGTGCTACTTAATCTTCTCTTGAATTTTTCTCAGCAATACCACTCATGCCAAATCGTCGAGCAAGTTCTTGTTTGATTCTATCTGGTGAGATATTTTTAGATGCAAGGGCAACCAACATATGGTATGTTAAATCTGCTGCCTCATAAACCATCTCATGCTCATCATCATCCTTATGTGCAAAACAGTACTCTCCTGCCTCTTCTACAACTTTTTTAAGAATTGTATTTTCACCTTTTGAAAGGAGTTTTGCTGTCCACGACTCTTTTGGATCTGCATTTTTGCGCTCTTGAATAGTATGGTAGAGTGTATCTATCACTCCATAAGCCTCTTGAGTATCAACTTCTACTTCACTTACAGCTGCACCGCTCTCAAGCTCTGTAAAAAAGCAAGATTTTCTTCCTGTATGACAAGCTACACCATTTTGTTTGACTTTTATAAGCAGTGTATCATTATCGCAATCAAGAAAAAAAGAGTCTATCTCCTGCGTATGTCCACTGCTCTCACCTTTTTTCCAAATGCGCTGTTTGCTGCGTGAGAAGTAGTGTGCTACTCTTGTTTTTAGAGAAAGCTCTAATGCCTCTTTGTTCATATATGCCATCATAAGCACTTCATTTGTACTGTTCTCTTGAACAATAACAGGCAAAAGCTTCTGCTTTTGCCAATCAACTCTATTTACTACTGCTTCCATTATTGTGCCGTTGTTCTCTGTTTTGCATCTTTCATGTCCACCCAGATATTTGGCGTAGAACCACCAGGTGTCAAAAAGATTTTTGCATCTTTATTCTCACGCAAAGCATCATTGAATTTACCTTGAACTTCCATCTGTTTTAACTCTAAGAGTTTTGCTGTTAATGATTTTGAGATAAGTAAGTTCGCTTTTGCCTGAGCATCTGCATTGATTGTGATAGCATCCGCTTTTCCTTGTGCTTCAATTCTTGCCTGATCTGCCACACCTTGAGCTTGTGCTGCTTTTTTAAGCGCCTCTTGTTTCGCGCGTTGCACCTCTTGCTCTGCTTTTTGTACCTCTTGTTTTGCAATCTGTACGCGCTCTATCTGCTCTTTTACCTTTTGAGGTAAGATAATGTCACGCAACTGAATAGATTGTAGTAAAACCGGCTTGTTTTTTAAAGAGTCAATACTTGCACGAATCCCATCTTCTATCTCTGTTGCTACTTTATTACGAATCATAGGCAAAGACTCTGCATCATACTTTCCAATAACATTGCGAACAACATCACGCACTACAGGATTAATAATCTTCTCTTCCCATGTAAAGCCCCAGTTGG
>Ga0256840_1003578_pt1 | contig 12393 bp, 10 predicted proteins | sample 355202metaG_FD_185969 | JGI IMG/M metagenome (GOLD analysis project Ga0256840, IMG submission 185969) | Hydrothermal vent microbial communities from Mid Atlantic Ridge, Atlantic Ocean - 355-202 | ecosystem: Environmental > Aquatic > Marine > Hydrothermal vents | place: Atlantic Ocean: Mid...
TTTGATTATGAAGAGTTAATCTCTAAAATATTGAGTTATTCAGAAAACCTCACTTTTTTAAAAAGCCTGGAATATCCAATGAAATCACATAAATTAGTTGCTTAGTCTAAGGTGCGAAACTTTAGATCTTAATTTCTTTTCTAATAATTGTATCTAAATTATTATAATCTATTTCCTCATTATCTTCTTGTTTGGAATGCTCAATTTTTTGGTTACTAATAATAGGTTTTGAAATAGTATTTAATTTATTCTTATCAGAATGTTTATCACATGAATATATAAAAATAAACAACAATGTAATAAACCCTATTTTTCTAAAACTCATCTTTCATTATATTTATATTATCCCTAAATTTTATGGATACACAGTCCTTATTCAATTAACACAAAAAATTGATAAAATACTATTCCTTTTAATCTCTTCAACAAATATAAGGAATTTATTCAAACTCCAATTTTCTTAACGGATTTTTAACTAAATTTGCAACCATTATTACAAAACAGATGAGCGAAGAAAAAAAAGCACTCAATTTTATTGAGCAAATCATAGAAGAAGATTTAAACAACGGTCTAGAAAAAAACAAATTACGTTTTAGATTTCCACCAGAACCAAACGGCTATTTACATATTGGTCATGCTGCTTCTATTTGTTTAAATTTTGGATTAGGTTTAAAATACAATGCACCTGTAAATTTACGTTTTGACGATACCAATCCTGCAAAAGAAGAACAAGAATTTGTTGATTCTATAAAACAAGACATTAAATGGTTGGGCTTTTCATGGGACAAAGAACTGTATTCATCAGATTATTTTAAGCAATTATACGATTGGGCAATTTTATTTATCCAAAAAGGTTTGGCTTATGTTGATGATTTATCATCAGAAGAGATGGCAAAACAAAAGGGAACACCTACTCAAGCAGGAATTGATAGTCCTAACAGAAACCGATCAGTTGAAGAAAATTTAGCCTTATTCGAAAAAATGAAAAATGGCGATTTTGAAGAAGGTTCACACGTACTTAGAGCAAAAATTGATATGAAACATACCAATATGCTAATGCGTGACCCAATTATGTACAGAATTTTACATAAAAGCCATCACAGAACAGGAAGTGAATGGAATATTTATCCTATGTATGATTGGACACATGGAGAATCAGATTATATTGAACAAATTTCACACTCTATTTGTACGTTAGAATTTAAACCACATCGCGAATTGTACGATTGGTTTTTAGATCAAGTTTACACCGATGGCTTACGACCTAAACAACGAGAATTTGCTCGTAGAAACCTAAGTTATACTATTATGAGTAAACGTAAATTACTTACTTTGGTTGAAGGTGGTTATGTTACTGGTTGGGACGACCCTAGAATGCCTACTATTTCTGGTCTTCGCCGAAGAGGTTATACACCAAAAGCTATCGTTAATTTTTCTGAAGTATCTGGTATTTCAAAGCGTGATAACGTTACCGATGTTGCGTTATTAGAACATTGTATTAAAGACGATTTAAACAAAACTGCTCCTAGAGTTATGGCAGTTTTAAAACCATTAAAACTAGTTATCACCAATTATCCTGATGATAAAACCGAATTAATTAATGCTTCGTATAATGATTATGTAGAAAATTCAGGAAGTAGAGAAGTTCCTTTTTCAAAAGAAATTTACATAGAACAAGAAGATTTTAGAGAAGAAGCAAATAAAAAATTCTTTCGTTTAAGACTCCATGGTGAAGTACGTTTAAAAAATGCCTACATTATTAAAGCAAACGCTGTTATAAAAGATGAAAGTGGAAAAATAACCGAAGTTCATTGTACTTATGACGAAGATTCTTTAAGCGGAAGTGGAACAGAAGCCAGCAAGCGTAGGGTAAAAGGAACTTTACATTGGGTTTCAATTAAACATGCTATAAATGCAGAAGTGAGAGTTTATGACAGATTATTTTTAGATGAAGCTCCAGACTCGCATAAAGACAAAGATTTTATTGATTTTATCAATCCAAATTCTTTAACCGTTATTAAAAATACCTTTCTAGAACCAAGTTTAAAAGAGGTAAAACCCTTAGATAATTTTCAGTTTCAACGACTAGGCTATTTTAATGTAGATACAGATTCAACAAAAGAACACCTCGTTTTTAACAGAACTGTTGCGCTCAAAGATTCTTGGGCAAAAAAAGAAAATAAAAACAAACAACAAGCTCAAAAAACAGATACTACGGTTACTGAAATTATGGCTTTTGCTGGAAAGTATTTGAAATCTAGAGAAGAAGAAGAACGTTTAATGCTTATCGGAAATATTTTTGAATTAAGTAAAAGAGTATCGTTTGATAGTTTATTACAGATGATAAAATCGGCAAATAGTAACAAGGAATTTTTGGCGAGTTTAATGCTATTAAACTCACAAAATATCAGTACAGATTTTTCTGACAAAACAACTTTTGACCTTGTAGATAAATTTATTGGAACTGCCTTAAATATGAAAAATTCTTATGTACGTTTTCAAGCTGTAGATTGTGTTGGGAAATATTTGAAATTTAAAGATAATTATCTCAACTTATTAAAAACAATGGCAGTTGAAGACAAAAATACACATGTTGTGGAACGATTAAAGACCTTTTTGTAATTGAAACAGTAAACACTAGCACAAACTCAATAAGTAATTTTGAAAATAGTAGAGCAAATAAAACATCCTATAAAAGCAGAAATGGATCTCTTTGAAGAAAAGTTCAAAGAATCTATGGTTTCAAACGTTCCACTATTAAATAGAATTACCCATTATATTGTTCGGAGAAAAGGAAAACAAATGCGACCAATGTTTGTGTTTTTGGTTGCTAAAATGGTTTCAAATGGCGATTTTAATGAACGTACATATCGTGGCGCATCAGTTATAGAACTTATTCATACTGCAACTTTGGTTCATGATGATGTTGTTGATGATTCTAACAGAAGACGTGGTTTTTTCTCCTTAAATGCTTTATGGAAAAATAAAATTGCCGTTTTAGTTGGTGATTATTTACTTTCTAAAGGATTGTTACTATCCATTGATAATGATGATTTTGATTTACTTAAATTAATCTCCATTGCTGTTCGTGAAATGAGTGAAGGTGAATTACTTCAAATAGAAAAAGCAAGAAAATTAGACATTACAGAAGCGGTTTATTTTGATATTATCCGTCAAAAAACAGCTACATTAATTGCTGCTTGTACAGGTATTGGTGCTGCAAGTGTTGGTGCAAAACAAGAAGAAATTGATTTAATGCGACAATTTGGAGAGCTGATTGGTATTGCCTTCCAAATTAAAGATGATTTATTTGATTATACCGATGATAAAATTGGCAAACCAACAGGAATAGATATTAAAGAGCAAAAAATGACTTTACCATTGATTTATGCTTTAAATAATTGTAGTGAAAAAGAAAAAAAGTGGTTAATTAATTCCGTTAAAAATCACAATAAAGATAAAAAACGAGTAAAAGAAGTCATTACTTTTGTTAAACATCATGGAGGAATTGAATACACAACTACTAAAATGAATGATTATCAAGCCAAAGCTTTAGAAATATTAAATAAATATCCTGATTCGCCATATAAAGATTCTTTAGTTTTAATGATGGATTACGTAATTCATCGAAAAAAATAGTTAAATTGGCATATTAATTGTTTTCATTAAAATACAACAACCCTAAAAACCAATAAAAATGAAAAAAATCATCCTTAGTAGCTTCATCGTATTATCGCTAATAACTTTTTCTTGTAAGAGCAAAAAAAAATCAGCGGAGGTAAAAAAAATAGAAACAATAGAATTGAAAAATGGAGAGTTTTCTGTAATCAAAATTAACGGTATAGAAGAAGTCAAAAACAATCCTACCATGAAATTTGATATTGAAAATAAAAAAATATCTGGAAGCTCTTCTTGCAACCATTATGGTGGTGGTTATAAATCTGAAGGAAACAATATTAAATTTGGTGCTTTAATGAGCACAAAAAGATATTGTAAAGAATTTGCAAAAATTGAATCTACTTTCTTTAAAAGCCTTTCGTCAGTTACGCACTATGAATTAAAAGAAAATCAGATTTTACTTTACGATAAGGCAAATACCTTAATGATTGTAGGAGAATTGAAAAAATAATTATTTTGGATATTAAAATCCAAACCATCCTTTTTTCTTCTTAGGAATTTGAGGTGTTTCTTTAAGTATGTCATTGTAAATTTTTCCCCAATCTGGCAATTCTCCAAAGTTTCTATCATCAATAAAAATATCTGCATGGATTTTTCTACTGATACTAGAATCTAACACTTCTTCTGGATAAGATTTGTTTACTGCATAAAATTCAATACCGTTTTCTTTACAGAAATCAACAGCTTCTTGTAATTTTTTACCGTTTCTATAAGTCCATAAAATTAATCGATGTCCTTTTTCTTGTAATCTTTGTAAGGTTTCAAAAGCAAAAAGTCTTGGTTTACCAATTTTAGGGTAAGCGTCTTCGACAATTGTTCCATCAAAGTCAATGGCTAATATTTTGGTGTTTTTTAGTATCATTTTTTATATCCAATTTTAGTTCTTTTGTTATTCTCATCAAGAGGATTTTCTAACAGTTTTTGTAAAATAGCATAAATTTCAGAAAACTGCTCATTATATTGCAACTCTATTTGTTTTATTTTTGATAATATCTCATTATTACTGTTTGCTAATTTTCGCAACTGTACAAAAGTATCAATTATTTGAATACTCATAGTAATAGCCATTTTACTATTTAACACACTTGACAACATAAGTATTCCGTGTTCTGTAAAAACAAATGGTGGATATTTAGAATGTCTTCCTCTCTTTAAGGACGCAAATTGCGACCTTAAAGTTTGATGCTCTTCTCCTGTTAATTCAAACATAAAATTTTCTGGAAATCTTTCTATATTTCTCCTAACTTGTTCTTTAAGTCTTTTAGTTTCAACATTAAATAACAAAGCTAGATCTTTATCCAACATCACTTTTTGATTGCGAATAATATAAATTTTACTTAATATTATCTCATTTGGAATGCTAATTTTTGATTTCATAAATTATATTTATCATAAAAGGGATTTCATATCCATTTCTTTTGGTTTTGCAATTCCCATTAACTCTAAAATGGTTGGAGCAATATTTGCTAACGATCCTTTATGTATTTCCTTAATATCTTTATCTACTATAATTAACGGAACAGGATTTGTTGTATGTGCTGTATTCACAGAGCCATCTTCATTGAGCATTTTTTCACTATTTCCATGATCGGCAATTATAATAGTGGTGTAATTATTTTCTAAAGCTGTAGTTACTACTTCTTTTAAACAAATATCAACGGCTTCGGCAGCTTTTACTGCTGCTGTAAAAACACCAGTATGACCAACCATATCTGCATTTGCAAAATTTAAACAAATAAAATCAGTTTTTTGTTCTTTCAATTTTGGCAAAATGGCATCTTTAATATCATTGGCACTCATTTCTGGTTGCAAATCGTAGGTTGCTACTTTTGGAGACGGACATAATATACGCTCTTCGCCTTCAAATTCTTTTTCTCTTCCTCCTGAAAAGAAAAAAGTAACATGTGGATATTTCTCGGTTTCAGCAATTCTAATCTGTTTTTTATGGTGTTTTTCTAAAACTTCACCTAAAGTATTTTTTAAATCTTCTGAAGGATAAATAATATGCAATCCTTTAAAAGTATCTTTGTAGCTTGTCATAGTTACAAAATACAAAGGAATAGTTTTCATTCCAAAATCTGGATAATCTTCTTGTGTTAAAACTTGTGTTAGCTCTCTACCTCTATCCGAACGATAATTGAAATAAATCACTACATCTCCTTCTTGAATTTTTGTGATTGGATTCTTATTTTCATCGGTTACAACCAAAGGTTTTAAAAACTCATCTGTAACCTCACTATCATAACTTTCTTGAATGGTTTTTAAGAGCGTGTTTTTTGTAACTTTTTCTTCTTTAGCATGAACTAATAAGTCATAAGCTAATTTTACTCTTTCCCAACGTTTGTCACGATCCATCGCATAATAACGACCAACAACTGAGGCTAATTTACCTGTTGTTTTATCCATATAATCTTCAATTTCTTGAATAAATCCAATACCAGATTTCGGGTCACAATCTCTACCATCGGTAAATGCGTGAACGAAAACATGTGGCAATTCCGCTTTAGCTGCAGCACGCAACAATGCTTTAAGATGATTGATGTGGGAGTGTATTCCACCATCTGATAACAATCCCATAAAATGCACTTTTTTATGATTTTCTTTAGCATATTTAAAAGCATCTTGTATTTCTTTTTGGGTATCTAAAGTGCCTTCTTCATAACCTTTATTGATTTTTACCAAATTTTGATAGACTATTCTACCAGCACCTAAAGTCATGTGTCCAACTTCAGAATTTCCCATTTGTCCTTCTGGTAAACCAACAGACAAGCCATCGGTGCGTAAACTTGCATTTGGATAATTTTTTTTAAGCGAATCTAAAAAGGGTGTTTTTGCTTTATAAATTGCAGATATATTTGGGTTTTGAGTAATTCCCCAACCATCTAAAATAATTAACTGTACTTTTTTGTGCATTGTAGTAGTATTTGTGGCAAAGATACAATTATCATAACTATTTCCCATTTTTTTCTTACAAAGGCACAAGTTTAAATCTTTATGCTCTTTACTTGAATAGGTATAATTCCTTTTTATTAAAATTAGTTAGAATAAAAGCCATAAAAACTCGTTAGTATTATATATTTTTACAAAAAATTAAAATTGATGTTTCAAATAAAGAAAGTACTTGTTCTATTATTTTTTTTAATCACTACTACACTATTCTCACAAATAGATTATAGTGATTCATGGGAGGATTTTTATTCCTATAATAATGTAAAGGGTTTTTACCTTAACAATAACAATATTTATGCAGTTTGCGACAATGCTATTTTTATTTACAATACCAACACTTTAAGCTATAAAAAATTATCCTCAGTGCATGGTCTATCTGGAGAAACAACTTCTAGTTTTACCTATAATAATATTACTAATCGAATTGTTATTGGTTATGAAAATGGCTTAATTGAAATTGTAAATCCCGATGGTTCTATTCATGTTTCAGATGATATTGTCCGTCTTAATGTTACAGGTTCTAAGCGTGTCAATCATTTTATACAGCACGGAACAAAATTATATATTTCAACTGCTTTTGCTGTTTTAGAATACAATATTGAAGATTTATCTTTTGGCGATACATTTTATATTGGAAACCAATCTAGTCCAGAAAATATTTACCAAATAGCCATTTTAGAAAACACCATTTACGCTGCCACACAGCACGGTTTATACACTGCCAATTTAAACAATTCCAATTTAATTGATTTTAATAATTGGGCACAGCCACAAGGTAATTTTTTAGGAGATTTTAAATCCGTTAAACTATTTAACAATAAAATTTATGTTGCTAGAGGGAAAAAATTATATGAAATTACCGACCAGAACACCTTGCAAGAAATCCATTCTTACGCAACCAATATTGTTAATCTAAATGCTTCAAGCGATTATTTAAATGTAAGTCTAAACACACTTTCATACACCTACAACACCCAATTAATTCAAGTTGATTTTTCTCAAGCTACAGCTGAAGTAAATTTTAACCTGCATAATGCCTATTCCGTAAATAATACATCCTATCTAGCAACAAAAAAATTCGGTATTCTTAAAAAAGCTTTTAATCAAACAGTATTTGAGGAAATACATCCTGAAGGACCTCTTTTTAATGATATATTTTCGGTGGAAGTAAAAAACAATCACCTTTGGGTGGTTTATGGTGGTAGAGAGTTTGGAACATTTAATACTTTAGGGACAAAAAAAGGCTTTAGTCATTTTAACGGAGAACATTGGATTAACACACCTTATCAAACAGACTTTTTAAGTGATTTTGTTGATGTAACCATAGACCCAAACAATATTAATCATGTTTTTATTAGTTCTGGTCGTGGTGGCTTATTTGAAGTTGAAGATGATCTTATAATAAATCATTATACTCCTGAAAATAGCGGTTTAGAACACAGACCTACACCAAGTGTAGCATACAGAACTAATGTAAGTGGAACTGTGTTTGATAGTCAAGGTATGTTATGGGTTACCAATGCTTATGTATCTGATAAAGTTAAAAAATTCGATTTAAACAACTCTTGGCAAGGCTATAATTTTGATGATGTTCTACTTACTTCAAATAAAAATGGTTTAGGTGATATTCATATAGATAACAACGACACTAAATGGATAGAGACTCGTAGAAATGGCGTTTTAGTAATGAATAAAGACGGTTCAAAAGTAAAAGCCTTAAATGAAAATGTAGGCACAGGAAGTCTGCCTATTAATGTGGTAAAATCACTCGCAATAGATAAATCAAATAGAATATGGATAGGTACTGCTTTAGGTTTAGTTAGATTTGATAATGCCTCAAATATTTTTAATTTAGACCAATTTGATGCCAGAGAAATTATTATTAAATTAGAAGGAGGAACTGACGACAATCAAGGGCAGGTTTTACTTGGCGGACAAGCTATTACAGCCATTGCCGTTGACGGAGCAGATAACAAATGGTTTGGGACAGTTAGCGGTGGCGTACTCTCTACCAATCCAAGCGGACAAAAAACATTGGCTATTTTTAATAAAGACAATTCACCTTTACCTTCCAATCAAATCAATAAAATACAAGTAGATGACACAACTGGTAAAGTCTATTTTGCAACCGCTAAAGGAATTGTGGTTTACAATAATAAAGTTGCTCCATTTGGCGACCATTTAGATCAAACTTACGCATACCCAAATCCTTCTACAAAAGAAAATGAATTTATCACCATAGACGGAAGGCACGGCTCACATTTACCTAAAGGAACGAATGTAAAAATTCTAGATAGTGCAGGTTATTTGGTTTACGAAACCAATATTTTAGAAGGTATTGAAGTAAAAGGAGGAAAAGCAATATGGAACAAAACCAACCTTGCAGGAAGAAAAGTTGCTTCTGGAGTATATATTATTATGTTATCACTACCAGACAAATCAGAAACTTCTATTTGTAAAGTAGCAATCATCAATTAAATTATTCATTTTGATTGAATCTACCAAAGCCATTGTTTTAAGTGCCATTAAGTTTAAAGACACCAGTTTAATCGTAAAATGTTACACTCAAAAAGGTATAAAAACCTATTTAGTGAAAGGTGTTCTGTCAAAAAATACGAAAAGTAAAAAGTTTAAAATCGCTTATTTTCAAACCTTTACCTTACTAGATATTATTGCAAAACACAACAACAAAGGTCAGTTAAACTACATCAATGAAATACGTGTTTACCAACCTTTACACAATGTTTATACTGATGTATATAAAAATACCATTGCGCTCTTTTTAGCAGAAATTCTTTCGAATATTTTAAAAGAAGAATCTGAAAACCCTACTCTTTTTTCCTTTTTAGAAAGTTCCATCATTTGGCTTGATACACATGATAAAACTGCCAATTTTCATATTCTATTTTTGCTAATACTCACCAAACATTTAGGTTTTTACCCAAACACACCAAATGAAAGCGATTCATTCTTCAATTTACAAGAAGGAACGTTTTCTTTTCACAAACCTATTGCAAGCTATATTTCAAATGAAAAATTTAATTTATTTAAAAGTCTAATTGGTACAAATTTTGAGGCGTTTTCTAAAGTGGAATTAAATGCAAAAACAAGGCAAGAATTATTAGAGATACTTATCCAATATTTCGTCTTACATTTGCCAGAATTTAGAAAACCAAAATCGCTCGCTATTTTACAAGCGGTTTTTAATTGATGCATGGAGTGGTTAGAAAAATTATTTTTCTTTTTTTTATAGTCTTAACGGAATTTATTTTTGCTCAAAAAATAAAAATCCTAAATAAGAATACTTTAGAACCAGTAAGTAATATTACCGTTTCAACAAGTACAGGCGGTAAACATTGTGTATCAGATATTGATGGTGTGGTAGATTTATCCATTTTTTCAAATACCGAGAATCTTAATTTTAAACATTTATCATTTAATGCTTTTAGTATTCAAAAAAATAAAATTCTTTCAGATACCGTTTATCTTACTCCAAATTCAAACAGTCTAGAAGAAGTCTTTTTATCTGCAAGTAAAAAAGAAGTAAAACGAAGCAGAATTGCACAAGAAATTAGTACCATCACTCAAAAAGAAATTGTAAAAGCAGCATCACAAACAACGGCTGACTTATTAAGTAATGTGCCAGGAATAAAAGTCCAAAAATCACAATTTGGCGGTGGAAGTCCTGTGCTTAGAGGTATGGAAGCAAACCGTATTTTATTAGTAATTGATGGCGTACGCATGAACAACGCCATTTACAGAAAAGGTCATTTGCAAAACGCCATTACTATATCTCCAAATATGCTCGAAAAAACAGAGGTTATTTTTGGTCCTTCTTCTGTAATTTACGGTTCTGATGCGCTTGGAGGTGTTATCCATTATTTTACTAAAAAACCAAAAACAAATGAAACTTTAAGATTTATTCCTAATTTTTTAGCGAGATATAGTACGGTAAATAATGAAAAAACAGCACATATTTCTGTTGAAATTCAATCTAAAAAAATTGCTTCTTTTACCAGTTTTTCACGAAGTAGTTTTGGTGATTTAAAAATGGGGAGAAATAGAGAACATGGATTTAAAACTTGGGGTTTACAAACCGAATATTCTAACAATACAGAAGATTACTACAATGCTTCTCCATTAACAAACCCAAACCCTGAAATCCAAAAAAATGTGGGTTATCATCAAATTGATTTATTAGAAAAAGTAGTGATACCTCTTTCAAAAGCAACCGATTTAATTTTTAATGTTCAGTATAGCCAATCATCTAATATTAATCGTTTTGATAAATTAATGCAACGAAAAGGGGAGCAGCTTAAATTTGCAGAATGGCATTATGGTCCACAAAAACGTTTTTTAGCTTCATCGCAAATAGAAATTAATCCGCAAAGAAACTGGCTAGATGATGGAACAATTACTCTTGCCTATCAAAATGTAAAAGAATCTAGAATACAACGTAAATTCAACAGTTTAAAACGTTTTTATCGTTATGAAGATGTTGATGTTTTTAGTTTAAACGCCGATTTTGAAGTTCCTTTTGAAACTAAAAATAAACGTATTTTATCATACGGAACTGAATTTGTTATCAATAAAGTAAATTCTTCTTCAAAAGGAAAAACCCTTATCATTAACAATCATGAAATTGTAGGTTATAACAATCCGTTTAAAGTGCAAACTCGCTATCCAGATGGAGGCAGTTACTATACAAGTTCTGCGTTATACATAGATTACAGGCAAGATATAAGCGAAAAAGAAACACTCAATACAGGAATTAGAATTACCAACACAGCACTTCAAGCAAAATGGATTGATGATACGTATATTCACCTGAAAGAAAACGATATTGTTTTAAACAATACAGCTGCAACAGCAACGGTTGGTTATGTTTTTAAACCTGAAAAAGATATTCAATTAAATTTTGTAGCATCTTCTGGTTTTAGATCTCCAAATATTGATGATATAGGGAAAATTAGAGAAAAAAAAGGATTTGTTACAGTGCCCAATGTTCACCTTAAACCAGAACAAGCTTATAATACAGAATTTACATTGATAAAATATTTTAATTCTAAAAAATCTAATCTTAGTTTCACATCGTATTACACTGTACTAAATAGATATATTGCACGTGATTTTTATCCGTTAAACGGAAGTAGTACCATTGAGTATGATGGAGAAACCGTTACCACAATTGCCAATGTAAATAAAGGAAAAGCTGCTATTTTTGGAGGAACAATTAGTTTTAATGGCAAATTTCTAAAAGATTATTACGGAAAAGCAAATATCACCTATACACAAGGAAAAGCAAAGGATACAGATGAACCTTTATCATCTATTCCGCCACTTTTTGGAGCGATGGAGTTTGGATATCGAAAATCAAAATGGGATGTTAGCCTAAACATGAAATTTAATACTAAAAAGAAATTTTCTGACTATAACCTTATTGAAGGAATTGACAATGTAAATCAGACACCTTTAAACCCAGAAACAAATTCTTATGATTTAGGAAACCCTGCTTGGAAAACATTCAATTTTAACACCTCTTATAAAATCCACAAAAACCTTGATTTAAGTGTTAAAATAGATAATATTTTTGATGTGCATTACAAAGAATTTGCATCTTCAATTAGCGCAGCAGGACGAAATTTTTCGTTTACTTTAATGAGTAATTTTTAATTTAACATAAAAAGCTATGAAAAAATCTATATTTATACTTCTAAAGTTTCGCACCCAATAAAATCAATACCTTTCATCAAATATTTTCTAAAA
>Ga0256840_1003579_pt1 | contig 12392 bp, 14 predicted proteins | sample 355202metaG_FD_185969 | JGI IMG/M metagenome (GOLD analysis project Ga0256840, IMG submission 185969) | Hydrothermal vent microbial communities from Mid Atlantic Ridge, Atlantic Ocean - 355-202 | ecosystem: Environmental > Aquatic > Marine > Hydrothermal vents | place: Atlantic Ocean: Mid...
GGTAGCGGGGGCGGCCAAGGGTTTTGATCGTACTAGGGCCGACTATATGGGGATGCTGGCTACTATCATAAACGCCCTGGCCCTCCAGGACGCCCTGGAGTTCCACCGGGTAGAAGCCCGGGTGCTATCTGCTTTGGAAATGCGCGCTGTGGCCGAGCCCTATATTCGCGGGAGGGCCATGCGGCATTTAGAAAAGGGGCGAGTAGTGATTTTTGCTGCGGGGACAGGTAACCCGTTTTTTACTACGGACACCGCGGCGGCCTTGAGGGCCTTGGAAATCAAGGCCGAAGTCCTCCTTAAGGCAACCAAAGTAGACGGGGTGTATTCGGCTGATCCCATGAAAGACCCACAGGCCCAAAAATTCGATTTCTTGACCTACGACGAAGTGCTTGAGCGGAATCTTAAAGTAATGGATGCTACCGCTATATCCCTTGCCAAAGAATATGGCCTTCCGGTCTTAGTCTTTAGTATGCAGGAGCCTGGCAATATCCTTAAAGTTGTTTCTGGACAACAGGTTGGCACCTTGGTAGGAGGTGGAGGCCATGAAAGACCACTTAGATGATGCCCGAAAACGCATGGGCAAGTCGGTAAAGAATTTTCAGGAAGAAGTAGCGCGTGTCCGTACCGGACGCGCTTCGGTAGCCCTTTTAGACGGCATTAAAGTAGATTTTTACGGGTCTTCTATGCCCCTTAACCAGATGGCCACGGTTACGGTGGCCGAGGCTAGGCTTATTGTGATTCAACCCTGGGATCCTTCTTCCATCGGCGCTATTGAAAAGGCTATTCAAAAGTCAGAATTGGGGCTTACTCCTGTAAATGATGGTAAGGTTATCCGTATTTCTATTCCGCCTTTGACGGAAGAGCGCCGTAAGGAGTTGGTGAAACTGGTTCGGAAAATGGCTGAAGAAGCCCGGGTGGCGGTGCGTAATGTGAGGCGGGATATACTTGATGAGTTGAAAAAGATGAAGAAAGCGGGAGATATTTCCGAAGACGACTTTTTTAGGGCGCAAGACGAAATTCAAAAGATTACCGATGAACATATCAAAAAAATAGACAAGATTTTGGAGACAAAAGAAAAGGAAATAATGACAGTCTAATGGTGTTATCAAAAATTCCGGCCCATGTGGCCATTATCATGGATGGTAACGGCCGCTGGGCCAAAAAACGGGGTAAGCCACGGATATACGGTCATCAGCAAGGCATGGAGTCGGTGCGGGCAGTGGTAGAAACAGCCCGCAAGGTGGGTATAAAAGTACTTACTCTCTACGCCTTTTCTAAGGAGAACTGGGCCCGCCCTCTGGAGGAAGTAAAATTTTTGATGGGGCTTTTGGAGCATTATCTACAGAAAGAGGTAGAAGAGCTCCACCAGAAAGATATTCAGATCCGGGCCATTGGCGAAATAGAACGGCTCCCCGAACGTATACAGGTCATATTACACCAGGCCATAAAAAAGACAGCGGCAAACAAGGGCATGATCTTAAACCTTGCCCTAAGCTATAGTGGAAGAGCAGAGATAGCTCGTGCAGCTAGACTCATAGCAGAGGCCTGTAAACGGGGACAATTGTCTCCAGACCAAATCACCGAACAGACTTTTGCCCGTTACCTTTATACCGCCGATATCCCCGATCCTGACCTATTAATCCGTACCAGCGGGGAGAAGCGACTTTCTAATTTTTTACTCTTCCAATGTGCCTACACCGAGCTCTACATCACGCCCATCCTTTGGCCTGATTTTCGCGAAAAAGAATTTATGGCGGCCTTGGAGGATTTTTCCCGTCGTGAGCGGCGTTTTGGTAAGACCAGCGAACAAATCAAGGGAAAGGCTTGATATGCATCTGGCTCGTGTTATTACAGCCTTGGTTTTGCTCCCTTTAGTCCTTCTTCTGATCTTTAAGGCTCCTTTGATCCTTTTGTGGGCTATAGTAATGTTGCTGGCCCTTTGGGGATTTTACGAGTATGTCTCCATGGTAAGACTATCTTGGGGTAATTTTTTCGTCGGTGCCGTAGGGCTTTTACTTACAGGTAGTGGTTTACTTCACGGGAGCCTCGTTGGTGCCCTTTCGCTGTGGATAAGTCTTTTGGCCCTGACGATTTATTTTCTCTTTAATTTTGAGGCCGATAGATTTTTGCTCTCATGGTCGGCTACTTTGGCCGGGCTTATATATACGGCGTTGGGTTTTTTTCACATTTTTGGCTTGCTAAACCAATATCAAGGCCGCTGGTGGTTGGTTTTTTTACTGGCCGTGATTTTTGGTACGGATACAGGGGCCTTTTATGTAGGCAAGGCCTTGGGTAGACACAAGCTGGCCCCTACTATAAGCCCGGGTAAGACAATAGAAGGTGCGGTAGGAGGTACTCTATTCGGTGTCTTTTTGGGTACTTTGGTGGGGTACTATTATCTTTATGTCCCTATAAAGGTGTTGATACCGTTGGGGATTGGGCTTTCTATTGTGGGACAAATAGGAGATCTTTTGGAATCCATGATTAAACGGGCTTGCGGAGTAAAAGATTCGGGTCGGTTACTACCTGGTCATGGTGGGTTACTAGATAGAGTCGATGCCTTGATCTTCAGTGCCCCGTTGCTTTATTGGTTTCTGGTATTTGCCTCGAGGTAGAAATGGCAAGGGTAAAGAGAATAGCTATTTTGGGTTCCACTGGTTCTATTGGGTGTAATACGCTAGAGGTAGTGGCCCAGTTCCCCGAACGCTTCCAAGTAGTGGCCTTGGCAGCCGGGCAGAACGTAGAGCTCTTACTAGAACAGGCCAAACACTTTAAGCCTTCCCTTATATCGTGTCAAAATCCCCTATTGGCGGAACAAATTAGGCATCGGTTGCCCAAAGGTATAGAATTACTTAGCGGTAAGCAAGGAGTTAGAGAAGTAGCTACCTGTGCCGAAGCTGATTTGGTGGTTTCGGCTATCTCAGGGGCCATTGGGTTACAACCCACCTATTGGGCCATTTGTGCTGGCAAAGACGTTGCTCTGGCCAACAAGGAATCGCTGGTGTGTGCTGGGGAGTTGATCATGCGGGAGGTCATGGCCCGCAACACGTTACTTTTGCCGGTAGACAGTGAACATTCAGCTATTTTTCAGGCCTTACAGGGACATAGACGGGAGGATGTAGCCCGGCTTATTCTTACGGCCTCTGGTGGACCTTTTAGAGATTGGCCTCTAGAGAGGCTGAAAGAGGTGACGGTAGAGCAGGCCCTTAAACACCCCAATTGGCAAATGGGCAAGAAGATCACCATTGATTCCGCTACCTTGATGAATAAAGGGCTTGAAGTTATAGAGGCCTTTTATCTATTTCAGGTACCTTTGGATCATATTCAGGTCGTTGTGCACCCCCAGAGTATTATTCATTCTTTAGTGGAGTACTGCGATGGCTCTCTATTAGCCCAACTTGGTCCCCCTGATATGCGTTTACCTATTGCCTACGCCTTGGCCTATCCCGAACGTCTGCCTTTGAAGGTCAAAAAGCTAGACCTCCTAGAGGTTGCGCGTCTTACCTTTGAGCCGCCTGACGAGGACAAATTTCCGTGTTTGCGATTGGCTTATGAAGCGGCTCGGATGGGGGGTACCGCCCCGGCTATACTGAATGCGGCCAACGAAGAGGCGGTAGAGGCCTTTTTGACCGGGCGTTTACGTTTTGATCTCATCCCGCGGGTAGTAGAGGCTGTCTTAGAAATGACTCCGGCTTCCCCCATAAACTCTTTGGGAGACGTCTTTGATGCCGATATATTGGCAAGGCTTAGGGCCCAACATGTAATACAAGATTTTTTGGAGAAAAGCCCATGAATCCGGTCTTAGCCGTTATTTTAGTCCTGGGTATACTGATTTTTTTCCATGAATTGGGCCATTTTGTAGTTGCGCGTTGGGTAGGAGTGCGGGTCCTGCGTTTTTCTCTAGGGTTTGGCCCACGTCTTTGGGGGATTGAACGAAATGGTACAGACTATTGTGTGTCTCTTATCCCTCTTGGGGGTTATGTAAAATTATTGGGCGAAAATCCCGCTGATCCCTTACCCCCAGAAGATATCCTCTATTCGTTTTCCCATCGTCCCTTAAAAGATAGAACCCTAATCGTATTGGCTGGACCACTAGCCAACTTTGTCTTGGCCTGGCTTTTGTTCACTCTGGTCTTTCTTTTTCAGGGGCTTCCCTACATGTTACCCGCGGTGGGTAGTGTAATGCCTGATAGCCCAGCGGCCAAGGCCGGTCTCAAACCCGGGGACTTGATCTTAAAGATCAACAATAAGCCCATTAAAACTTGGGATGAAATGGCCGAAATGGTCCACAAAAGTGAGGGTAAACCGCTTAATTTGCTTATCAAGCGCGATAAACAAACTTTGTCGGTAACTCTTGTGCCCCAGTTAAAAGAGGTAAAAAATATTTTTGGAGAAAAGGTTCGGGTACCCATCATTGGGGTTACCGCAGCGGGACTTACCGCGGTGCAAAAGATCAATCCCCTGCAAGCCCTTTGGTTGGCCTTTTTAAAGGTGTTTTTACTCATAAAGCTCACCCTTTTGGCCTTTGTGAAATTAATAGAGCGTGTTTTACCTCTTTCCACTTTGGGGGGGCCCATATTTATTGCCCAGCTGGCGAGCAAACAGGCCCAGCAGGGCCTGGGGCAACTGGCCTTTTTTACCGGTGTGCTTTCCGTGAACTTGGGAGTCTTAAACCTATTACCGATTCCGGTCCTTGACGGGGGGCACCTTTTCTTTTACGCCATTGAGGCCATACGAGGTAGGCCCCTTTCTACGCGTCAGAAAGAGATCGCTCAGCAAGTCGGGTTGGCTTTGTTGCTGACTTTGATGTTGGTGGTCTTTTACAACGATATTATGCGTCTTTTGCACCACCGTGGTTAGAGGAGCGGAGGCCTAATGCGGTGGGCTGTTCCCCTCCGGATCCTCTGCCCTTGGCGCATCAAGTTCTCCTTTGTCAAAGAGGGCGTTTCTTTTTATGAACAACGCTTAAAACGATACGTCTCCTTTTTTTTGGATCAACGACGTGTTCGTGCCTACAAAGATCACCGGCCGGACGGAATAAAGGCCGTGGAGGGGAAGACCTTGTTAGCCGCTGTAAATGCGCAGCATTTTGTCGTGGCCTTGGACGAAAGGGGGCGCCTTTTTGACTCTTTAAAGTGGGCCAAGTATTTACAAGGGCTCTTGGAAGGGCAAAGGGAATTGGTCTTTATTATTGGTGGGCCCTATGGCTTGGCCCCTGAAGTGCTTGAACGCGCCGATCTCCGTTTATCTCTTTCTCCTTTTACCCTTGGGCACGAAATTGCTTTGCTCGTCTTCCTGGAGCAACTCTACCGGGCCTTTACCATACTTTCCGGTGAACCCTACCATAAATAAGGGGCTTGTTTGTATCCTTTTAGGAGCTGTGTCTCTATTCAATAGCGTTTAAGATTTTAGAGACTGGTGTGGGAAATGGGTGTGTCTAATTTAGTTTCGGTAATCATACCTACTTACAACCGCAGCCATTTTCTTAGAGAAGCCTTGGATTCGGTTTACGCGCAGACCTATAGGCCGTTAGAGGTCATCGTCGTAGACGACGGCTCCACAGATAGGACCCCCAAGTTGGTTTCTTCCTACCCCTTGGTCTATATTCGTGGCCCCCGGAGGGGGGTGGCCGGGGCGCGTAACAAAGGGCTTAGTTGGGCCCGGGGAGAATTTATAGCCTTTTTGGACAGCGACGACCTGTGGCTGCCGGAAAAGATAGCTCGACAGGTGGGTTTTTTTCGGTCCCATCCAGGGGCCATGGCCGTACAAACCGAAGAAATATGGATCCGTCGGGGCAAAAGGGTTAATCCCAAAAAAAAGCACGCCAAGGCTTCCGGTTATATCTTCCATCGCTGTGTGGAGCTTTGTGTAGTTTCGCCCTCTGCTATTATGCTCAGACGGCGTGTCTTTGACGAAATAGGTGTTTTTGACGAATCTTTCTGGGCTTGTGAAGATTACGAACTGTGGTTGCGACTTGCTGCGCGTTATCCTGTCTATCTCCTCTCTGAACCCTTGGTGGTAAAGAGAGGAGGGCACCGCGATCAGCTTTCTCGCCTACCGGGTCTAGACTGGTATAGGCTCTTGGCCTTACAAAAGATCTTGTTTTCTCCTTGGCTTACCCCGCCTATGCGACTTTTGGCCCTTAAACAAGCCCTGGTCAAAGGAGAGATTTTCAAACAGGGGGCCTTAAAAAGGGGGCGGTTGTATGAGGCCTATTTGACCGAAAAGATCCTTAAAATGCTCAAACGCTATCCCGGTGGGCCTCCGTTTCCTGTGCTTAAAGCATAAATATTTTTAGGTCGATAAAAGAGAGGTACAAGCGAGGTGAAAAATGTTAGATCAGCGGGTCTTTTCCCGGTATAAGGTGAATTTTAACTGTACTTTTGCTGTTGAGGGACAATTTCCTGTCTACGAAGCACGTATCTTAGACCTGAGTCTAACAGGAATGCGCCTTTTAGTCCCCTACCCCGTGGAACTCACGCCAGGGCAAAAGGTGCAGTTCTGTTTTTCTTCGAGGCCCCCGGTAAAGGGGAAGGCCCGCATAGTATGGACTCAAAAAACAAGCTCGGGGCTTATGATCGGTCTGGAGATAATAGAGCTCCCCTTGCGCTTTAGAGAGGCCTTGCAACAGGTAATAAACGAATTGGCCCTTTACCACCTGACCGATGCCTATTTGCGCTAACCCACTTTGGCTCCGGCCTGCACAGGTTGTTCCGGTACAATGAGTTTAAGCCCTTGGGCGTCTTTGGCGGCCAAAACCATACCCTGAGAAACAATTCCCCGGATTTTGGCTGGTTTTAGATTGGCCACCACGATTACCTGTTTGCCAACCAGGGTCTCGGGGCTGTAATATTCGGCGATACCGGCTATTACCGTACGTTCTTCAGGACATCTTACGAGGAGTTTTAATAGGCGGTCTGTACCAGGGACCTTTTCGGCCTGTATTACCTCGGCCACACGAATATCCCATTTGGCAAATTCATCAATGGGTAAAAGCTTCTGTTCTTTGGGCTCTTTGTCTTTAGGAGTTTGCCCTTTTGCTTTTAGAGCCTTGGTGCCTTTTTCTTCTTCAAGGCGGGGGAAAAGGGCCTCACCGCGTCTTGTCTTTTTCCCAGGGATTAGGAGACCGAATTTTTGGGCCCTGGACAGTTTGAGTTCTTCTTTGGGGTCAAGGCCCAGATTTTCAAGGATCTTTTCGGCCGCGTTGGGGCAGACGGGCCATAAACATATGCCTATTATGCGCAGTACTTCTAGGGCGTGGTAAATGACCGTGGCTGTACGTTCTCTTTGCCCTTTTTTCATTAAGGCCCAGGGGGCCTGATAATCAATGTATCGATTACTTTCGCCAATGATTTCCCATAGGCTACCCAAGGCCCGATGAAACTGGAAGTTTTCCATTGCAAGGATATAGCCCTCTACCACCTCTAGGGTTTTTTGGGTTAAGACCTGCTCGGGTTTTTGGGCTTCGGAGGGGGATGGAATCTGGCCCTCAAAGTATTTATCGGTCATGGTCAGGGTACGGAAGACCAAGTTACCCAAATCATTGGCCAAGTCGGCGTTAATACGCCGCTTAAGGGCTTCTTCGCTAAAGTTGGCGTCAAGGCCAAAGGCCATTTCGCGTAAGAGGAAATAACGTACCTGATCGCACCCGTAGCGTTCAATAAGCTCTGCGGGCTTAACGATATTGCCCAGACTTTTAGACATCTTTTCTTCGTTTATATTCCAGTAGCCATGGACGTGGAGCTGACGGTAGATAGGGATACCCAGGGCCTTTAACATAATAGGCCAATAGACGGCATGAGGTTTTAATATGTCCTTGGCAATTACGTGATGAGCAGGCCAAAAGGACTTCCACTTGGGGTCATCAGGATATCCCAGGCCTGAGAGATAGTTTAACAGGGCATCAAACCATACATAAGTAACAAAATTTTTATCAAAAGGAAGCTCTATGCCCCAGGTGAGACGGCTTTTAGGACGCGAAATACAGAGGTCTCCGAGATCTTCCTTGAGCAGAGAAAGAATTTCATTGCGGTAGCGTTCGGGGGTGATCATCTCAGGATGGTCCTTGATATACTGGACCAACCAATCTTGATATTTAGATAAACGAAAGAAATAATTGGCCTCTTTAAGGGGCGTTGGGGGGCATTTGTGATCTGGGCAGAGTCCGTTTTCTAGTTCCTTTTCGGTGAGAAAACGCTCGCAGCCAAAACAATAAAGGCCTTGGTATTCGTCAAAATAGATATCGCCCTGGTCGTAAATCTTTTGGAGCACTAATTGGACTACCTTTTTATGAGCCGGCTCGGTAGTCCGGATGAATCGAGAATAAGAGATGTTTAGTAAGGGCCAGGTAGTGCGAAAGAGTTCGCTTATGCGATCGACATATTCTTGAGGATCTTCTCCGGCCCTTTGGGCTGCTTGGACAATTTTGTCTCCATGTTCATCGGTGCCTGTCAGAAAGAAGACCTCTTCGCCCTGGAGGCGTTTGAAGCGGGCTACTGCGTCCGCCACCAAGGTGGTGTAGGCATGTCCCAAATGCGGTTCCGCATTCACGTAATATATAGGGGTAGTAATATAGAAACTCATTTATCCAGCTCCTTTCGAAATTCTTCTACAGATAGCTCCACTTCTTGTCCTTGAGGTGTTTCTAAGGTGACTGATTGACGGAATATGTTGTAACGCACCACTTTTCCTTCTACCAGAGAGGTAGAAACACGTTTGCCGATTTTGGGAAGGCTTGCCGAAAGCTCGGCATAGGCTTCGTATTCGTAGAGGAGACAACACAGAAGTCTGCCGCATATACCAGATATCTTAGTGGGGTCTAGGGGTAAGCTTTGTTCCTTGGCGATACGTATAGATACCGGGTCAAACTTTTTTAAAAAAAGAGAACAGCATATTTCACGGCCACAACAGCCCAGGCCGCCTATCATGCCTGCTTCGTGGCGTACCCCTATTTGACGCATTTCGATCCGGGTCTTTAAGGTGCGAACCAGATCTTTTACCAGTTGTCTGAAATCTATACGTCCCTCGGCGGTGTAATAGAAAATGACCTTGCTTCGGTCAAAAAGCCTTTCTACCCGGACGAGTTTCATTTCTAACCCAAGTTCACGGGCAAATTTTTCACAGATATCCCAAGCCCGGTCTTCAAATTCTAGATTTTCTCTGTAGCGCTTAACTTCTTTAGGGGAAGCAAAGCGTTTTATCTTGGGTAGCAATCCAGGGGGTAGGGGGAGTTGTACCTGTGGGCTGACCACTTTTACGACTTCTTTGCGTTCTTCTAGCTCTAATATGACGTAGTCTCCCGGTCTTACAGGGAGATCAATAACTTCGGCGTGCAATCCTGGCATGTCCTCCCGGAAAATGACCTCCACTATGATGGGGTTTGGGCGTGAGGGGCCCTTTTTCTCGGTCCTTTTGGCCTTCTGCTGTTTGCGGTTCCCCCTTTCTTTTTTAGCGGATTCCTGAGAAGAGGCCTTGGCCGAGGGAGCTTTATTATTAACATGAGGCCGTTCCTTAACGGAAGGCTTTTCCTGTTTAGTCAAGACCGCAAAACCTCCTTTAATAAGGACCTGATATATTTCATAAGCCCAAAAAGGGCTGAGACCTAATTTAGCCTGAATTCAGAAAAGGAGAAAGGGCCCTGAACAGGGCTTTTAGTCTTTGTAGATCTTTTATGCCTGGTGCTATCTCTATGCCAGAATTTACATCTACGGCGGCTGGTTTTATGGTTTTTACTGCTTCGGCAATATTTTCGGGGTTGAGTCCCCCGGCCAGTACTACGGGTAGGAAATATTTTTGGGCCTCCAGGGCCAAGGACCAATCGAAGACACGCCCGGTACCCCCTGGAGCCCCGGGTACAAAGGTATCCAACAAAATAGCCCGGACAACTTTTTGGTAATAGGGGATTTCTTTTAGGTCGTTGCGGTCCCGAACGCGGAAAGCCTTTACCACTTTGGGGAAAAAGTAGCTACAAAATTCAGGGCTTTCTTGTCCGTGTAGTTGGACCAGGTCTATCCCAGTGGCTTCGACTATTTTCGTGACTTCTTCACGGGAGGCGTTTACAAAGACCCCTACAGTGGTCACGTAGGGGGGAAGTTGAGAAATTAAGCGGCGTGCTTGTTCGGGGGGTATATAACGTGGGCTTTTAGGATAAAATATGAAGCCCAGGGCATGGGCCCCGAGCTTCACAGCCCAAAGGGCATCTTCTAAACGGGTAAGTCCACAAATTTTTACCCTTAAAGTGCCAGATCTAGTGCTGTCCACCACAGCCGTGTCCCTGTCCTCCACCACAAAATCTTGGTTCAACACGAAGTTGTCCTTGCAAAAAGGCCGCTACCACTTCATCAGCAGGGGCAGGGGGGGCTCCAGTGAGGACTTCAATACCAAAAGATTCAAAAAATTCTTTGGCCCGCCACCCCATGTTGCCGGAGATGATATGGGTTACTCCCAAGGAGTGGAGCCAGCGCGGAATAGCTCCTGGTTCGTGGGGTGGTGGCGTGACGATTTCTTTAGAGACTCCATCACTACCTACACTATAAATGGCAAAGTATGGGGCATGACCAAAGTGTTCAGCCACTAAATCTCCTTCTAAAGGTATTGCTATTTTCATCTTGTCCCTCCTCAATCCATACAATTTTGTCTAAATTTTTCGTAAATCTCTTTTAGTGCTTCTACGACAGGACTCTGGTCAATAATGTCGGGTATCGGTTTACCCTTTTGCACCGCCTGAAATACTTGGGGATCGTACGGTACTTCTCCCAAGATAGCAAGCCCTTGTTTTTGGGCTGCGGCCTTTATCTTTTGGGCCATTTGCTCGTTTAGATCGGCCTTATTTATTACCAAAGCCCCTGGCAGTCTAAAGTGTTTTATAAGGGCGATGACTCTTTCTAGGTCGTGGAGGCCTGAAATCGTCGGCTCCGCCACCAGTAATACCACATCGGCTCCAGAAATAGAGGCAATCACCGGACAACCTATTCCTGGCGAACCATCTACAACGATATAAGAGAGGTCCTTTTTTTCCGCCCATTCTTTGGCCTTTTTCTTTACCTCGCTCACCAACTTCCCTGAATTTTCTTCGCCAGGATAGAGATGGGCATAGATAAGGGGGCCGTGGTTGCTTTCGGCATAAAAGATTTCCCCCACTTCTTTTTCTTCCATGGTGATGGCTTTTTCCGGACAAAACCAGGCACATACACCACACCCTTCACAAGCCAAGGGATCTATACGAAAATTTTCGTCTATGGCCCCGAACCGACATTTTTCTTGACAAATGCCACAGGAGGTACATAAATCCTCGTCTTTACGGGCTACAAAGCCCGACTTGAAAGGTTCTTGGTGGATTATCTGGTGCGCAAAGAGGAGAGGGAGATTTGAGGCGTCTACATCGGCGTCTACTAATATTTTATCTTCCAGCCAGTAGGCTAAGGCTCCTGTAATGGTTGTCTTTCCCGTACCACCTTTACCGCTTAATATAAGGATTTCTTTACTCTTCATAAGGCGATCTCTTTTAGTATGTTTTGAAAAATAGGTTTAAATTCAGGACAGATAGAAAGCAATGTCTTACCCTGCGCGTAGCCCTGAGCAATTTCTTTTTTGTTGGGTATTTCTGTGAGTACGGGGATGCCTTCTTTTTTAAGATAGTCGTATAGTTCGGGGTAGTCTATCCCGGCGCGATTTATAACTACGCCGCAAGGCACATTTAGGGCCCTTACTGCTCCTACAGCCTGTTTTAGATCATGCAATCCAAAGGGAGTGGGCTCGGTAACCAATATGCAGTAGTCGGCATTCCTAATGGCCGTAAGTACGGCACAAGCAGTGCCTGGGGGACAATCTATAATGTTTAATTCCTGATCGCTAAGAAATTTTTCTTTAAGGGCCTTGATTAGGGGAGAGGCCATGGGTTCGCCTATCTCTAACAAGCCGTAGGCCAAAAAGAGTCCCTTATTTTCACCGGCAAAGAGTTTACCCACTAATTTTTGGTCTGGAATAAGGCATTTTTCTGGGCACACCTCTATGCACCCGTAGCAGGCATGACACATCTCGGGAAAGGTGAGTACTACTCCAGGCAATACCGTGATGGCGTGGAAAAGACATATTTCTTTACACTTACCACAAAAAGTACAACGTTTTTCATCTACTTTAGGAACCATGCGGTAGACATTTTCTACCTCCTTTGTAGGTATATGAGGCAGAAACAAATGGGCATTGGGTTCTTCTACATCGGCATCGAGATACACAGCCCGCTCAGCGCTTTCAGCCAAAGCCAAAGCAATTGTAGTCTTCCCTGTACCACCTTTCCCACTGGCAACGGCAAGGATCATCTACCAGCCTCCTTTCCCCTGACCGCGTCCTCCTCGACCACGGCCGCATCCGCCACGACCGCCACCTATACCACG
>Ga0256840_1003580_pt1 | contig 12391 bp, 16 predicted proteins | sample 355202metaG_FD_185969 | JGI IMG/M metagenome (GOLD analysis project Ga0256840, IMG submission 185969) | Hydrothermal vent microbial communities from Mid Atlantic Ridge, Atlantic Ocean - 355-202 | ecosystem: Environmental > Aquatic > Marine > Hydrothermal vents | place: Atlantic Ocean: Mid...
AAAAATATTAGATTATTTATAAACCTACGAAAAAGTCAGTAAAATGTTCCGACATTTTTCATCTTCCAAAAAAAATTTCATTATGCAACTATTACAATAGTTTAAAGACGTTTAGACTGTATCAACCAAATCTAACAAGATTGATACTTCAAACCTAAAAGCTTTTAGTCTTCATAGTTGAACTATGGAAAGACTCAAAATGAGTAAGACAGCAGAAGAACGCCACGAGGCACAAAACAGTAATGCAGTAATAGAAAATATGAGAGCAAAGGAAGCCTCACAATATTTATCGTGTGGGCTTAGCACTCTGTGGCTATGGGTGAAACAAAATAAAATAAAAGCCTACAAGCTTAGTGATAGAGTCACTATCTTTAAAAGAAGTGAACTAGATGCTTTTATAAATGCAAGTGTTGAGGTGGTATCATGAAAAAAAGAGCCACCCCTTATTTAATCATTGCTATGAAAAAATTATTAGTAGGAGAAACACTATCGGAGTTACCACCTGCTAAGAACTCAAACCAATATTTTTCAACGATTAAAAATAATGGTATTGCACTTGTAGAAGTATGGACTCCGAACCTACATAATCAAGGTAGGCACTTAGAGAGAAGCCTACACCAAACGATAGAAAATATCGCAAGAGCTGAAAAGTATTTGGAAGCTTTAGAGGGCGTTAAAATTAAAGATAAAACCTCTAAAGAATTATAGCATAAAAATAAGGGGTGAAAAGTCGTTTAAGGTTCAAAAAAACACCCCTTATAACGAATACCAAGGTAGTCTAATACCGATGGTGCAAAACGCACACCAAAACAGCCCCTAAGCACAGTGGGCGTGTTGGGTGAGGTGTATAGCTTTTATGCTTTAAGAAAAGCGTTCCATAATAGTACCCATAAAAAGAGAGGGAAAAACCTATGCAAATCATGCAAGAATTAGAGGATTATATCCAAGCATTTAACACCTCTTTTAGTGAAGATTTTAACATAGACAGCATAAGGATAGAATTCTCAAAACAACACAAGCTACAAGAATTAAAAACTTTAGGTAACTGGAGTAAAGTAGAAAAGAATTCTAGCCTACTATCAAAGCTAAAAAAACGGCTACAAAAAAAAGAGATAACAAGTGCATGGAGATTAGAAAAAGAAAATATCTACTACTATAATATGCAAGACGCACCAAAGTACAGAAGAGCTACTTTAGTCATATTTGGTATGAAGCAATACCACAAGCCCCCACCAAGTAAAGAGCTTGTATCTAAAATACTTCAAATTATGAAAGATGTATCAAGCCTTGATGTGTGTATAGATTTACCATACAAGCCAAACTTTGAAGCTTTAGAGAGATACTACAAGCTCACACCATACCGAAACAGTAACGGCGTTATGTTTGATACTAGATACATAAATGATACAAGTGTACCTATGCTTGATAAAATCATCTTCTATAATAAAGCCTTTAAGAATGGATTACAAGGCACTCTTTGGAGAATAGAAGCCACGATAAGCATAGCGAACTTTAAAGCCCTAATGTTACCCCTCTATGAGTTTAAAGAGGTTATAGACCTTGCAAAGAGTAATAATAGATTTAGGAGTATAGGACTATGAGTAACAAGCCAAAGACAAAAGAACAGATAGAAGCAGACATCAAAGCGATACTTGCTAAAGATAAGAGGTATGCAGATGCGAAAGTAAAAATAACATTGACTAAAAAGGTTAGAACGTGAACAGACCTACACAAAACTAAAATATTTTTAGATTAGCTCTAGTTTCATATTTTAGCTCTTATGTACTCTTTTGTAGCTACAAAGCTATCTACTATCATTTTTACATCTTCTTTAGTTAGTCCGTTTTTAATGCAGTACACGCCCATATCTACAGCATCTACTTTTTTATTGGACTTACTCATGTATGTTCTCGATACGCTAGTCCTGTCTATTCCTAATGTATCGGCTATCTCTTTATTTTTGCATAACATTTACGTTTTTGCACCTTTCGTGTAACTAGTTAATTATATCATTATTTGTTTACGTTTTTGCATATTTTCGCTATTTTACATGAAACATATTATGTAAAACGATATGGAAAGTTCGGAAATTGTTGCAAATCGGGGGCGTGTTGACCGTTGCTTTTTGATAAATGGGTTTCAGTACCTAATACTTAATTGACAAAAACACAAACATTGTGTTATACTAAAACAAAAAGGATAACACATGGTAGTAGAAAAATCACGTACTAATGTATATCTTGATAGCAATCTCAAAGAACAAGCCAAAGAGATTTACAGTAACTATGGACTAAGCCTAAGCCAAGCCGTCAATATGTTTTTAGCTCAATCTGTATTTAGTAGGGGCTTACCCTTTGATATAAAGATACCCAACGACATCACGCTAGAAGCTATGAGAGATGTAGAGACGGGTGCAAACTATGAAGACATTACCTTAGAAGACTTAGCCAAATAATGCAACTCAAACGTCACAAGCACTTTAGAAAAGATGAGTTAAAAATAAAGCTCACAGATGAACAGTATGCAAAACGTATAAAGTACCTCTCTTGCATACTGAACAACGAGCCATTACCAGCAGAAGCAAGAGACCACAGTCTCATAGGTGAGTACATAGGCTTTAGAGAGTTTCACTTAGGTGGTGATGTGTTGATGATTTACACAGTCCAAGAAAATATACTTTACCTGCAAAGAATAGGCACACATAGCCAACTTTTTAAGTAGAGACAAAAACAATAGTAGTACTTTAAGTAGTAGTTTTTACTTTTATAAATTTATACACCTCTTAAATACGTTACTTATGGTAATAGTTATGTGGAGATATTCTCCACCAATATAGTTTGAATTATTTTTTCTTTTTTTTCGGGCTCTTCAGCACTACAATAAATGCAACCAAGATTATTGCATACGCTACATAATAATACACATTGTCACTTTGTGGCATTAGTTCACCTCCATAATTTTATCACCCGCTTTAACGATGGTATATTTTTTTTCGATGTTTTTTACATCACTCTCATCAGAAATAAGTATAGGTGTAATGATGTCTTTTGCATGCGTCATAATATAGGCTAAATCAGCTTCTATGATGACATCACCCGCTTTGACCACATCACCCTCAGAGGCAATACGAGTAAACCCTTGCCCTTCAAGTGCTACAGTCTCAAGCCCTATATGTACCATCACTTCCAAATCTTTATCCGATTTGATACTATAGGCATGGTTGGTAGAAAATATCTTTGAGACTACACCATCAATAGGTGCAGAAAAACTGCCTGTCACTGGCATAATCGCCACGCCATCACCGACCATTTTCTGAGAAAACACCTCATCATTCACCGACTCCAATGCCACTATCTGACCATCAGCTGGTGCGACTATATCTCTTACTTTACGTTTTAAAAATCCGAACATTGGTAGTTTACTTCTCCATTAATTATTGTGCTTATGATACTGAAATCTTCATCAAAAAGTGCTATATCTGCATCATAACCCTTTTTAAGCTCACCCTTTTGTAGCCCTAGCTTTTGTGCAGGTACCTTAGTCACGGCATTGACAGCCTCGACAATACCCATGCTGGTATGTTTACACATATTTGCCAAGGCTTCGTTCATTTTAAGAACTGAGCCTGCCAAAGTACCATCAGACAGAAGTGCTTTACCATCTTTGACCTCAACCCCACGTCCACCCAAATCATAAGAGCCACATTTCATACAGCCTGCACGCATAGCATCGGTGATGAGAATGAGCTTGTCACCTTTGAGTTTATATGTCAAGTCAAGTGTATTGGCATGTGTATGTACCAAGTCTGCGATGATGTCACAGGTCACATCTGTGTCAAATACAGCACCAACCAAACCAGGATTACGGTGATGGTAGCTTGGCATCGCATTAAAGAGGTGTGTCACATGGGAGACTCCCCATCTGAAACTCTGCATCGCTTCCTCATAACTTGCCTCACTGTGTCCTGCACTGAGTATTACATGGGGGTAGGTTTTTGTCATCTTCTTTACAAAATCTTCTGCAGCTTCGACTTCTGGTGCAAGGGTTATCATCTTGACAATATTCATATAGTTTTCTATGAGCTGAAAATGGGGAGCTTGGACATAGTTTTTATCTTGTGCACCATGTTTAGAGGCGTTGATAAAGGGCCCTTCTAGGTGTACACCCAAGATGTTCGCACCTGTCACAGTATCTGCATAATCTTGAATATTTTGTAAGGCTCTGTCAATCTCTTGTGTTGACATAGTCATCGTGGTAGCAAGAAATGAAGTAGTACCCGTTTGCAGTAAGGTAGTGGAAAGTGTTTCCAAAGCTTCAGGTGTAGCATCCATCACATCTGCACCACCTGAACCGTGTATGTGCAGGTCTATAAACCCTGCACTTACATAGGCTCCTTTGGCATCGATGATAGTTATATCATCACTGTCTGAAAGCATAACATCCTCTACAATGTCGATAATCTTGTCATCAAAAAGAAGTATCTTATCTTCCACGATGGCACTGTTGACAATCAACTTGGCATTGAGTATAGCAGTAATGTTAAACCTCGTCTTTTAAGTTTTCTTTGAGTACACGTTTGAGTACTTTTCCTGTAGCATTTTTAGGAAGCTCTTTAATCACATGAATCTGTTTAGGTATTTTATAATTTGCAAGGTGTTCTTTCATATGTTTTTTGAGTCCTTGCTCATCTAAAACTTCGACATCTTCAGCAAGTTCTATATAGACAATCGGTACTTCACCGCTCTTCTCATCTACAATACCAATCACCGCAGAGGCACCCACATCAACGTACGCATCTATAATCTCTTCTATCTCTCTAGGATAAATGTTAATCCCTTTAGAGATAATCAAATCTTTTTTTCTATCTACGATAAATAAAAAACCTTCGTCATCCATATAGCCCATGTCACCTGTTAACAGCCAACCATTGACAATCGTTTCATCTGTCGCAGTTGGACGGTCTAGGTATCCTTGCATGACATTGTCACCCTTGACAATAATATCACCAATGGTACCACGGTGTACTTCGCTCATCTCTTCATCTACTATTTTCATTTCATAGCCGTAGAGTGCTGTGCCGACTGAACCCGCTTTTTGTTTTTTAAAGGTATTCATACACACTGCCGGACTTGCTTCAGAGAGTCCATATCCTTCAAGTAAGGTAGCACGTTTAAACTTTTTCGCCATGGCATCGAGTGTTTTGGGTTGTAAAGCAGCTGCCCCAGAGATAAACGCACGAATACGGTTAAACCACATAAAATACCAAGGCAGTTTTGCCTTTGCCAATGCATTATACACATCGGGTATGCCAAAAAAGAGTGTCACTTTTTTTGTCAATGTCTGTTTAAAAATGTTAGAGAAAGGTTGAATAGACTGAATGATGACAATACTTGCGCCTACATAAAGTGGCAACATCACACCTATAGAGAAAGTAAATGAGTGGAACATTGGTAAAAAAACGATAGCTCTGTCTTTTGGTTTTACATTAATGGTACGCCGTCCTGAGTCAGCATTTGAAAGTATATTTTTATTTGAGAGCATCGCACCTTTGGGCTTACCTGTTGTCCCTGAGGTATATACAATCACTGCTGTATCATCTAAACCACGTGCCTGACTTTCGATAGTATTTGTCTCATCTAAGGCTTTAGAAAAATGTAAATGTTTCTCACCCACAACAGCTTCTTCACCTTCCCATAGTATGAAGTCACAGAGTTCACTCGCTTGTGAACTGTTGACAACCTTGTCATGAATCGATGAAGCGATAAGCACTGAAGCACCGCTGTCTTCTAAGATATAACTCAACTCTTCAGATTTTAAAAAGGTGTTGATAGGTACAAGTACAGCACCTAGTTTAGACACTGCAAAAATAGCATAAATAAACTCAGCAGAGTTACGTAAAAAAAGTGCAACTTTATCGCCTTTTTTTACACCTTGTTTAGAAAGGTAGCCTGCAAGTTTATCGGCAGTCTCTTTTATCTCCCCGTAGCTAATTTTCTCATCATTTAAAAGAAGTGCTGGCTTTTTTTTGCGCTTCTTTGCATGAAATGTTATGAGTTCATAAAAGTTATTAAATTTATACGCCATCATTAAAACCTATAAGATGCACCTAGTGTCATAAGTACGGCTCCCCCATCGGAAAATGTTCCAACGATACCATTTTCATTTTTACCTAAAGAAAAGCTTCTACTATCCTTTTTATCATATAGGATAGCTGCACCCCAGCTTAATGTTTTTGTTTGTTTATATCTAAATCCTGCAGAAAAAATATTAGCATTACTGTCTGGTAACTCATAGCTTAGTGTTTTTGTAGGAACAGGTGTCTCATCATAGGCATATCCACCCATAAGTGTCAACTTATTATTCATGTTGTATGTTACACCTATTCTGTAGGTATTACTATCTTTCCAGTTTTTATTTTTTGGATTGTCAAATGCACCTATTAATCCTGCTTGGATGGTTCTATCATAGTTAAAATCAAGTGTTTTATAAGATGACCAAAAGGTACGCTCGTAAACAAATTCTACTGTCAATGTATTATCCCATGTTTTTGAAACAGCAAGATTGAGTGCAGCGGGTAAAGGAATTGTTACATCAGCATTATATTGTTGTCCCACAGCACCTAAATAGAGGTTTGCTTCTCCATCTTCTTTTAAATCAATATTTGAACGATAGGTTACAGCCAAATTAATATCTGACGTTGGCTTATAAGCTATTGCCAAGTTATATCCGAATTCAAGAGTATTCCCTTCCATATTTCGTTTTGCAGCTATACCTACAGCATTTCCATCACTTTTTACTATACCTTCACTATAAACAATACGTATTCCCCCACCAATAGAAAAATTCTCATTTATTTTATATGCAATCACTGGATTGAGTTCAACATTTTTTAATGTAAATTCTTCTGCAAAAAGTTTTTGAACGGGTGTTTTCCAACGTTTTGTTAAACCTGCTGGTGCAGTCATACTTATACCATAGCGCCAATTTCCCATAGATGGGGAGACATAATGAAAATAGGGAATTGGTAAATTTTCAACTTCTGATTCTCCATTTGCAGAAATAGAGCCAACACCTGGAAGAAGCTGTACCCCTTTATAGGTATTAGAAGGTAAATGTGCCAAAGTGATACCTCCCTCAATATATTGTATGTGATCATCAAGGAAACTCATATTTGCAGGGTTGAAATAAGCTGTATCAGCATCTGTTGTATGTGCAACATATGCTGCACCTAATGCCATTGAATTCAGAGATTGTTCTGGAATTTTATATCCACCAGAAAAAGCCAATGTTGAGGCTACGACACTTAATTGTATTATATTTTTCATCTTTATCTCCTAGTATCCTATTGTGCTAGCTCTAACTTGAGCAAATATATTTGTTGTCACGCCATAGGCTGCTGAAGCACAAGCGCCATGGCCGTATCGTAAAGCTGTTCCTGGGTCTCCTGTAAGAGCTACTTCAACAGGTACAATAGAAACATCTGCAGCACCTAGTTGATTCATTGCATTTTCTGTGGCAACTGAAATCGTATAGGGGATTACATCATCTCCTATACAATGTATTAAGCGTACAGATGTTTGTGGTGACCATGCATAAACATCATTGGCTCTTGAGGCTTGTCTAAACCAATTGTTTGCATTGGTTAAAACATCTAAAACAAATGCTGGTGCAAAGAGTCCATTTGTACCTGTGGTTTTTGTTGTTAGCTCTGGGTCAATTTCTGTGCGGGTTAAATTTCCATTAAAAAGTGTAGAAAGTTTTGAAGCATAGGGTGCATTAATGACTGTAGATATATCTTGATTATACGCTAGACTGTATGCATACCCTACATTTGCCATAAAAGAAGGGACAGAGAGATTTTCTTCTTGAAGAACAGTAGTAGCTAAACCTTCTACAGTATAAGGACCAGCCATTGGTGCGGCCATCGTAATGGTAAGATTTCCGTCTTGCTCTATTTTTTCTAAAGCCGCCATTGCTGCATAACCTCCCTCGCTATAGCCGGTTAAAAATAGCTGTCCATTCAGATTAATATTATTTGCTGAAGCAAAAGTTTTTGCTGCTTTGATAAAGTCAATAGTGGAATTGGCAAGAGATTTTTTAAGTATAAATGGATGATAATGATCTAAAGAATCACCAAAACCAATATAGTCAGGTTGCAGTGTTACAAAACCACCTAAAGAAGTTAAAATGATAGGTGCCCCATCAGGTGAATTATTCGTTGAAGCAATCACTGAAGGAGCTTCTTTATTTGCGAAAATTGTACCATGGTCATCACTTACTAGTGAAAGTCCTATCACATTATATACAACATCAGGTAAACCCGTTGGCACAACCATCAAACCTGATACAGAAACCTTATTGCCCTCTTCATCTGTTGTTGTATAAGGAATTTTGTATGCTTTGTACCCATAAACCGTTGTATTTTCATCTACGCCTGGGGTATTGGCATCAATAAGAGATTTTTTTATACTTTCTCCACTAATTGATACAACAATTTCACCACCACTTGCGACTTCATTATCTGGTTGATCTAATCCACTTCCACACCCTACTAAAAATAGTACGGGTATTACTAACATTAACTTTACCAATCTTCCCATAATCTTTCTCCTTTTATTTTGTCCAAATTTTATGTTGGACTTGCATGAATTTCCAAACAGAAACTCATGTAAGTCCAACACTTCTCTATTACGTCTCTATCAACGCATACAATTCCTGTATCTCTTCTGCCCAGATACTTTCATCAATCGTTTCGAGTATCAAAGGAATGTCATCCATACGGGCATCATTCATAATGAATTTAAACGCATCCCAGCCTATCTCACCTTGACCTAAAGAGTGATGTCTGTCTACACGAGAGCCTAACTTTGGTTTGGAGTCATTGATGTGCATACCCATGAGGTATTTATTACCCACAATGCTGTCAAAACTGTTCCACGTCTCATCATAGGTTTCTCGTGTGCGTATGTCATAGCCTGCGGTAAACATATGACAGGTGTCTATACAGACTCCTACACGGCTTTTATCTTCTATCTTGTCTATAATATGTGCTAGATGTTCAAACTTATATCCAAGGTTAGAGCCTTGTCCTGCTGTGTTTTCTATGACAAGTTTTACTTCCGAGTCTTTTGTTGCATCTATGGCTCTGTTCATTGACTCTGCTATCACATCCAAGCAGTCTAATTCTGCTTTCATCAGTTTGTCCATATATTCTGGATCTTTTTTAGCTATCTTGACCAAGTGTGAACCTGGGTGAAAGTTAAGCCTGTCAAGTCCCAAAATACGACAACGTTCCAACTCATCTATAAAAGCTTCTCTGGATTTTTTAAGTTTTTCTACTTCGGGATGCCCAAGGTTAATCAGGTAAGAATCATGGGGTAAAATGTGTTTGGGTAGGATACCTGACTTTTCCAAATTTTCATGAAATGCATCAATGGTTTTTGTTTCTAATGGCTTAGCAACCCATTGTCTTTGGTTTTTTGTAAAGAGTGCAAATGCTTTTGCTCCTATAGCCATTGCATTCAAGGGTGCATTGTCTACACCACCACTCGCACTTACATGTGCCCCTACAAATTTCGACATTACTTTAACCTTTTTACTTTAATGAATATATTATTCATTTTATCACGGAATATGATTTGCTTATTTAAAACACTATAGTTTATGTTATATTCCCCCGTTTTCGTGAGCGTTTGTGTAAAGCCGTTACGGGTTTTTATGAGATTTTGCCCAGAAAAAATCTCTTGTCCTCTAAAAATATGGCTTAAAATATCTACAGGATAGTATGCACTCAAGACCTCTTTGTTAAAACTTTTTTTGTTCATACATTCAAGTAAAGACATGCAAATATTCTCTTTGCCTATCTTCAGCGCCATTACGGCTTGCCCATTGCTATAGATTTCAACCTTCATCTCTTCTGTATTTTCATACATAAATCCCAAATCAGCATGTTTAAATGTAGGGGTTTTAAAGACCATAAATATACTCTCTTGTTTCGTATATTCCGTCGTTGCACAGCCACTTAGTAGGGCTACGAACAGGAGGAAGAAAAGACTTTTTTTCAATGTTAACATGATAGTTCCTATTTTTTTACAAAATTATACTCTATTTAAGAGTTATTTAAGCACCCTGTATATATAATTCCGTCCACAAGTTGTGAATGGCCCCTTCGTCTAGCGGTTAGGATCCATGGTTTTCATCCATGTTACAGGAGTTCAATTCTCCTAGGGGTCACCATTTGTACTTGTTAAAATTTTTGTTGGCCCCTTCGTCTAGCGGTTAGGATCCATGGTTTTCATCCATGTTACAGGAGTTCAATTCTCCTAGGGGTCACCAACTCTCATTTATTTTTCACTTTCATTTACAATTTTATGTTTTTTTATTATAATCAAACAATACATACATTAAATATAAAAGGTTTCTTATGTTCCGTACACTACTCACACTCACGCTACTCTCCAGTATCGTACTTGCATCACAAAATTATACTGTAAGACTTGCTGTGTATAAACATGCCAGTAAATTACAAAAAGCTATAGCACAATATCCCCCTGCATTAAAGGGAACGGTAAAAACCTATACAAGAAAAGGGCATACATATGCTTACACATTACCGACACAAGACAAAGCTACTTTAAAAAAGTTACTTCCATCATACAGAAAAGTTTTTAAAGATGCATATATTTCACCTACACGTCTCAAATAACGCTTATTTTCCTATGGCATGGTCTAACTTTGCCATGGCGATGAAATAATCATAATAACTATTGACCACATCAGACAATGATTTGATATACCCTTGTTGGGCATCTTGCAGTTCTACATAATCAGAAAGCTCATTTTCATAGCGCTTTTGTGCCTGTGTAAATTTTTGTAAACTTACTGCGGCTATCTTTTCAGTAAGTTTTACATTGTCTCTACTTTGTCTCACAGTAATATGTGCTTCAAGTACTTCTCTTTTGATACTTAACTTTATACTATCTACCTGTGCATGTGCTTTGAGTAGCCCTATTTTTGCTTCTTGCACAGAAGCATCTGTTTGGTATCCGGAAAAAAGATTCCATGTCATATTGACAGCAACTTGTCCTTGTTCTTTAGGGGTAAATGCCACCATAGTGTTGTCAACTTCTTGTGCCGTATAACTCCCCTGTAAAGAAAGGACAGGATAATAGTCGCTTTTAGAAACAGCAACATTGGCTTGTGCACCCTTCACATAATATTCAGAACTCTCTAAAGCATAACGATGCCTATAGGCATAGGCTTCTAACTGCTGCAAAGAAGTAGATACAGAAGGCAGCTGCCTACTGAGGTTTTTCATATTTAGTTTTTGACTATAGACAACATAATGACCCTCATAAGGAACCGTCCCCAACACTTCTTCAAGTTGTGCTTTTTTTAGCTCTAGGGCATAGGCTACGTTTTTCAAGTCAAGCTCTGCCTGTTCCACTTGTACCTGTGCATCAGAGACATCAATAATGGTTTTGATACCAGATTGCAAGTATTTCTTTGCACGATGCAGTTGTTGCTTTTGGAGCTTTACATTTGTACGTTGTACATCCATATTGCTTTTGATTTTTAAAATCTCATAATAGGTCTGCTTTATCAAAAATATCTTATCTGAAATCACTTGTTGCATCTGTGCTTCAAGTGCCAATGCCTCTTGTGCCGAACCTGCAATACGTCCTGAAGTTTTTCCAAAATCATACAGTAATTGTGATGCACCAAGCGTACCTCTTAAGATATTTACTGTGCCACTGGGCTGCGATTTGAGTTTAGAATACTGTTTACCTGTACTTACATCCAAGTCTAGTCGTGGGAGGTAGAGCCCTTTTGCTGCTTTACTACGTGCTTGTGCAGCACCAAAATCAAATCTTTTTATATCTATATCGGGGCTATGTTCAAGTGCTATTTGAACCAAATTGTCTATATCCAGTACAGCTGTTTTTGCCTCTAATAGTGTTAAAAAAGATAGACTCAACAACAGAATTTTCATCTTCATACTTCTTCCTTTGTAAATCTTTCTTTCATGCCCTCCAGCACCACAAACAACACAGGTGTCAACAAGAATGTCAACAAAGTAGACATCAACATTCCACCAAAGACGGCTGTACCTAAAGACTGTCTAGATGCTGCTCCTGCACCTGTGGCAAAAATCAAAGGTAAAATACCCAAGAGAAAAGAGAATACCGTCATTAAAATAGCACGTAGACGCAATATAGATGCTTGCACTGCTGCTTCTATCGTACTTGTACCTGCTTCTTTTAATTCTTTAGCAAATTCGACAATCAAAATAGCATTTTTGGTAGACATTCCTATAAGCAAAACCAAACCTATTTGTGTATAGGTATCGTTGAGTAAGCCTGCCAGCATATTGGCGCCCAAGGCTCCAAAC
>Ga0256840_1003581_pt1 | contig 12391 bp, 11 predicted proteins | sample 355202metaG_FD_185969 | JGI IMG/M metagenome (GOLD analysis project Ga0256840, IMG submission 185969) | Hydrothermal vent microbial communities from Mid Atlantic Ridge, Atlantic Ocean - 355-202 | ecosystem: Environmental > Aquatic > Marine > Hydrothermal vents | place: Atlantic Ocean: Mid...
AAACCTTGCGAATACCTAGGTATTCCCTGCGATTTCCGCCTCAATCAGTCACATTTCATCTCTTTTTTCTCTCGCGCCCCTCTCGTGCAAAGGTCTCTAGATGATACCTGCCTAAAGAATAAAAATAAAGAAGTGACTGGATGAAGGCTCTCCATAATGTTAAATCTGTTTTATGTTTAAAACCACCACTAGATCGTGTGTTTCATTGTTGTTTTTGGAAAGGATATAGAAAGCATTGTGAACACTATAAAAAAATTATATAAGAAAACGCTAATTTTTAAGGCGATTTAGGTTGAAGTTGCTTCACGTTAGCGTTTATGATTGGAGGCCATGAAATAAGTTAAGCCATGTAGCCAGTTCGCTAAGGGGAGCAATAAATGACAGATAAAATGGAAGAGAAGGTTGCGCTACAAACAGATGCCAGCCGCAATCAAGGTCGCCGTGCTTTTTTAAAAGGCAGTGCGGCGGTAGCGGGAGGGGTGATGTTTACACAAGCCGCTCACGCTTCAGGTGGGTTTGACCCTAAAAAAGCGGTTGCTCCCTATACAGGAAAGGCGGAATTAACAGACGTACTGCAAGATGGTGCAGCACGAAAGTCACTGGGGTTTGGCGTAAGAAAGTACCCTTATGGTATGCCTTCGCCATTTGAGAAAGAGGTGCAGCGTCGAACCTTAGAGTGGTTGACGCCAGATTCAATGGCTTCCATTACCATGTCGCCTATTCACCAGTTGCACGGTATTATTACCCCGAATGGATTGCACTTTGAGCGTTTTCACGGTGGGGTTCCAACCATTAACCCCGATGACCATCGTTTAGTGATTCATGGATTGGTTGAGCGCCCTCTTATTTTTACTATGGATGATCTAAAGCGCTTTCCATCCATCTCACGTATTCACTTTGTTGAGTGTCCTGCCAATGGTGCGCTGGAGTGGAAAGGAATTCAACTAAACTCGGTGCAGTGGACACACGGCATGATGTCTTGTGTGGAGTACACAGGGGTTCGTTTATCGGATCTGTTAAAAGAAGCGGGGATTAAACCAGAAGGCAAGTGGATTATTCCTGAAGGTGCGGATGCCTCAGGAATGTCTCGTTCGTTGCCTGTTGAGTTAGCCATGGATGACTGCTTTGTTGCTTACGCCCAAAACGGCGAGGCCTTACGTCGTGAGCAAGGGTATCCGATTCGTTTAGTGGTTCCGGGATGTGAAGCCAACATGTGGGTGAAGTACTTGCGTCGTATTATGGTGCATGATGTTCCGTTGCAGCACCGTGAAGAGACCTCTAAATATACCGAATTGATGCCAGATGGCACCGCACAACGATTCTCTTGGTATATGGAAGCCAACTCGGTCATCACCTATCCTTCACCAGATTTTAAAATGCAAGGCCCAGGTAAGTATTATGTACGTGGTTTAGCATGGTCAGGGCGCGGAAAAGTTGCACACGTTGATATTTCGACCGATGGTGGTAGAAACTGGAAAGAAGCACACTTTACCTCCGTGGTATTAGATAAAGCTTGGACGCGTTTTGAAATTGAGTGGGACTGGGATGGCTCAGAAGCGTTCTTGATGAGTCGAGTGACGGATGAAACGGGATATGTTCAGCCTCCAATGCCTCAAATGCGGAAATTAGAAGGAACCAATAACGTCTATCACCGCACAGCGATGGTTACATGGCGTGTTCATGCTTGGGAAGATGGAAAAAGTGGAGGCTTGATCGAAAATGTACAATACTAAAAAAACGATTGTTGCTGTTTCGATTGCAGCATTATTCACAGGATCGGCATTTGCAATGTCGGAAAATTCAAATAGCAATGCCGAAGTCAGTGCAAAAATTGATGGAAAGTATGCTTCAAATTACGTTGAAATCATTAAAAATGCCGATGGTAAGTATCTCGATAAAGCCGTCATTGAAGCCATTTTAGGCGAAGAAGCCACCCATGGTCGTAATGGCATGGTCGGAAAGTTAGACTCTGCGAACCCTTACTCTTTTGAGGTCGATGACAGCATTGATGGTGGAAATCACGGAAACGCGCAATGTAAAATTCCTAAAGCGTTTGTTGAAGTGCATGAGAGCGCTGCCAAAAACTACTTTGATGACGATAAATTTGTCGCGCGTGGCTTTGGTACACCGATTGCCGAGTCCGCGTTAGAGAAGTGGAATATCTCAGTGGATGGTGACGGAAAAGGACTGCCTGATCCTTCAGTAGGGATGACCATTGAAGAGGGTGCGAAAATATATGTTCAATTTTGCGCCATGTGTCATGGAGAGTTTGGTGAAGGGGCAAAAGGTTATTTGCCATTGGCGGTTGAGGAGGATTTAGTGACTTCTGATTTTACAGATCCTGCTCCTATGAAGTCTGTTGGAAATTACTGGCCTTATGCTGTTACACTGTTTGATTATATTCGTCGTACCATGCCTTTTTGGACGCCAAATGCCCCCTATATTGGCGATGCTGGGTACTTGGGCATGACCGGTTATATTCTACAATCTAACTACTTGGTTATGGATGATGAGGGTACCGAGTTAGAAGACGATACCTTCTTTAACTCTGAAGTTCTGATGAAAGTGAATAAGTACATGCCAAACCAAGGAAACTGGTTCTGTGATCATCGTCCTGTTATTCATAATGAACGTTGCATGACCAACTGCCCTGACGAGCAAGTCGGTTGGGATGGTACGGGTGATCCAACGAAGTACCGTCAAGCGCGTAAATTACCCGATGGTACACCACAGTATAATGTGCCACAGCGAATGCATGAAGATAAACCAGGGGTTGGACACGCTGGAATGTAATTTTTTATTGAACCGTTACGGTTTTAAACCCTAAAACCCGCATTTTATGCGGGTTTTTTTATGTCTTTTAAATAGTCTAAATAATTGAATTCTAATATGTTTTTGGGGTAAAATGAGGTCTCATTCTTTTTAGTTTTTGGCGAAGCGGTGTTACATGCAAAAATCATTAATAGACCCTTTTGGTCGTAAGATTGAATACATTCGTGTTTCCGTCACGGATAAATGCAATTACCGCTGTGGTTACTGTATGCCCGAGCAGGGGGTGCATCCTGAAGGGCGCCATACTGAATATCTCTCTTATGATGAACTTGCCCGAATCATTCAAGCCTTTGTTAATTTAGGCGTTGCAAAAGTTCGCCTCACAGGTGGCGAGCCGTTAGTGCGTAAAAACCTCGCCGTTTTAGTGCAACAAATAAAAGCATTTGAAGGGTTGGAAGACATCTCGCTCTCCACCAATGCGCACTATTTAGAGCGTGAAGCCGTTGCATTAAAACAAGCAGGTATTAGTCGAGTTAATATTTCCATTGATTCGCTGAGACCCAAACGTTTTAAGAATATCACCCGTGGGGGCGACCTAGAAAAAGTGTTGGCAGGGGTAGATAAAGCGTTAGCGGTTGGACTGCAACCCGTTAAGTTTAATATGGTGGTGATGAAAGGCACCAATGATGATGAAATTGAAGCGATGGTTGATTACGGCTTAGCCAAAGGGGTTGAAGTACGTTTTATCGAGACCATGCCGATCGGTCCTGCGGGGGTAAGCTTAATGGATCAACACTACCCGGCCACTAAAATTCTACAGCGTGTAAAACAGCATGTTGGTCGAGACCTAATTCCCTCAACGGGTAAAACCCATGATGGTCCCTCTAAAAATTTCCGAATTGCAAGCACCAATACTCGTATCGGTGTGATTTCTGCCGTATCGCAACACTTTTGTGAAAGCTGTAACCGAGTACGATTGACTGCAAAAGGGGTGCTGGCGCTGTGTTTAGGTCAAGAAGATTCCGTTGATTTACGAACCCCATTGCGTGACGGTATTGACGACGATGCATTAGAAGCACTGATTAAACAAGCCATACTTAAAAAGCCAGAGCGTCACTTTTTTAATGAAAATGTGCATAATATTGAATTTAGACAGATGGTTGAACTGGGAGGTTAACGGTGACAAGTCGTACAAGTGCCATTCATATTTTATATTTTGCAAATTTTAGAGAAGTGTTAGGGCAAGCAGAAGAGAATTTACCCGCCACGCATAACACTGTGTCTGAGTTACTTACAACATTGGCCGCGCGGGGTGAACCGTGGAAAGTGGCACTGTTTGATAATGAGAATTTACAAATTGCCGTCAATCACGATATTGCTTCACGTGAAACGCCTCTAAAAGCAGGCGATGAAGTCGCTTTTTTTCCACCTGTGACGGGGGGGTAAAAAATAACGTGGCTTCATTTAATCGCGAAACGCCTTGTATTAAAATTCAAACCGAAGACTTTGATTTAACCACCGAAATTTCTGCATTACGCCAAGATCATAAAAATATTGGTGCGGTGGTCTCTTTTGTTGGCACCGTTCGAGACATGAATGAAGGCGATGAGGTTTCAGTATTGGAGCTGGAACATTATGCGGGCATGACGGAAAAATCCCTAGAAAAAATTCGTTTAGAGGCGCACCAGCGTTGGTCGCTTGAAGCGAGTATGATTATCCACCGCGTTGGAAAACTGCTACCATCTGATCAAATCGTACTGGTTGCCGTTGCTAGTCAACACCGAGAAAATGCCTTTCATGCCGCACACTTTATAATGGATTACTTAAAAACCAACGCCCCGTTTTGGAAGAAAGAGGCGCTGCCGAATGGTGATGTTCGTTGGGTCGATTCTCGCGTAAGCGATCAAGAGGCCGCGCAGCGTTGGGCTGTTTAAATCTGTTTTTTTTATCCTCCCTTTATCTGAGAAAGTCACTCCATGAAAACATTTGATGACGCACTGTCGTACTTACTATCAAAAGCGATCTCCACCACCAGCACTGAAAAAATGCCGCTCGAATCCGCCCTAGGACGAATTTTGGCAGAGGACATTGTGTCGCAACTTAATGTTCCGCCACATCACAATAGCATGATGGATGGCTATGCCGTTCGTGTCGCAGACATTCAAGCCGATAAGACCTTGCGTATTAGCCAGCGAATCGCCGCAGGTGTGGTTGGGCAATCGCTTGAAACGGGAACCGTCGCCAGAATCTTTACGGGCGCACCCGTGCCAGAAGGGGCGGATGCTGTCATTATGCAAGAGGAGGCCACGGAAGTAGAGGGGGGGGTGAAATTTTCAGTGGACTCCATTGTGCGCAATCAAAATATACGTCATATTGGAGAGGATATTGCATCCGGCGATGTGATTTTATCGAAAGGTCAGCGATTACGAGCACAAGATTTAGGCCTCATTGCCTCCATCGGTATCGCAAGCATCTCCGTGTATCAGCGATTACGCGTCGCCACCTTTTCAACAGGAAGCGAACTGCTTGAGCCGAGTGAGCAACCCGAATCGGGCAAAATTTATAACGCCAACCGCTATATGCTATCAGGGCTAATCCCACAGCTTGGGTTAGAGCTGATTGATTTAGGACGCATCCCCGACAGTTTAGAAGCAACGATTGATGCATTAACACAAGCTGCTTCGGTTGCCGATGTGGTGGTGACGACTGGTGGGGTATCGGTTGGTGATGAAGACTATATCAAACCCGCGGTCGAGCACCTAGGTCAGTTGGACTTATGGAAGGTAAAAATGAAACCGGGTAAACCGCTAGCTTATGGCAAGGTCGCAGGCAAACCCTTTATCGGTTTACCGGGCAATCCCGTGTCCGCCTTTACCACCTTTCACCTCTTTGCGCGCCCCTTTCTATTAACCATGCAAGGGCAAGCGAAGGTGTTACCAACCCCAATTTGGCTCACCGCAGGATTTGATTGGCCTAAGCCAGGTTTTCGACGCGAGTTTGTACGCGCAAAACTCAAGAATGTTGGGCAGCATACCGAAGTAACGCTCTTCCCCAACCAAGGCTCAGGCATATTAACCTCTGCAGTATGGGCGGACGGCCTAGCCATTATTCCCGAAGATTCCACCCTTTCAAAAGGGGACTTAGTCGCCTATTATGCACTGAATACTCAGGAGGGCGCATGAGTAAGCAACAAGCGAGTACACCGCAGAGTGAAGGCGTATTAACCCACCTAGACTCAAAAGGTGAGGCACGAATGGTCGATGTGAGCGAAAAAGCACACACACAGCGAGAAGCACGTGCCATGGCCGTGATTACCATGCGGCCCGAAACCTTACAGTTGATTGTGGAAGGCAAGCATAAAAAAGGCGACGTATTAGCCACTGCTCGCATTGCGGGCATTATGGCGGCAAAACGTACTCCAGACATTATTCCAATGTGCCACCCACTGATGTTAACTTCGGTTAAAGTTGAGTTAAGCGTAAATCATGAACAAAATTGCATTGAAATTATTACGATTTGTAAATTAGTGGGGCAAACAGGCGTAGAGATGGAAGCCCTAATGGCCGCCACTGCCGCTGCATTAACACTCTATGACATGTGCAAAGCGGTAGACAAAGGCATGGTGGTTCATCAAGTGCAGCTGTTAGAGAAAAAAGGCGGTAAATCAGGGCACTGGGTGCGACAAGGAGAGGAACGTTAAGCAGGTTGATTCAAAAAAAACTTTCCCCGAGCCTCCACTCTTGAGTAAACTCAATTCGCCTTGTTCCGCTCTACCTCAATCTAAGCCCTCCAAATGGTTTGTGTACCTACTGCGCTGCTCAGACCAGTCGCTTTACTGTGGTATTACCACCAACCTAAAAAAACGGCTTAGACAGCATAATGGTGAGTTAACTGGCGGTGCAAAATACACCCAAGCCCGCCAACCTTGCCTGCTCGTTTATTCCGAGCAAGCACGGAATCGAAGCGAGGCATCCAAACGTGAAGCGGGCATTAAGAAATTGGCCAAAGCGGATAAGGAGGCGTTGGTTTTAAGCTAAGATTTTGGAGCTACTTTCTTAGCCGCCACTTTTTTAACAGGTTTCTTTTTGACCGCTGGTTTTTTCTTTGCAGTTGTTTTTTTAGCGGGTGCTTTCTTGACCGTTGTTTTCTTCTTAGCAGTCGCTTTTTTCGCCCCTGCACGTCCACGTTTTTTCGGTTCTGGTGCTTCGTCTAGTCGCTTTTGACACTCTTCTAAACTGAGTTCTAACGCATCTTCATCTTTGGCAATTTTGGCGTTCTTTTTGGTGGTGATGTCGGTAATGTAAGGTCCCCAGCGACCTTTTAGGATTTTGACATCGGTACCTTTAAAGGTTTTAATGATTTTATCGGCATCGGCTTGAATTTTGGCTTCGATGAGGGCAATCGACTCTTCGAGCGTAATTTCAAGTGGATTAAAACCTTTTATTGGGCAGTATTTTTTGACGCCATATTCTAAGTAGGGGCCAAAAGGCCCTTGTTTGGCGATGATGATCTGACCCTTTTCGACTTCAAACACCGAACCATCTACTGCGGTTGCCTTAAAGGCACTTGGCATTTTACCGACTTCTCGAGGCAGTTTGAATAACTCTAAGGCATCTTCGAGTTTGAGCAAGTCCATTTTTTGTCCCGGCATTAAGCTGGCAAAGGTAGGTTTCTCTTCATTCTCACCATCTCCTAGTTGCACATAGGGGCCATAACGTCCAATTTTAACAAACATCGGTTTGCCATTTTCTGGGTGGTTTCCTAATAGTCGAGACTGTCCTGCCTCTTCACGTGAGACCTCTTCGGCCGCTTCGACCTTGGGGTGAAACTGTTTGTAGAACTCGTCCAGCATGTCTTGCCATTGCAGTTTTCCTTGTGCAATAACGTCAAATTTTTCTTCCACTTTGGCGGTAAATTGGTAGTCGAGTACATCGCCAAAGTGTTTGGTGAGAAAGTTGGTCACAATACCCGCAATGTCGGTTGGGAACAGTTTGTTTTTTTCACTGCCCGCCATTTCAGTTAAGGTTTCGGCAACAACGGAGCCATTTTCTAGCGTAATTTGACGGTATTCACGTGCTTTTCCTTCGCGATCCTCTTTGACCACGTAACCACGCTGTTGCACTGTGTCGATGGTAGGGGCGTAGGTGGATGGGCGACCAATGCCCATCTCTTCTAGGGTACGCACTAGGCTGGCTTCGTTATAACGTGCTGGCGCACGGCTAAAGCTTTGACGTGCACTGAGTTGCTCAACACGGAGTGCTTGACCGACCGTCATGGGTGGTAGCAGGCCTGAATCTTTATCGGAATCAAAGTCATAGACTTTCAAAAACCCTTCAAAGGTGACCACTTCGCCTTTGGCGGTGAGCTTGTCGTTAGGTAGGGCATCAATGCCGATGTCTACGGTGGTGCGTTTTAGCTGGGCATCGGACATTTGTGAGGCGATGGCACGGCGCCAAATGAGTTGGTATAACCGTTGTTCATTGCGTTCGCCGGTGATTTGATCGATATTAAAATCGGTGGGACGAATGGCTTCATGTGCCTCTTGTGCGTCCGCATTTTTGGCTTTGTAGCGTTTGACGTTGCTGAATTCAGCACCGTAATTTTTGAGGATGGTTTTTTTGGCTTGCTCAATCGCATCTTCCGATAGATTAAGAGAGTCGGTTCGCATGTAAGTGATTTTTCCGGCCTCATATAGCCGTTGGGCAACCATCATGGTCTGTTTGACAGAGAAGCCAAGCTTAGCGGCGGCCTCTTGTTGCAGGGTTGAGGTGGTAAACGGTGCTTTAGGGCTCCTTTTGGCAGGTTTCTCTTCTAAGGAGATAACCGATAAATTGGCGTTAGCAACGGCTTCTAAAAAGGCGGTCGCTTCGGCTTCCGTTTTAAAGGCCGCGGTGCGTTTAACCTCTAATTTTCCGATGGTTTTTTGCTGCTCATCGAGTAGATTTAAGACACCTTGAACGCGAAAAGTAAAACTGGATTCAAAGGCTTCTACTTCTCGCTCTCGTTCAACAATTAAACGAACGGCAACCGATTGCACACGCCCAGCGGATAAGCCTGAACGGATTTTTTTCCATAGAATAGGAGAGAGTTCAAAGCCCACAATTCGATCTAACACTCGGCGCGCTTGTTGTGCATTGACCACGTTCATATCAACGGTACGAGGTTCGGCCACCGCTTTTTGAATCGCAGACTTGGTGATTTCATGAAATACAATGCGTTTGGTGGTGTTAATGTCGAGTTTTAATGCTTCGGCAAGGTGCCAGGCGATCGCTTCCCCTTCGCGATCCTCATCCGTCGCCAACCATACGGCCTCAGCGGTTTTGGCAACTTTTCGGAGTTCCGCCACGGTTTTTTTCTTATCGGGTGAAATTTCGTAAGTAGGTTCAAAGCGATTGGCTAAATCAATCCCCATTCCCTTTTTTTGCATATCTCGAATATGACCGTAACTGGACAACACGGTAAAGTCTTTACCTAAATACTTCTCTATGGTCTTAGCTTTTGCTGGAGACTCCACGATTACCAAGTTTGTCATGTGTGTTTGCTTTCCTTTCAAGGGCAAAAAATAATTTTCCTTTTTTAAGGGTGCAAAATTTTTAGGTATTTTGCAAATACTTAATTCATTTTTTTAGTAAAAAGCGTTTCAATGGGGGTAAATTCAATGAAATTACGCATTTGTATTGTATTTTTACTCATGAATGCCTGCGTATTAATTCATTTTAGATTACACTGCATAGATTGGGTCGATTAGAATACTCGATATTCGGTATCGCTTGGCTGATTAAGCAGGCTTTTAGAACGTTTACAAAAAATTAAGGAAGAGTGTGCTTACTTTTAATGACTCGATTGCACAACCCATTTCAGTCTTAGTGATTGGTGCAAGCCAGCTCTCTGAGCGTGATTTGCGAGCAAAACTGATAGAGCAACCTGTTCGATTGACTTTTGTGGACAGTGTACACGAGGCAAAGCAGTGTATTCTTCAGGATGTCTCTTCGCTTTATGATGCGTACTTATTTGATAACAATGAACGTTATGTTGAAAACTTAGCGTTATTAAAAGCCCTTAAACGAAACGGTCAATATGCCGTTGTTCCGGTTATTTTTCAAGCGGATCTAGAAGACCCTAAAAAAATTGAACAAAGTTTACAGCATGGGGTCTATTTTTACCTGTTAAAACCCTATACGCAAGAACTGTTGCTTTCGGTGTTAAAAGCGGCGGTGATAGGATTTGATCATCAGCAAGCGTTAACTCATAATTTAATGGTGGTTAAAGGGCAACCAGAACGGTTGGAATCGAAGTTGCAAACGGCGCATTTTCATATTAAAACGATTGAGGATGCAAAAAGTTTAGCGTGCGCACTGGCGTTTATTACCCCCAATCCGCAAGAGGCGGTGGTTGGTTTATTTGAGTTGATGAGCAATGCCATTGAGCATGGTAATTTAAATATTACGTACGAAGAGAAAAGCACCCTAATTTTGACTAATCAATTGCAAGCGGAGATTGAGCGGCGTCAAAACTTACCTGAAAATCAGGAAAAATTTGTCTCCATTATCTTTGAGCGTAAGCCCAATGTACTCCAATTTACCATCCAAGATATGGGGCAGGGGTTTAACCATCGCTCGTATTTAGATTTTTCAGTAGAACGCGCCATGGACAGTCATGGCCGGGGTGTGATGATCGCCAATAAATTGAGTTTTGATGAACTCCACTATGAAGACAGTGGCCGAACGGCGATTGGTCGTATCTTTCATTAAACGAGACCTTTGCACGAGAGTTAGTTTAGTCTGCGCCAGCGTCCTGCTGAAAGCTTCTCAACGTGTCCAGATAGCTCCAATAGCATTAATTGACTTTGAATCTCATAAACAGGGCACTTGCTTAGAACTACCAGTTCATCCATTCCGATGGCGTCGTAACCAATATGCGCCAATATTGAAGGTGAACTGGAGGGGGGGGGAAGATTTTTTTCAGTCAATTTTGGATGCGGTTCAGTGGCAAATAAGTCTTGAATTTGAGGGGTTAAGGCGTGTTGTAACGGGGATGACAACTCTTCTAAAATATCCTGTCCCGACTCCACCAGTTTTGCGCCTTGCTTAATCAATTGATGACAGCCTTTGGCTTGCGGATTATTAATTGAACCGGGTACCGCAAATACTTCACGCCCTTGGTTCATGGCCGTTTTGGCGGTAATTAATGATCCACTCTTTAATGCCGCTTCGACCACGAGTGTCCCGACACTCAGTCCACTGATAATTCGATTGCGCTTGGGAAAATGGTAGGTAAGGGGCTTAGTGCCGAGTGGAAATTCGGAGACCATAACCCCCTCTTCAACGATTTGACGGCCGAGTGCTTGGTTACTGGCAGGGTAAATACGATCCAGCCCTGTTGCCACTACGGCGACGGTCTTTCCAATGCCTAATAGCCCTCCTTGATGTGCAGCCGTATCAATGCCAAGCGCCAGTCCACTGGTGATGCTTAATCCTTGGTGAGAGAGGTGTTGTGCAAAATCTTTAGCAATCATCAAGCCTTGTTTAGATGCGTGACGGCTTCCCACAATCGCTAATTGTGGATCTTGTAATAGTTCAACTCGACCTCGGGTGCCCAGCAGCAACGGGGCGTCATCAATGGATTGCAGTAAGTTTGGATAGTGTTCACTGCCAAAGGGGAGCCAGTTTTGATCTTTTTGCTCCCCCCAAGCCATCGCTTGTTCCACTTGCTGCCAACGGGTTTCATCAAAGAGTTTATCCAGTTGGGTCGATTTGAGTATTTGCGTCTCTGCCAATTCATGTTGTTTGGCCTGCAATGCATTTTTTAGACAACCAAAGTGGGCGTGCAGCGCTAAGGCTTGTTTTAAAGAGATATGGCTGACATGTAGCGCCAATAGACTGGGTAAATCAGAAAAAATAGACATAGTTCGCTATAATACAGGGATTAATTAAATTAAGTATACCCAAACTGCATTTTCAAGTGGTTTGGCTATCATAACTGAAGCTTGAATAGAACTATGGAAAAACTCGATATCGTTCTCTACCCCGAAGCGGGGCTAAGAGAAGTATGTGCGCCCATTGCGGAGATGAATGACTCGCTGGATAAGTTAATTGATGACATGCTGTACACCATGTACGACGCGCCAGGCATTGGTTTGGCGGCACCGCAAGTGGCGGTACAGCAACGTTTGATTGTGATGGATGTTTCGGAAAAAGGGAATGAGCCGATTGTTTTGATGAACCCTGAAGTGGTGCAAAGCGCGGGAAAAATTACGTGGGAAGAGGGTTGTCTCTCAATGCCCGGCATTTATGCGACCATTAAACGCCCCAGTGATATTTTAGTACGCGGCATGGATCGAGACGGCAAACAGATTGAGTTTGAAGCCAGCGAACTGTTGGCGGTCTGTATTCAGCATGAAATTGATCATTTAGATGGCAAAATGTTTATTGATCATCTATCTGGATTGAAGCGCACCCGCGCACTGCAACAGTTTCGTAAATTAATGGAACAAAAAGAGTAACGGCTCAGGTTGCCCCTGAAACTCGCTATTTCTGTGTTTGAAAATGGTCATTTACACTTGTAAACTCACATTTTCTGCCTTGAACTAACAAATTTCAGGGGCAACCTGAACCGTTAC
>Ga0256840_1003582_pt1 | contig 12390 bp, 16 predicted proteins | sample 355202metaG_FD_185969 | JGI IMG/M metagenome (GOLD analysis project Ga0256840, IMG submission 185969) | Hydrothermal vent microbial communities from Mid Atlantic Ridge, Atlantic Ocean - 355-202 | ecosystem: Environmental > Aquatic > Marine > Hydrothermal vents | place: Atlantic Ocean: Mid...
ATCAGGTTTTACACCTGTTAATCGTTTGAATAGTTCTGGTTTTAGCTCTTTTAATTTCTCATAATTCTTCATGCTTGAGCAATAGCAATTTTTGAACCAGTTTGAGGTTATGCAAGAAGTCTATTTAAAAAATATACAAAAAGAGTTGTAGTATCCTCTGGATATTACTCTTTTTATAATAATCTTTTTTTTGAACTATTTTATTTTTTCTAAAATAGCATCGACTGTAAAGCCAAATTTTTCAAAAAGTTGACTTGCTGGCGCAGAAGCACCAAATGTATCCATACCAATCACTTCATCAGCAAGTTTATACCACTCTAAACCACGTGCAGCTTCTATAGCTACTTTTTTTGTATCTGGGATAATCATTTCATTAATATACGCCGCATCTTGTTCTATAAAAAGATCATAACAAGGAACAGAAACAACATTAGCTGGAACACCTTTTTCATTTAGTGCTTCTTTTGTTTTAAGCGCTAACTCAACTTCACTTCCCGACGCTATCAGTGTTATTACTGCGTTTATATCACTTGCCAATAAATAACCACCACGGCTGATATCACCCTTTACTGGAGCTGGAACAACTGCAAGGTTTTGACGAGAACATACAAATGCAGATGGAGATTTACTCATAGCAAGTGCTGTTTTCCAAGCCGCAACATTTTCAGCACCATCAGCTGGACGCCATACATAAAAGTTTGGCAGTGCGCGAAACTGTGAAAGCTGTTCTATAGGCTCATGTGTTGGACCATCTTCTCCAACACCGATACTATCATGTGTCCATACAAAAAATTGTTGAATCCCTGCTAATGCTGCAATCCTTGCCGCAGGTTTGAGGTAATCTGAAAAAACAAAAAAGGTAGATGTAAATGGTTTTAGCGGACCGTAAACTGCCATTGCGTTTGCAATAGATGCCATAGCATGTTCACGAATACCAAAATAAATATTTCTACCTTTTGGATATGTTCCCATATCATTAAGGTGTGTTTTATTTGATGGGCTTAAATCTGCAGAACCACCTAAAAAGCTTGGAACAGCTCTTGCAATTGCATTCAAAATTTTTCCATTTGTATTTCTTGTTGCATCTGCTTTTTCAAATTCAGGCCATTGAATTCTTGATAAGTCCGTATTTTCTAATGCAGAGAGTGCTTCATTTTGTTCCATAAGAGGCAAAGTTTTTTGTCTGTGAATCCATTCACGTTCAAGTAAATCACCCTCTTCAATAGCACATCTAAATCTTGCCATTACATCTTCAGGAACAAAGAATTTTTTCTCTGGATCAAATCCTGCTGCTTTTTTTGCCTCTGCAATTACTTCTTCACCAAGCGGCGCACCATGTGCATGATGTGAACCTTCAAGTTTTCCTGCACCTTTTGCTATGATAGTATTAGCTATGATAAGTGTCGGTTTCGTATTTGCTTTTGCAGTTGTAATTGTTGCATCAATATCATCATAATCGTGACCGTCACAAGAGAGGACATCCCAACCTTGTGCTTCAAATCTTTGTGTTATATTTTCAGAAATACTCAAGTCAGTACTTCCCTCAATAGTAATACGGTTTGAGTCATAGATTACAATTAGGTTATCAAGTTTATTATGACCAGCTAAAGAACATGCTTCATAGCTTATTCCCTCTTCTAAATCACCATCACCACAAAGACAATAAACATTATGATCGATCAAATCAGCTGTTTCACTATTTACTTGCGCTCCAACAAATTTAGATGCCATAGAAAAACCTACTGCGTTTGCTACACCTTGTCCAAGTGGTCCTGTAGTAATCTCGATCCCTTGGGTATGACCATATTCTGGATGTCCAGGAGTTTTTGAGTCAAGTTGACGAAACTGTTTTAAATCTTCCATCTCAAGTCCATAACCCCAAAGATAATAAAGAGAGTAGATAAGTCCTGTCGCATGTCCGCCTGAGAAGACAAGTCTATCACGATTAAGCCATGAAGGATTTTTTGGATTATGATTTAAGTGTTCACTTAAAACTACTGCAATATCTGCAAGCCCCATTGGTGCACCTGGATGACCTGAGTTTGCACGTTGCACCATATCTGCAGCTAAAAATCTTATACTATCGGCCATTTTCTTACGCATTACATTTACATCCATCTTGATTTTCCTTATTTGTGTCTATTTATATATTTACTTAACAATGGTGACAACTCGCATGACAAGCTCTCATCAAAGTTACTCATTTCTTCAAGCAACTCAGTTACCAAAGCATTGGCTTCATTTGTCGCACGTTCTAATCCTAAAATTGTTACAAAACTATTTTTTTCTTCATCATTATTTGTCAGTTTACCTGCTTCTTGTGAACTCTGAGTCACATCTAAGATGTCATCTTGTATCTGAAACAACAAACCTAATTTTATTCCAAAATCATATAGCTTATCTCCAACCTCTTCACGTCCTACTATGATTGCACCCATCTTTAGTGATGCAGCTATAAGTTTTGCCGTTTTATTTGTATGAAGTATCTTAATATCTTCTATACCTAAAGGTTGGTTTTCAAAGTAACAATCTATCGCTTGTCCTAAAACCATACCATTTAAGCCACCATTACTTGCAAGTTCACGGATAAGTTTTACTCGTGTGGCATCTGAGAAAGGAGCTTTAGATAAAACTTCAAAGGAGTAAGTATTTAAAGCGTCTCCTACAAGTATAGCAGTCACTTCATCAAAAACAACATGGAGAGTAGGATTACCGCGACGTAGCGGAGAGTCATCCATCGCAGGTAAATCATCATGAATTAAAGAATATGTATGTAAGAGTTCAATAGCATAGGCAGCATATCTAGCTGAATCAAGCATCAAAGGATTATATGCTTTTACTACGCCCAAAAGAAGTGCAGGACGAAATCTTTTCCCACCTGCTTTGAGCATATTTTGCAATGCTTTTTCATAGCTCGGATGTATACTCTCTGATATAGGTAAATTATCTAATAAAAATTGCTCGAAGTTTTGCATTTGAAATTCTATTGTTTTTCTACTTAATCTTTACAAAAAATTGAAAACTATTTCGCTCAAATAGCATTCTTGAGTAATCTTTTTTATTTTGTAAGTAATTGCGTAGCTGTGTTTGATTTTTAATATTCACATCATTAACCTGAAGCAGTTTATCTCCATTTTTAAGACCCACTTTTAGGAATTTATTAGAAAGCTTCACAATGTGTAAATCTTTATCAAAGTAAAGACCTTGACTTTCAAAAAATGTATCACTGAGATAGCCACCACCATATCTTTTTTTGATAAATACTTTAAAAGTCAAAAACTTATCACTGCGTTTGACTTTAATTTGATGTGGAGTATTTATTTTACTAAATAAAATGCTTCTCATTAGTTGTGCTGCGTTTAAGACTTTTTTTCCATCGTATTCAATAATGCAGTCATTGAGATAAAAAGGATTGTTTTGCATAAAAGGATCTACTGCGTTTACAATGACAAGATTTTTCTCATCCCTCACTCGCACGCCAATATCCCCATATTCATTTGATTTTGTATGAATAAAGTGTTGTAAATACTCTTTTTCTATCACTCCTCTTGAAGTATACAAACCTTCAAGAGAGCAGCAACTACTTGTAATGATAAACGGAGTCTTTATACCTTCACTATATTTTGCAAAATGATTTAGTCCAATTTGGTGAGATATAAATTTACCCTCATTTGCATCTACTGCGTTTAGCGCTGCACTACCAAGCTGTAAATGCATATTAAATTCAAAAGGGTAAGGAAATGATTTTTTATCTTCGACTAAATAGAGGGATAAAAAAGGATCATATTTTAGCATTTTGTAATTTGGAATTCCCTGCGTGTATACAATGCGTTTATTGGCATGAACAGGAATAAAAAGAGAATTATTTTGGATTGTATTTGAATCTTTAACTTTATCAATACAAGTTGTGTAGCCACCTTTACAGGCATAAAGATTTAAAAAAAGTAGATGAAGTGCAATAAATAGGCGAAACACCTATTTATTCCCGCCAAAGGGATTCATTCCGCCTAGACCACCAAGCATCCCCATGGCACTTTGTTGCTGGTTTTGTTGCACCATTTTATTAGCATCATTGATTGCCCCAATGAGTAAAATTTGCAATGAATCTTTGTCATCTAAAAGAGCATCATCAATATTTAAATCAATGACTTCTCCTTTGCCATTCATGCTGAGTTCTATCATACCACCACCACTTTTTACAGTAAATGACTTTGATGCTAACTCATCTTGAAGTTTTGCTGCATTTTCTTGCATACCTTCAAGCATTTTACTCATATCACCTAAATTACCAAGCATACTAAACTCTATATCTCGTCGTGAATTGCGTCTATATTATTCTCATCATTCAAAAGAACAACTCTAGGTTTGTATGTCTCAAGCTCTTTATCATTATATGTTGCATAGGCTACTACAATGATTTTATCACCTTTATGAACTTTACGAGCAGCAGCACCATTTAAACAAATGTCACGCTTGCCTCTTTCACCCAAAATAATATAAGTAGAAAATCTTTCACCATTATTAATGTTTAAGATTTCTACCTTTTGCCCAACCCTCATCTTAGAAGCTTCAAGGAGTTCTTCATCTATAGTAATAGAGCCAACATAGTTAAGATTAGCATCTGTTACAGTAGCACGATGGATCTTACTGTATAACATCTCTATTAACATGACTATGCCCTACATTCCCATCTGTTTTTTAGCTTCAGCTGGAGATATAGGCTCATCCCACATTTCAGAGTCTATAACAAACTCTTCAACAACTTTTCCGCCAATGATGTGCTCTTCAATAATACGGTCAATTTTTTCTTTATTTAAACCAGCATACATTGTATGTCCTGGCTCAACAAGCATTACTGGACCAGCAGAACAACGATTTAGGCATGAAGTACGCACGATTGGTGCTGTCATCATTATTCCTTCTTTCATCAACTTTTGAGCAGTGTATTGAAACAAGTCCTGAGTTTCAGGTGTAACACATGATGGTTTTGGCATACTTGGAGGAGCAGACTGCTCACATTTGAAGATATAAAATGCCGGTTGAGGGATTCCCATAAAATAATTCCTTAATTTTTTTGAAATTATACCAAAATAATAAAGCATTATTCTAATGTGTATAAATAAGTTTTATTTTTTAAGCTAGTATGCAATATAATTTGCTAAACATTTCTAAGGATATTTTTTGAAAAAAAACTTACTCTTTTTACCTTTACTTATTGCTAGTTCACTCTATGGGGATGCACATGTCTATTTTGGCACTGGTATTGCACATGTAAGTGAAAAACTCGATTCTACAGACAAAAGCATAACCAATACGCAAAAGTCGATTAAAATAGGATACGGTATCAGAGATTCTTACGCTGTAGAATTTGCTTTAGACTATACACCGAATAACAAAACATATTTTGCATCAGATGATGGAAGAAAATATGGTTTTAGTGTTGATCTTATCAAAGCTTATGATTTTGGAATTTTTATCAATCCATATCTGAAACTTGGATTTGGTGCTGGGGCATTACAAACTACTGCTGATCTTAATAATAACTCTTTAAAATATGGTACATTTAACACTGCAGTTGGATTTTTTATACCTCTATCATCTCAGTTTGATGTTGAAATGGCTTATCAATACAAATATGTCTCATATGAAAAAATAAATCTTGCAACATCAGATAATCCTAATTCAAATCTTAACCTTGCCTACATAGGATTTAATATCCGTTTTTAAATGTTTAACAACTCTCGCACAATTTCTCTATCATCAAAGGGAAATTGTTGATCATATATAATTTGATAAGATTCATCGCCTTTACCTAGTATAACTACTACTTCTTCATCCTCTTGAGACTCTAAAGCAAGTTCGATAGCTTTTTTACGGTTAAGTTCCACAACAACATTGTTTTTATCTGCTATACCACTCAGTATATCATTTATAATAACTTGGGGATCTTCATTTCTAGGATTATCACTAGTAATAAATACTTTCTTCGCTAAACTAGCAGCAACACGCCCCATGATAGGTCGCTTAAGCGTGTCTCTGTCACCACCAGCACCAAAAACTACGATAAGCTCTTTCTCTTTTAAGGCATTAAGAACCTGTTGCATTCCATCAGGTGTATGTGCAAAATCAACAATGACATTAGGAGTAGCACAGACCTGTTCCATTCTTCCACTTACACCAGCAAAATTGTCCACTACATCGGCAATCTCTTCGAGAGTTTTATCAGTTACAAGATGAGTCGCTGAAATTGCTGCCATCAAATTATAAAGATTAAAAAAACCATGTAAAGATGCGGTAAATGGCACAATTTCTTGAAAATGTTGAATAATGCCACTTGAGCCATCGTTGAGTGAATAAGCCATCAGCCTATAGGTAGCAGGGTTTTCTATGCCATAAGTATAAGCATTTTTAAAGTTAAACGCAGCTTTTGGCTCATCTTTATTTATAAGCTTTTTGCCTTCATCTTGAAAAAATCCATTTTTTACAGCGATATATTCTTCAATGGTTTTATGATAATCAAGATGATCTTGCGTAATATTTGTCAAAATTTTAAGTTCAAACTTTAAACCTTCTATACGTCTTTGTACCAAAGCATGAGAACTGACTTCCATAACAAAGTACTCACAACCAGCTTGTACTGCTTGATAAATATGTAGATAAGTATTTAAAACTGATGGTGTTGTCAGTGTTTTACCTTCACAAATCTTATCATTCATAAAAAGTCCACGAGTTCCTTGCATAGCCACCTTATAACCTAAGTCAAGTAAAAAAGAGTAGATTGCACTTGCTGTAGTAGTTTTACCGTTTGTTCCTGTAATACCAATAATTTTAATTTTATTCACACCAAAAAGCTCTGCTATATCTTTAATATTTATTATACTATGCGCCCCATTGGCTTTAGCATTTTCTAAATACTTTTGATTTTGAGCTGTAAGGACAAATGCCGTATCTGCCCCACATTCTTGAGAATTTTCTGTTATGTATTTGTAAGGCTGTTCAGGAAGTTCAATTTTCAATCATTTGACCTTTTGTAAATTTTGTAATAATTTTGTTAATAATTTATCGCTTGGGTAAACACTGAGTGCTTTTTCAAGATAAGAGAGTGCCATTTCAGCAAATCCATTTTCTATTAATTTGTCTAAAAAATCTAAGAAATCTTCTTTCTTCGTAATGATGACACGTGTCGAAAACATAATGTTTTCAAATGTTTCCTTAAAGTCAGCGCCTTCATCAAGTAGTTGTTGAAAATCAGCATATAAAATACCATCTTCATATTCAAGTCTATCACGTAATGGATCTGAGAAAATTTTTCCAATCTTCTCCAAAGTACCATCAATACTATCTAAAATTTCAGCCATTATGACATCAGCTTCTTCTTTGTTTTCTTTTATCAATACTTCATAATAATCAAATAATGCTTCTGCACCTTCTTCACCACTCATTGCCATCTCAGACAATATCACACCGTTATAAGCTTCCTTTGAATTTGGAAAATTACGTAATACTTCAGCAAACCTATCTAAGGCCCTTTTATATTCAGCTTTTGAAAAACTTTCTTTTGCTTGTGATAATATTTTATACTTACTTATTGTTCCCATTCCTCTTCTCTTTTAGCACTTGAGCTTATAACTTCATCGTTCTTATATCTTCAAATGCTAGATAAATATTATAAATTTTCTATATCTTTTTCCATTCCAACTGGAACATTTACCACTGATAATTCTGGATGTATGTCCATTCTTAATTGTCTCTCAACCCCATACTTTAGTGTCGTACCACTACTTGCACAACCTATACATGCACCTTTAAGTTGTACATACACATTTCCATTTTTAACTGCAATAAAATCAATATCACCGCCATCCAATGCCAAAGATGGTCTCACTTTTTCAATTACTACTTTTACTGGTTCTAATAACTCTTCATCTGTAAACGGAATCATCTTTTTCCTTTCCTAAAATATTTTTATAATATATAAAATATGACATTATTGCTTAACAAATCATAAAATATAAAGTTAGCTATCTTTTTAAAGCCATCACTTCTTGTACATATGTTGGTTTTCTCATACCAATAAGAATATAATCAATATCTTCTTGTTTCAGTAAAAATTCTAATGCACATATTTGCAGATTTTTTTCACAATTTTTAAGTTCATCTTTCAATTCAACTCCTACCCTTTGAGAACATTCATAAGCTACCATTTCCCTATATGCGTTTAAAAACAGTTCTATATATCTCAGTAAATCCTCGAGCTGGTTAGTTTCAAATTTCTCTAGTGCTTTTTTAATATGCGGTAAAATTTGTGTGCTAGCAAAGCTATCATATTCGCCTATCCATCCAAATTTATGCCTATTAATATCTAGCTGTTCTATTAGATTATAAAGTGGTTTCAGTTCTTCATTATCACTTACATCAAGTAATTCATTTAAATAGTGATAATATTCTCTGTTTTCTTCATAGTCTGCAAGTCTATACATAAGATTGTGTTTTTGAGCATTGAGTGGTCTATTTGCAAGCACTCTTAAATTATTATTTTTTGCCCATTTTGCACACTTTAAACCCTCGGTCTCAAGGATATTTATTGGCAATTCAATCGTAGTAAAACCATGCTGCTCATTCCCCACTTCTTCTGCTGCGTTTGCTGCATATATAAGCAAATCTTCATAAGGAAGAAAATCAGCTTCATTTCTTGATTTTGAAAAGCTGTTTGAGCTAATACCATACGATTTAATCCGTCCAGCTTTAACCTCTTCTTCTAATCCAACAAAAGCGTCATAAATTCTTTCAAACATATTGTCTAAAATTTGATCATGATTCATATTGTTTTTTAAAGATTCATAAATATAATATTCAGGATTATGAATAAGATAACAATCTAGACAAGAAAGATCTAAACGTTCTAATGATTCACCAAGCTGAGCTTTCATAAATGATTTTGCAATAGAGTGATAACAAGCAGGGGAATATTCAACTACGTTTTCATAAGGCTCTTCTTTATGCTTTTGCATATTTGAACCTTGAATATAGCCATATTTACTTACAATTTTTATCTTTTGGCGTACTTCATCATCAAACAATCGCATAACCTTCGCTATTGCTCTCTCAGCACCGCCATCAGTGTAATTTGTCGAAGTATCAATAAGTTCAATTCCTGCTTCAATAGCCTCTTTTAATGCTTCTAAGTGAATAGGGTTTTGATCTGTAATTCTGTAGGTTCCAAATGCGAAAGTACTCATGATTATCCTATATTAAGTATTTTGGAATTGGGAAATTTTGAAGGTCTTGAAACAATGAGGTTAAACTCATTGTTTCAATATTAAATTATACTAATTCAATAAATGCCATTGGTGTAGCATCACCACGGCGAATACGTGTTCTAGTAATTCTAGTATATCCACCAGCACGATCAACGTATTTAGGTGCTAATTCATTTACTAAAGTTTTAGTTGCTTCTTTACTTTGAAGCGCAGCAAACACTGATCTGTGAGCATTTGAATCATTTTTACCAGCAGTTGTGATAAGTTTTTCAATGTAAGAACGAAGTTCTTTTGCTTTTACAGCAGTTGTTTCAATTTTACCATGTTCAATTAACGAAATACTAAGGTTCTTTAAAAGTGCAGCTCTGTGAGCACTTGTACGACCTAGTTTACGATATCCATGACGATGTCTCATATCTTATTCCTCTTTATTTAGCGCTTTAAGCGGCTTCTATTTTCTTTTTTAATGCAGTTACTACATCATCAGCTAAATCAGCACCAACTTCAAAACCAAATTCTTGTACTTTATCTACGATTTCATCATAAGATTTTTTTCCAAGATTTTTAACATTTTTAAGATCATTTGTACTCATAAGTACAATTTCACCAATTAGTTTAATATTTGAGCGATCAAGACAGTTAAAACTACGAGCACTTAAACCTAAACTATCAATATTTGTAATAAGTTTTTTCAAATCTGGTGATTCTTCAACTCTTTCAATTGTTGCAGGTGCTTTAATACTAATTTCTGAATTAAATACTGCCAATTGTGCATACATAACTTCTAAAGAGTTTCTAAATGCATTTATTGGAGAAATTTGACCATCAGTTTTAATATTCATAACAACTCTTTCAAAGTTAGGGTTGTCTTCTACAAGTACATTTTCAATTTTATATGTAGCACTTCTAACTGGTGTAAAATAAGCATCCAATGCAATATATTCATCATCTACTTCGTCCATAATATCTTCACTTGGTACATAACCGATACCTTGAGCGATTTTAATACTAAAGTTCAATGTAGAATCTTCATTTAAAGTTGCAAGTGCTGCATCTGGAGTCATGACTTCAACTTCATCATTGCTTAAGTCTGCACCAGTAATAGTACAAGGACCCGCAAATGAGTAGTTTATTTCTGCTTCAGTTGCATCATCGTTTAATTTAAAGCGAATCTCTTTAAGATTTAAGATAAAATCTGAAATATCTTCGAGCATACCACGCACTGAGTCAAACTCGTGTTTAGCACCCTCAATTTTAATAGCGATTGGAGCATAGCCAACTGAACTACTTAATAGAAAACGGCGAAGTGGATGCGCTAATGAGATAGCATATCCTGTTTCAAAAGGATATGCCATAATGTTAGCTTCATTCTCACTAATTTGTTCTACTTCAAACTCCTGAGGAGCAAGTGGTGTAGTTTTAATTTTTTTCATATCTTTTACGCCTTTTATATTAATTATTACTTCGAGTAAAGCTCAACGATTAAACGTTCTTCAACTGGAATAACAACTTCTTCACGCTCTGGAAGACGAGTAAAGATACCAAACACTTTTTCAGCATCAATGTCAACCCATGGAGCAAGACCAGTTTGGTTTGTTAACTCAATAGCGCGAACTATTTGGTTATTTTTTTTACTTGCTTCACGAACTTCTATCTTTTGACCCGGTTTAACACGGTAAGAAGGGATATCAAGTTTTTTGCCATCTACTAAGATGTGACCATGTGTTACAAGTTGACGAGCAAATCTACGAGTAGATGCAAATCCCATTCTGTAAACAACGTTATCTAATCTTTGTTCGATTAATGTAATAAGGTTTGTACCTGTATTCCCATCACGACGTTTAGCTTCAACAAAGAGTGCACGGAATTGCTTTTCAGAAATACCATACATGAACTTTGCTTTTTGTTTTTCATTGAGTTGTAAACCATACTCAGAAACTTTTTTACGACGTTGACCATGTTGACCTGGACCATATGGACGTTTTTCTAAAGCAGATTTTCCTGCTAAACGACGCTCACCTTTTAAGTTAAGGCTTACTCCAAATCTTCTTTCGATTTTTTCTACTGGACCTCTATATCTTGCCATCAGTAATCTCCTTAAACTCTACGGCGCTTAGGTGCGCGACAACCGTTGTGTGGTAATGGTGTAACATCTTTCATAAATGTAACACGGATTCCTTCGATAGCACCAACAGCTTTAACTGCAGTTTCACGACCTGAACCTGGACCTTGAACTTTAATACCAAGTTCTTTGATACCATGTACTTGTGCTTTAGCTACTGCATCTTCAACAGCTGCTTGTGCCGCAAATGGAGTAGATTTTTTAGAACCTTTAAAACCAAGGCTACCTGCAGAACTCCAAGCAATCATATTACCCATTTCATCAGTAATAGTAACAAGAGTGTTATTGAATGATGCTGCAATATGCACGATACCACGTGATATGTTCTTTTTTACTACTTTTTTTCTAACAGCTTTTCTTTTTGCCATCTATAATCCCTTACGCTGCGCCGACAGTTTTACGTTTACCCTTACGAGTACGCGCATTTGTCTTAGTTTTTTGACCACGACATGGAAGACCACGACGGTGACGAAGACCACGATATGAACCTAAATCCATAAGTGCTTTAATATCCATAGCTACTTTCTTACGTAAATCACCTTCAACCATATGGTTTGCACGGATTTCCGCAGTTATTGCAGCTACATCAGCTTCGTTTAGTTCAAAAACTCTTTTGTTATAATCAATACCTGTTGCGTCTAATATTTGACGAGCAGTATGAAGGCCAATACCATAGATGTATGTTAAACCATACTCTATTCTTTTCTTTTTTGGTAAATCAACACCAGAAATACGAGCCATGGTTATCCTTGTCTCTGTTTATGTTTTGGATTCTTGCAGATTACTCTTACAATACCTCTTCTTTTGATAACTTTACAGTCATCACACATCTTCTTTACTGAAGCACGTACTTTCATTGAAAGTCTCCTGTGGTAACATCTTTACTGCCTCTAGGCAAGCACGAAGTACTTGTTGTAACTTCGCTTGCCAATACTTTTATCTATATATAATTACATAGGTAGAAATACTCTTTGCTTTGTTAAAACAGTAAAGTGGATGGGAATTATA
>Ga0256840_1003583_pt1 | contig 12387 bp, 12 predicted proteins | sample 355202metaG_FD_185969 | JGI IMG/M metagenome (GOLD analysis project Ga0256840, IMG submission 185969) | Hydrothermal vent microbial communities from Mid Atlantic Ridge, Atlantic Ocean - 355-202 | ecosystem: Environmental > Aquatic > Marine > Hydrothermal vents | place: Atlantic Ocean: Mid...
ACCTTTAAATAACTACCTATTTTTATATAATTGGATTTTAGTCTGTTTAAGCGTTTTAGTGTTGCAACGGTTGTATGGTATTTTTTTGAAATGGAGTACAGCGTTTCTTTTGGTCTTACTAAATGATAATTGCTTTTTTTAACTGGTTTTACAAATAAACTCACACCAATTAAAAGTCTCTCATTTTCTTTATATGCATTTAAATGTTTTAATTCGGGTACAGTCATATAAAATTGCTTTGCTATAGATTGATAAGTATCTCCTCTATTAACGCAATACAAATCATATTTATTTGTTTGTGCATAAGAAAATAAAAATCCGAATAATAATAAAATAAAAGTAATCTTTTTCATAATTAAAAACGTACAATTCCCAGTGTTGCTATTTTACCTGTTGTTAAATCCCATGCTTTATGCATTAACACATTTCCTTTATCGTCATATACAACAAATTCGGCTGTATTAGGACCGTAAATTCCTTGGTTAAGAGCTTCTATATCAATTTGATGGTATCCTTTTTTATCTAAATTAATTTGTAACGAATAAAAATCATTACTAAGGGAAATATTTCCTGCATAAGGTTTATTATCGATATACACTTTAACTCTATCACCATCTTCCAGTCCAAAATCACGATATTCAATTTTCACAAATTTTGTATTGCTGTTAATGGTTCCTAAATATTGTGCGGATTTTAATTTTTTGTTGGTAGTATTTTTTCCATTAAAGTGTTTGTAAACGATAATATCGTCTTCATCTTCTAACTTCTTTACTTCTAAAATACTTTTATTATCTGTTTGTTTATCGAAGTATTTATGAATATCCAAATTTATGGATAATGGTAATTTTTCTTGTTTTTTGTAAAATAAATACGATAAATCGGATGGCTTTTTCGAATTTTCCAATTTTTTTTCAATAATCTTGGCATCGATTTTAAAAGATTTAAAACTATCTTGAAAAGGGTTTTGTTGCTTAATAGTGTCTTGCTGACCAAAACCGGTCAGAAAATAAAAAACAAAAAGAAACAAAAAGGAAACTCGCATATTTTAAAATTATCTTTTATTTTTACACAAAATTAGTGCCAATTTTTATTGGGATAAAACTATTATAATTTTAGCATAAAACGATTAAAAATTCGTTAAAAATAAAAACCTATTAATACATATCCGTAATTTTTATTTTATGAACATAAAAAACATAGTTAAATTAGTAATAGTCATTATTTTATGGTTTGTTATTTACCAAATAGCTTCCTTTTATTTACCAACATCTAATCGTTTGCAATCTATTTATTTAATTCCTGAAGATGCCGTATTTATTATAGAAACCGATAAACCGATAGATACATGGAATACGATTAGCAAATCCGATGTATGGAAACACTTACAAACAAATGCGTATTTTAAAGAATTGACTTCAGGAATAAATGGATTAGATAAAATTTTTAATGAGCAAAAATCGGTAATCGATTTCATTGGAAACCGAGATTTATATATTTCGGTACATATGATACAAAAAAAGAAATATGGTTTATTTTTTACAATTGATTTACAAAAACTAAGCAAACTAAACGTGCTTAAAAATCATTTGGAATCTGTTACAAGTAATGCCTTTAGACTAACAAAAAGACAATATCACGGATTTACCATAAACGAATTAACCGATAAAAAAACACACGAAACTTTATATATCTCATTTATCAATAATCAAATGATTGCTTCTTACACACATAAATTGGTTGAAGCCTCTATTAATCAATATGAAAATCCGGTTATAGGGAGAGATTTGGATTTTATTGCAATTTCAAAAAAGGTTGCAGGGAGTGATTTATTTCGATTATACGTACAATATTCATATTTAGATGATTACATGTATTATTTTGTAAATGAACCAAATACAACTATAAAAGAATTAAGTAAAACGCTAAAATATTCCGGTTTTAGTTTTGATCTAAAAAAAGAGAATACCATTTTTGCAACAGGATTTACAAATACAAATGAAGCAACACAAAGTTATTTAAAAGCATTGCAAAATTCGGGTATTGGTCCACATAAAGCAGCTGAAATTGCTCCTAAAAGAACTGCATTATATTTAAGTTTTGGCTTTGATAGCTTTAAGGAATTTTACAAAAATTTTGAGGAAATTAAAAAGCAAAACCCAAAAACCTTTAAAAGTTACCAAGATAATTTAGATAAAATTCAGAATTATTTAGACATCAATTTACAGAAAGATTTTATAAGTTGGATGGATGATGAAATTGCTGTTTTACATATGGATGCTTCTGTAAAGCAAGCAACAAAATCAGAAACTGCTTTGGTTATAAAGACCAATTCTATTTCAAATGCAAAAAAACGAATCGCACATGTATTAAAGCAAATCAAAAAGAAAACACCGGTAAAATTCAAAAATATAACATATAAAGAGCATGATATCAATTATTTATCTATAAAAGGTTTCTTTAAAATTTTTCTTGGCTCCTATTTTAAAGAATTTGATAAACCGTATTTTACTTTTATCGATGATTATGTTGTTTTTAGCAATCATCCTGCTACATTAAAACGGATTATTGATGATTATGAGACAGAAAACACACTTCAAAAAGCGAAAGATTATCAAGAATTTATTAGCAATTTTGATCGTAAGTCAAGTGTTTTTGTTTATATAAATACACCTACTTTATATAAAAATTTAATAGCAATGGCAGATAAAAATACCAAGCTAAAAATTAAAAAGAACAAAGATTACATTATTTGTTTTCCACAAATCGGATTTCAATTAATACCGTATTCCAATTTATTTGAAACCAAGTTAATAATTAATTATCAAGATCCGGAAATTGTGCAATCTAAAGCACAATTTAAAGAAATAGCAACCGTAAAACAATTTGATATAACAGATTATAATCCTGTGCCGGAAAATACATTGGTAAAAACAGATGAAACGGAATTATTTAGACCAAAACCGATTGTTTTAAATAATTTAGATGCTGCTATATATCAAAAAAAATACGCTAACGGAAAAAATCAAGTTTATGTAAAAATTAATGACGGCAAACCAAATGGAAGATATAAAGAATATTATCCAAATGGCGAATTAAAATTATCAGGAAAGTTTAAAAAAGGCAAGCAAACAGGTGTTTGGAAAGCGTACAGTGCAAATGGAAAATTGATTAAAAAAAAGAGATTTTAACTTTGTATTAGAGGTAAAACGCATCAACAAGTTTTTGATATTCAGCAGTACGTTGATGTCGTTTTATTTCTAAAATCAGTTCATTTTTAGAGATATTTTTAGTTTTTGATTTAGAAAATAGAATTAAAGATCGTTTTATTTTTGCTTCGTTATTTCCTTTAACATGGGTAATTTTGATTGGAAATAAACTATGTATTTTTGCTTTTTCTAAAAAGAGGCTTTCTTCCGAAAAAGGAATAATTACAGAGAAAAATCCGTTATCTGATAGTAATTTTTTTACACTGTTAAGCAATTCATCAAAAGAAAGAGAAGCGGTTTGTCTTGCTTGATTTCGTTTTTTATCATCCGATAAAAAATTTGCTGTATAAAAAGGCGGATTAGAAACAATTAAATCGTACGTTTCATCTATTTCAGTTGTAAATTCTTGCAGTGAGGTATGGTAACAGAATAAGCGATCGCTCCAAGGAGAATTTTCAAAATTAGCAACACATTGCTCATAAGCATTAGGTTCTATTTCGATAGCATCAATAATTTCGGCATCATATAATTGTGCCATCTGTAAGGCGATAACGCCGGTTCCTGCTCCGATATCCAAGATACTGTTTATTGGTTTGTTAATTATTGTCCATGCTCCAAGTAACACAGCATCGGTGCCAATTTTCATTGCTGTATTATCTTGTTCTACCGAAAATTCTTTAAATTTAAAAACCATTAGTCTTCCTCTAAATACATTTCAATTAAGCCTTTAGGCGTATTTACAATTACTTGTTTGTTTGTGCGATCTATTTTTACTAAAAAATTATCGATAAGCGGAATTAATATTTCTTTTCCGGTTTCATTTTTAACAATAAAAAGCTCTTGTGCGGTGCTATCGTTTATGCTTTTTATTTTTCCTACCAAACCAAAATTTTGGTCGATTAAATCAAAATTAATCACTTCGTGATAATAAAATTTATTCCCTTCTAATTTAGGCAACATTGTTAGCGGTAAATAAACCTCTTTTTTTAAAATACGTTCAGCATCTGCTTCCGTTATAAAATCCTCAAACCGTACACGTAATTGATTTCCTTTTTGAAGGAGGCTTTCTTCGATAAAAAAAGGAATTAATTTTCCGTTTAAATTCAAAAAAACAGCTTCTAAATCTTGGTATATTTCAGGTTCATCGGTATCTAGTTTAATAACTACTTCGCCTTTATAGCTGTGTTTTCTAACTACTTTTCCTAAATAAAAACAATCTTCTTTTTTCATATTAAATTCCAAATAAAAAACCACGCATTAACTGCGTGGTTTCAAAGATATATAAAAATATATTATTCTTCTTCGTTAGAAGCAGTTTCTGTATCAGCAGCAACTTCTTCTTCTTCAACTACAGGAGTATTAGCTTCTACTCTAGCTTCGTTAATTGCTTTTTCTTTAGCAAAAATTTCAGCTTTAGCAGCTTCTGCGGCTTTGTTTAAACCTTGTTTTTTATCTAAAACTTTGTTTTCTTTTTCTTCTAACCAAGCTTTAAATTTTTCTTCTGCTTGTTCTAAAGTTAAAGCACCTTTGCGAACACCTACTAATAAGTGTTTTTTAAGCATTGCACCTTTATAAGACAATAAAGCTTTTGCTGTATTGGTAGGCTCAGCACCGTTCATTAACCATTTTACTGCTGCATCAACATCTAAGTTAACTGTTGCAGGATTGGTTGTTGGATTGTACGTACCAATTTTTTCAAGTAATTTTCCATCTCTTTTAGAACGAGCATCAGCTGCTACGATCCAATAAAATGGTTTTCCTTTTCTTCCGTGTCTTTGTAATCTAATTCTTACTGGCATAATTTGTAAAATTTTAAGGTTCTCGACCTTGATTTATAATAATTTATTTTAAGTGTGCAAAATTACAATAAATTTCTTAATAGCAAGTAATTAATTAAAATTTCTTTTCTTTAAGTTCAAAATCTTTACCTAAATAAACACGTCTTACCATTTCGTCATCTGCTAATTCTCTTGGTGTTCCTTCTTTTAAGATACCTCCTTCATACATTAAATAGGTTCTGTCTGTTATGGCTAAAGTTGCTTGTACATCGTGATCGGTTATTAAAATGCCGATGTTTCTATCTTTTAAATGTGCTACAATACTTTGAATATCATGAACTGCAATAGGATCAACTCCGGCAAACGGTTCATCTAATAAAATAAATTTTGGGTCTGATGCTAGACATCTGGCAATTTCGGTTCGTCTTCGTTCGCCGCCGGATAATAAGTCACCTCTATTTTTACGTACGTGCCCTAAACTAAATTCTTCGATTAAAGATTCAAGTTTGATTTTTTGTTGTTTTTTTGTTAAATCGGTAAATTGTAAGATAGACATAATATTATCTTCGACCGATAATTTTCTAAAAACAGAGGCTTCTTGAGCAAGATAACCAACACCTTTTTGAGCTCTTTTGTACATAGAATCGTGTGTAATTTCTTCATTATCTAAAAAAATACGACCTTCGTTAGGTTTGATCATACCAACAATCATATAAAATGAAGTTGTTTTTCCTGCTCCGTTTGGACCTAAGAGTCCGATGATTTCTCCTTGTTTTACTTCTACACTTATCCCTTTTACAACCTTACGGCTACCATAAATTTTTTGGATGTTTTCTGCTCTTAATTTCATTAATAGTATATTAAAAAGGTAAAAGTACGTTATTTTAGGGTTTTGTTAGAGCCTGATTTTGTTTTTTAACGATTATTTTAGAGATTATGATACCTACTTCATATAAAATCATCATTGGTATGGTAACGATTATCTGACTTAAAATATCGGGAGGCGTTATAATTGCTGCTAAAATAAGTACAATTACAAAAGCATATTTTCGGTATTTTTTTAAGAATTCAGGAGTTACTAATCCCATTTTAGCTAAAAAGTAGATTAAAATTGGCAGTTCAAAGATAATTCCACTTGATAAAACGGAGGTTTTGATAATGGCAATATACGATGCCAATTTAAAATTACGTTCTACATCTTGACTAACGGAATAATTTCCTAAAAAGTTAATGGATAAAGGAGCTATGATGAAATAGCCGAATAAAATTCCTACAAAAAACAAAAAGGATGAAATGATAATAAATGCAAATGCATATTTTTGTTCGGTTTTATAAAGTGCCGGTTTAATAAATTTCCATATTTCATATAAAATATACGGAAAAGCAAGTATAAATCCAAAGGTAAGTGCGAGCCAAAGGTGAGCAGAAAATTGTTCGGACATTTTTAAGCTTTGTATGGTAAAATCTATTTTATCTATACAAAGTCCTTCAGAACCAAATTTATGTGAAAGATTGCATAAAAAGCGGTAAGTAAAAAAGTTAGGATCTTTAAAAACCATTAAAAAATGATCAAAAATATATCGGATATTTAAAAAAGCAACAATTCCAAATAGAAAAACAGCAATTGCCGAACGAATTAAAAGCCATCTTAGTTCTTCCAGATGATCTAAAAATGACATTTCTTTTAATTCTTTATTCATTTCTTTTTAAATTTATGCAAAAGTAGGGATTTATAATAAAAAAAACGAGGTTCTTAATAAAAAGAATCCTCGTTTATATTTGGTGATAATTTTATTAAAAAATTTCTCTACCGGCAAAGTGAAAAGCACTTTCGATAGCTGCATTTTCATCGCTATCCGAACCGTGAACAGCATTTTCACCAATTGAAGCTGCATATAATTTACGTATTGTACCTTCTGCTGCTTCTTCCGGATTTGTTGCTCCGATTAAAACTCTAAAATCTTCAACGGCATTGTCTTTTTCTAAGACAGCTGCAACGATCGGTCCACGAGTCATGTATTCTACCAATTCACCAAAGAAAGGTCTGTCTTTGTGAATTGCATAAAAATTTTCTGCATCACGCTTGGTCATTTGTGTCATTTTCATTGCCACAATTTTAAAACCTGCTGCATTTATTTTTTCTAAGATTGCTCCTGTATATCCTTTTTCGATGGAATCAGGTTTTAACATAGTAAATGTTCTGTTTGTTGCCATTTGTATTTTTGTCTTTAATTTTTAGATTGCAAATATATAGTTTATTCGGTATTTACAGATATTATTTTTAAATTTTCTATCTATGTACTCTTTTAAATACTTTTAATTAATTTCTATACGTATCATTTAAAACTCAAAATTAACCATTCAAAACTCAACATTAAAATAAACCATTAAAACTCAACACTTAGTTAATCATTTTAAGATAATCGTCTTCTGTAATAATTGGAATTTGCAATTTTTCGGCTCTGATTTTTTTTGCCGGTCCCATTTTATCCCCTGCAATTAGATAATTTGTTTTTTTAGAGAGTGAGCTTACGTTCTTTCCTCCATGATCTTCAATAGATTTTTTTAGTTCGTTTCGTGAAAATTTTTCAAAAACACCTGAAACTACAAAATTTAAACCTTCTAATTTATTTGAAATTGAGGTATTAATTTCAACTACTTCAAACTGCAAACCATGATTTTTTAAGCGATTAATTATTTCGATATTATATGGTTCATTAAAAAAATCGATAACCGATTTTGCAATCCTCTCACCTATTTCATCGACAGCAATAAGTGTTTCAAAATCAGCTTTCTGAATTGCACTTATATTCTTAAAACGTTTGGCTAATTTTTTAGCGACAGTTTCGCCAACAAAACGAATTCCTAATGCAAATAAAACACGTTCAAACGGTATTTTTTTTGAGGCTTCTAATCCTTCTAATATATTTTGAGCAGATTTAAGAGCAATTCTTTCCAAAGGCAATAAATCTTCTAAGGTTAAATCGTATAAATCGGCGTAATTTTTGATTAAATTGGCGTCGTAGAATAGTTCTACTGTTTCTGCTCCGATACCTTCGATATTCATTGCTTTACGAGCAATAAAATGCTGAATTTTACCAACTATTTGTGGTTTACATCCGTACTCATTTGGACAGTAGTGTTGTGCTTCACCTTCTTTACGTATTAATGTCGTTCCGCAAGCCGGACAAGCAGTGATAAATTCAATTTTTTTAGCATTTTCTTTTCTTTTACTTATATCAACTCCTATTATTTTAGGAATAATTTCGCCACCTTTTTCTACAAAAACAGTATCTTTTTCGTGTAAATCTAATTTATTAATTTGATCGGCGTTATGTAAAGAAGCACGTTTTACGATTGTTCCGCCTAAAGCAACAGGCTTTAAATTAGCAACCGGTGTAACTGCTCCGGTACGTCCAATTTGATAATCCACACTTTTTAACTCTGTACTTACCTGCTCTGCTTTAAATTTATACGCAATTGCCCAACGGGGAGCTTTTGCAGTATACCCTAATTCATTTTGGTAGTGTATGTTATTTACTTTTATTACAATTCCATCCGTTTCATATGGTAATTCAAACCGTTTTTTATCCCATTTGTGAATGTATTCCATTATTTCATTAACTGAATTACAAACTTCTATTTCGTTTGGCACTTTAAATCCGGCTTTTCTGACTTTTTGTAAAGATTGAAAATGTGTTTGAAAAGTATTTTCTTCGGTTACAACCTGATAAATTAAACAATCTAAAGGTCTTTTGGCAACCTCGGCACTGTCTTTTAATTTTAGACTTCCGCTGGCGGTATTACGCGGATTCATATACGGATCTTCACCATTTTTTATCCGTTCTTCATTCATTTTTTTAAAACCACTAAACGGAATAACAATTTCACCACGGACTTCAAAAGTATTTAAAAAGTCTTTTTTTACCGTAAGCGGAATGGATTTAATGGTTCTAATATTATTTGTTACATCATCACCTTGTATGCCGTCACCACGCGTTTCGGCACGAATTAATTTGTAATTTTCGTAAACCAAATTAATGGATGCACCATCGTATTTTAATTCGCAAGTATAATCGATAGTATCTACTCCTAATATTTTTTTAACTCTTGTAATCCAATCCTTTATATCATCCTCAGAATACGAGTTATCTAAAGAATACATACGATGTTTATGCACAACCGTTTTAAAAGAATCCGTTACCATCCCTCCTACACGTTGTGTTGGTGAATTTGGGTCTGCAAATTGTGGATATTGCTCTTCTAATTGTTGTAATTCCTTTAATTTAATATCAAACTCAAAATCACTTATCGTAGGATTATCCAATACATAATAATTGTAATTATGTTGTTTTAATTCTTCGCAAAGGTTTTTAATTTTTTCTTCGATTAACTGCATTTATAAGGTTGTAATTTAATTTGTTAACTAAATTGATTGGCTATTTTTTCTGCTTTTTTAGATTGCGAATAATCATAAAAACCCTCACCTGATTTTATACCTAATTTTCCGGCTTGCACCATATTAACTAATAAAGGACAAGGAGCATATTTAGGATTTTTAAATCCGTTATACATAACATTTAAAATGGAAAGACAAACATCTAATCCGATAAAATCTGCCAATTGTAAAGGTCCCATAGGATGTCCCATACCTAATTTCATTACATTATCAATTTCATAAACACCGGCAACGCCATTATAAAGTGTTTCAATAGCTTCGTTAAGCATTGGCATTAAAATACGATTTGCCACAAAACCGGGATAATCATTTACTTCCAACGGTATTTTTTTTAGTTTTGTAGATAAATCCATTACAATTTTTGTAGTTTCATCTGATGTAGAATAACCACGAATAATCTCTACCAATTTCATTATAGGTACAGGGTTCATAAAATGCATACCAATCACTTTTTCGGGTTTATTGGTAACACTTGCAATTTTTGTAATGGAAATGGAAGAAGTATTGGTTGCTAGAATTGTATTTTTATCTGTAAAATTATCTAAATCTTTAAAAATTTGCAATTTTAAGCCTTCATTTTCTGTTGCAGCTTCTACAACCAAATCGACATTTGCAACGCCGTCTTGCATACTTGTAAAAGTAGTAATATTGCTTAAAGTATTAGTTTTAGTATCTTCAGTTATTTTTAACTTAGAAAGCAATCTATCTAAATTTTTAGTAATAGTTGCCAAACCTCTTTCAAGAGCATTTTGTGATATATCAATTAAATTAACTTGGTATCCGTTTTGAGCAAAAACATGTGCAATTCCGTTACCCATAGTTCCTGCTCCGATTACTGCTATTTTTTTCATTGTATTATGATTTTTAAAAATTATCAATTATTTGTTGTGCTACTTTTAATGCTTTAGTTCCATCATATAAAGTAACAGTTGGTTTGGCATTGTTATTTATGGCATCGGCAAACGCTTCGAGTTCATCGAGAATGGCGTTGTTTGGTTTAACATCCGGATTTTCAAAATAAATTTGTTTTTTAACACCTTCAGCATTTTGCAGAATCATAGCAAACTCATCCGGATTTTCGGGTACATCTTTCATTCTTACAACTTCACTTTTCTTTTCTAAAAAATCAACCGAGATGTACGCGTCTTTTTGAAAAAATCTACTTTTACGCATATTTTTCATTGAAATTCTACTTGCCGTTAAATTGGCAACACAGCCATTTTCAAACTCAATTCTGGCATTTGCAATATCCGGTGTATCGCTAATCACACTAACGCCACTTGCGTGAATATTTTTAACTTTAGAGTTTACCACACTTAAAATAATATCGATATCGTGAATCATTAAATCCAATACAACCGGAACATCGGTTCCTCTTGGATTAAATTCTGCCAAACGATGTGTTTCGATAAACATTGGTTGATTAATAAGGTTTTTAACAGCTGTGAAAGCCGGATTAAAACGCTCTACATGACCAACTTGACCTTTTACTTGGTGTTTTTTTACCAGATCTCGTATTTTTTCGGCTTCTTCTACCGTTTTAGTAATTGGTTTTTCAATAAAAATGTGTTTTCTTTTTTCAATAGCTTCCGTAGCACAATCAAAATGCGATAAGGTAGGTGTAACAATATCTACAACATCCACAGCTTCAATTAATTCACTTATTGTATTAAATGCCTTATAACCAAATTCTTCGGATACTTTTTTAGCATTTTCTTTATTTGCATCATAAAAACCAACCAAATCATATTTATTAGATTGATTTGCCAGTTTTAAATGAATTTTTCCAAGGTGACCGGCACCTAAAACGCCTATTTTTAACATAAAAAAAATTTTAGTCAAAGATACAAAAAATGTTGTCTTTAATTACTTCCTTTTTTCTATTTTTGGAGGAAATTAGTAAAAATATCCGGTAATACAATAAAGCCTTAAAACCCAGAATAATATTGCAAATAATAAAATGAAAGACTTGCCAAAACACCAAGGATTGCGAAACCGATTAGTAGCAAAATTAAAAAATAAAGGAATTACAGATGAAAAAGTATTGGATGCTATTTCAAAAATTCCGCGTCATTTGTTTTTGGATTCCGGTTTTTTGGATTTTGCTTATCAAGACAAAGCCTTTCCTATTGGAGCAAATCAAACAATTTCTCATCCGTTTACGGTAGCCTTTCAAACACAATTACTAGCAGTAAAACCAAAAGATAAAATATTAGAAATAGGTACTGGTTCGGGTTATCAAACGGCAGTTTTAGTGGCTTTAAAAGCCGAAGTTTACAGTATAGAAAGACAAAGTGAATTGTTTTATAAAATAAAAAAGGAATTACCGAGATTAGGTTATGTTGCTAAAAAACTCATTTTAGGAGATGGTTATTTAGGGTATAAAGAACAAGCACCTTATGATGGTATTATTGTAACGGCAGGAGCTCCTTTTGTGCCAAAAACACTTTTAGCACAATTAAAAATTGGTGGAAAGTTAGTGATACCTGTTGGCGAAAAAACACAAGTAATGACTTTGTTTACAAGAGTTAGTGAAAAGGAATTTAAGAAGAAAGAATTTTCTACTTTTTCATTTGTTCCGTTTTTAAAAGATGTGGAAAAATAATTTTTTCTAACAATTAATAAATTATTCCGCAAAAGCGAATTATATTTGCCTAATAAAATTAAAAATCATGAAGAAAATAGCTTTGTTATTAAGTATTGTATTAATAGCGATTTCTTGTAAACAAGAAAAAAAAGAAACCATTGTTGCCGAAATTACCGGTGTGCCGGACGGAAGAATGGTTATTTTAAAAAAACAAGTAGATGGTAAAATTGTAAATATCGACACAACAAAAGTGGTAAACGGTAAATTTGGTTTTGCTTTTAAGCCGGAAGAACCTATGATTGTTGGGATTTTTATTGATAGCATCCGTCAAGGTATTTTTCCTTTGATAGATCCTAA
>Ga0256840_1003584_pt1 | contig 12387 bp, 9 predicted proteins | sample 355202metaG_FD_185969 | JGI IMG/M metagenome (GOLD analysis project Ga0256840, IMG submission 185969) | Hydrothermal vent microbial communities from Mid Atlantic Ridge, Atlantic Ocean - 355-202 | ecosystem: Environmental > Aquatic > Marine > Hydrothermal vents | place: Atlantic Ocean: Mid...
TCCTGATTGGAGAGACAAATATTTCAGCGGATCAACTTTAAAAGCATCATTCAAGTTTTTTCGCAATCTTCCCAGCGCAGTATCGAAGCGTTTACGCCCTTTTACTGCATCGACATCAGGCCAGAGAGTCGTTTGAATTTCTTCCTGCGGCTTCTGGTGATGTGGTTCTGTAAGCAAAATTCCCAAAATTTTACGTTGCGTTTCGGTAAAATCATTTGCTCTTAACCGCATATTTCCTGTGGACAACTCTAATAATCCCAAGGTACTGATCTTCAAGCAGGGAATTGATTCCTCTTTCTCCGGGAGAATCAGATTCAGGCGCTCTTTTGCCAGCAGTCTGCAAAACTCAGGTAATATATTGCTTCGAATCCCGGACTCCAGAAGCATTTTCATCATATCGGGATTCCAGCCGTAGAAATGCCTATAGCCTTTCTTTTTCATGAGTTCCAAGCCTTGACTCAGCTCTTTCAAGCCCTCGTCATCTCGTCCGCAATTCAACAACCAGTAAGCTTTATGGCAATGAACACCAGACAAAATCGACAAATCCCCGATTTGCTGAAACCCATCGCCTGCACTGATAAAATAGCTCTCGGCCTTGTCGTTTTGTCCTAATGTGGAGAAAGTTGCTGCCAGCAACATCTGGTGCAAATAAATAAACGGTTTACCGCCCGCAACCTTCCGCAATTGTGCAGATTCAGCTGCAAATTTAAGTGCCCGCCTCTTATCATTCTTTAAAGCAGCAAGATAGGCTCCATATTGAAAAAATTGGCTTCTCATATGAGCTTGACTTCCCGCAAATTTTATCTGGAAAGCTTTTTCTAGAAGTTCTTCAGCTTCATCGTATAATCCTTGCGCTATGGCAACATCTATTTCCCACAACAGCAGGTAAGGTCCTGCCACACTAGAGGCCAGCAGATCGTTTTCTATTAATTTTTTAAACAGGGCATTCTGGTATTCAAAGTTTTTAAAATCCCCTGATAAGTTCAAAAAGTCGACCAGAAAGAGAGAATGGTAGAGCTTGTTGAATTCATTCACCAGCGGGCTAGCAATCATAGTTAAAGATGCTTCAATATTTTTTCGGCATCTGTCCCAGTCGCCAGAAAAGAGCGAGATATAACTCTTGACGATCAAATTTGAAGAGAGTTCATTTTGGGATGAAAGTTCATCAGCTAACAGCGATGAACGATCTGAATAAAAATTTGCTTTATCCAGATCGCCTTCAACAAAAACATATCCGAATGCAATAGCCAGAGAGATATGCATTATCGAGTATGGATCTAAATGATCACTTAATTTGAGAAATAGCTCTTCCAAGCGTGGCAGGAACACACTGATCGCGGCATAGTTTGCGTCCAATCCAAGATGATAGACAACCAATTGCGACAAAGCATAAATCTCTCCAAAATCGTCACCCTCGGTTGAAAAACACATCCTGGCATTTTCCAGGTAACGGATAGCTTTTTGCGGTTCAAGATCAACAGTTGCAATTCCATAGATAAGGGAGAACCAGGGGTATTTTTCAACAATACTTGAGGGAATACTTTTCAAAGAATTATAAAGGGTGATATGGAGGTTTTGCGAGATAAACAGCAGCCCAAATTCATGAAATATCTCGTGTGCAGACTCATAATCCTCGCAGGCAAAGAAATAATGAACCCCAATCAAAGGTTTGTTGTTATCAAGAAACCAGCTAGCGACTTTCTTTAAAAAGCTCGTCCTTTCAGCTGAAGACAATTTTTTTTCAGCAGCAGCATAAAAAACATCCCTGAACAAATGATGAAAACGGTATGAAACAAAATCGGCTTCATTCTTATGTACCTGAACAAAGAATTTTTTGCTGACCAGATTCTCAAGAAAACCTTTTGCCGCCTCTTCTTCAGACAAGAAATCATTTAGTCCAAAAGGAATTTCATCCAATAGAGATAGTTTTAAAAGAAAATCAATATCTTCAACAGAGGAAAATTTCTCCAAATTGTGCAAAAAATAAGTCAAAAGATCCTGGTTTTTCATAGAAAGTTCTGGGGTGAACTTATTGAGAAGGTTATTACTTAAAGATTGCCCCTTAAGCAGCAATATTCCCGTGATCCACCCATCGGTCATATCGTGCAGAGCAGAAATTTCCTCAAGTGATCTGGATTCCCCGAGAACATCACTGCAAAAGCAATAAAGCTCTTTTTTGCTAAAAGAAATGTCCTTATTGTGAAGAATAACGGATGTTTTTTTGCTGCCAAAGGAAGCTGTTAACTCTGGAATAGAACGACGGGAGGTCGATAAGATGGATAAATTTTTCGGTGCTTTTTGAAAGAGAGTTGATAAAAGTTCATTGCTTTTTTCGGATTGTGCCAAAAGATGAAGATCATCAAAAACCAGAAGGTGCTGTTTGTGCAGGGCACTACACAGACCTTCGGTCAAAAACTGAGACAGTATCTCAACTTCTGCAAGAGAAACTGTCCCTGCTAACAAACGTTCCCCAAGAAGGGGTGCAGAGAATGAAGGAACGGATTCTTTTAAGGCCACATATAAAGAGGAAAGAAACAAAATGGTATCAAGATCTTCATTACCAACCTGATACCAGGTAAATGGGAGATCAGATGCTTTTAGATATTGCAGGGCTAAAGTTGTTTTCCCCTGCCCCGCTTGCGCTTCGATCAGGATATTTTTTTTCTGAGCCCATTTTCCTTTGGTTAATTCTGAAATAATTGTATCTCGGAAAATTTGTTTTGATTCTGCATATAAAGGCGGACTGAATTTACTTTCCGGCAAACTCATTTTTATTTGTGCAGCTAATTCTTGCATGACATGGCCTCTCGTCAGAGCTAACTGCTGAGAGAAAACGACAGATTAGCAACAAATTTATCGAGATAAGTTTACTTCTTAAACACCGAAAACAAAAAAACCACCTGACTACCCCCGATGAGGCGAATACAAGTGGCTTAATATATAAATCGATATTCCTTGGTTCAAGGCATCGCCCCTCCTAAAAACTACTGCTAATTTATATAGTTACACTTTTCAGGTCAAGTGATTTTTTTGATCAGGAATTATAGTTGTCGTTGCCCGGGAAAAATAATTGTTGTTGATCTTTCGGCTCTCCTTCCTGGCTCGGCAGAGACATTTAAACACTTAGATCTGCCGTTCTATACCCATATTGATTCGTCACTATTTTAATCAATTTCAGGGAACGCCATAAAATGGCGTTAGCTTGAGCAGTATTGCAGTAAACCTGGGACTATCCCCAGAGCCAGCGGGGGCTGTCCCGAAAGTTTACGAGCCACAAAGAACTGCGCTGGTTTACACCGCAGACAGCATTAAATAAACAAAATTTATTGCCATTAATGCTGCATTATGAAATACTAACCTGTAAACTTCATACGACCTTTTAAGAACGGGAAGAAATGGAAAATCAAACCATTATCCTTGTGATCTCAGCATTTCTCGGCCTCGCCAGTGGAATCATTATGCATCGTTCTGATTTTTGCATTGCCGGCATGTTTCGAGATCTGTTTCTATTCCGCAACAGTCCACTGCTACGCAGTCTGGTTCTGCTGATTGCCTTCAGCATGTTGCTATTTGAAATAGCTCGTCTCGTTGGGGTTCTGAACTATAGCCTTCCCTCATCACTCTACGGTCTGCCGTCTTTGACCAATCTGCTTGGTGGCATATTGTTCGGCATTGGTATGGTTTTAGCTGGTGGCTGCGTAGTTGGAACCCTTTACAAACTTGGAGCCGGCAATCTGCCTGCTGCATGTGCCTTTTTAGGACTGTTGGTCGGCAGCGCACTGTATGCAGAATTTCACCCTCACTGGAAACAACTGACACTCGCGACCCGACTGGGGGATGCCGCCACATTGCCACAACTGTTGCGACTGCCACCAACTTTATTAATTTGTGTCTTGTTGCTTGGGACTGGCGGATTGTTGTATCGGTGGCAAGTAAAGGGTTTGTTGCTGCGTCCGAACCGGGTAAAAGGTTATCTGCAACCACGGACTGCAGCACTACTTTTAGCCGTTATCGGGCTGGTTTCCTTTTCCTTGCTCGGTATGCCGCTCGGCATTACTACCAGCTATACTAAAATCGGGGCATTCTTTGAACAACGACTGATCCCGGAACATGTCGCCTCGCTCGACTATTTCCAGGGACATGGATTTGAGTTTTTTTTACCCATCAGCAACCAAACCCTCCATGCCGGGGCTGGTCCTTTTTGGGATGGCCTTGCGCTGATTCAATTTCCACTGACATTGGGCATAGTCGTCGGTTCAGCTCTCTCTGCTATCAGCATGGGCAAATTCAACTGTCGGTTTGATATTCCCCGTTGTCAGCTGTTTTCTGCCCTTTTTGGTGGTATTATCATGGGTCTGGGCGCGCGGATGGCACCGGCATGCAATGTCTGGCATCTGCTTGGGGGGCTACCAATACTCTCACTACAGAGCCTTTTATTTACATTGGGATTACTACCCGGAGCGTGGATCGGTTCTCTCGTGTTAACCTGCTATGTTTTAAAACAATAAGAGGGAGAACAACCAATGGTTAAGCAACCTGATGAATCAATAGAAATCGATGTCTGTGGACAGATCTGCCCTTCTTCTCTGCTGACGGCGTTGCGTGAAGTCAACAATCACAAAGAACTTCTGCGTAGTGGTCGTCTGCAATTGTACATCCTGACAGATAATCACGATTCGACCAACCGTATCTGTGATGCGATTGGCAATATGGGCTACCACGTAGAAGTAAAAGATAAAAATAGTTATTATGAAATTGTAATAGCTAAAATAGCTGCACAAAAAAGAGATTCTAGGTCATGAATAATTCACAAAATTCCAAGTTTTCCCTGGCAAAAGCGTCGACTTCTGCATCTTCCGCCGGTGAAATGCCACTATCTTTCGAACAGCTCTGCGTTGAGAATAAAAAGCTGAAATTGCGCGAGCAGGAACTGCATAACTATATTCGCAAAAAAACAGATCAGCTACTGACTGTCATGGGAACCCTGCCACTCAAACCGGAAGAATTGGACGATGAAACCCTGATCAGTGTCGATCCAATCGGTATTATCGGTGACTCTTTCGTCCAGGTCATTGAACATCTTAACGAAACCAACGAAGACCTGAGCTTTGCAATGGGTGAACTTCAGGCGATATTTGATTCAGCTGGTGCCAGTATTCTGGTCGTCAATACCAAGAAGCAGCTCACATCCTTTAATCGAAGTTGCCGTGAACTGTTTTTCCCGACAGAAAAAAACCCCCTGCATCTCTGTTGTAATGATGCCATCTGTCGCTTTGACATCCCCCCAGCAAATTGTATCTTCGAACAGGTTCTCACGACCGGTAAAACACAGGAAAATCCAGAATTTACCGTGAACGGTCGCTATTATCACGTCATCGGTACACCAATTAAAAACAAAGAACATATTATTTCTCATATTGTCCTTGTTTACTCGGATATCACTGACCGGAAGACAAGAGAGGAGGCTCTGCGCGAAGCTGAAAAACGCCTCGATATAATTTTAAACAGTGCCCAGGCCGGGATTCTTTTGATTGACCTGCAAACTCACAAAATTGTCTACGCCAATCAGGCTGTGGCTGAAATGACTGGCTACTCACTAAGCAACCTGCAAGGGGAGGAAGTCTGTCATAACATCTGGAACTGCTCAATCACCGATGATATGCAAGAGATGGACAAATCGGAGCGCACCTTGTTGACCATCGATGGCCGGGAAATTCCGGTATTAAAAACTGTTTCCAGAGTTGAATTCAACGGCAAAGAACATCTGTTGGAAAGTTTTATCGATATCTCCGAACGGAAGAAAGCTAAAGAAAAGCTGCGTGAAAGTGAAGAACGTTACCGCACCCTTTATTCAACCATGCAGGAGGGGGTGGCTCAATATCGCATGCACTATGATGCCGATGGCAATGCCAGTGACTACGAAATCATCGACATCAATCCAGCCTACGAAAAAATCATTGGCCTGAAGTATCACCAGGTTCTCGGATGTCTGGCAAGCACTATATATCCCCAGGAAGATGGCAAGGCCGCTTGGCTGGATATTTTTAATTATGTGGTGGAGAGTGGGATTTCCACTCATTTTGAGTATGAGTTCAAAGAACTGGGCATGACGGTCAATATTTCGGCAGCAAAGCTTTCAGATGGTCATTTTGCAACAATTTTTGAAGATATTACTCAGCGCAAAGAAGATAAGAAACATATTGAAAAACTGGCCTTTTATGACCAATTGACCGGGCTACCAAATAGAGTTTTGATGCAGGATCGCCTCTCCCAGATGACCTCCTGTGCAAAACGCAGTGACAGTAAAATTGGATTGTTATTTCTTGATATTGACCATTTCAAACGCATCAACGACACCTTTGGTCACGACACCGGGGATCAATTGCTGAACGTTGTCGCCAAACGATTACAGCGCGTATTGAGAGACTGCGACACTGTCTGTCGGATTGGTGGTGATGAGTTTGTGGTTCTGGTCGACAATATATCGACCCGTAATAGTGCAGCGATGATCGCCTGTAAAATATTGGAAGCATTGGCGCATGTAACTGTGCTCAGAGGGAAGGAGATCTATACCTCGACCAGTATCGGCATCAGTATCTTCCCCGAAGATGGTGCCGATCCGGACTCGCTCCTGAAAAATGCCGATATTGCCATGTACCAGGCAAAGGAAAGCGGCCGTAACACCTACCGGTTTTACTCGTCAGAAATGAATTCCAAAGCTCTGGAGCTGCTGCTGCTGGCCAACGACCTGAGAAAAGCGTTGGAGAAAAATGAATTTTATCTTAACTACCAGCCACTCATCAATCTGTCTGAAGGCCGGATAACTGGTATGGAAGCCCTGCTTCGCTGGCAACATGCAGATTTTGGCAAAATCTTGCCGGATCAATTTATTCCGCTAGCGGAAGAAACGGGTCTGATCCTCTCAATCGGTCAGTGGGTCTTGGCAAAAGCCTGTCAACAAACCCGTGAAATTCAGCTACGCTGCAACATTCCGTTACGGGTGGCGGTTAACCTCTCTACCAAACAATTTCAGGATCCAAACTTGCTCTCTTACATTAAGGATATTCTCAACGACACCGGACTGGCTGCAGAAGATCTGGAGCTGGAAATAACCGAAAGCATTCTGATGGAGAATGTTGAAAAGGCTCAACAAATTCTTCATCAACTTCAAGCGATGGGTGTAACCATAGCGATCGACGATTTTGGCACCGGCTACAGTTCCTTAAGTTATTTAAGAATCTTCCCCATTGACCGGTTAAAAATCGACAAAACCTTTATTCAGAGAATCACCACCCATCCGGATGATGCCGCCATCACAAAAGCGATTATCGTTATGGGACATAGTATTGGTGTCAAAATAGTTGCCGAAGGGATCGAGCAGAAAGAGGAGATGACCTACTTACAAGAGAACAACTGTGACGAGGCGCAGGGCTTCTATTTCAGCCACCCTCTCACTCCCGAAACCTTGATCAATAAAATTTCCAACCAGCCGGAATTCTGTTTCTTCAACACCGTCGCTGAGCCTGCAACCAGGCCAGATGACCTTGGTAAAAAATAAGAATAAGGATCGTATCTTAAAATAAAACTCTTCAAATTGAATTGGATGAAGAGTTTGTCGTGTCCAATTGTAACTTTCCTTTCCTTCTCAGCTTAAAAGCTATCTTGTAACGAAGAAATTAAACCTGCGTGAGTTTTGTAACGTGATCTCATAGACCCGGTTATTTCTGCCCCCAACTTCCGTCATTTTTCTCCAGATACCAGCCTTTTTGAGCCTGCTTACGCCACGAATCAGCAAAAATATTCTGCACTTCTCCAGCCTTGTCCGGAAAATCGTTGGCGACGGCGATTTCCTTATATAGACGCATGCGATCTTGATTTTCCGCTTTAACCAGCTTATTGACTTGAGCTTTCTGTTTAAGGGACAACCCGCCAGTACTGCGAACCTTGAGCAAACCATCGAAGCTGAGTCCAACAGTTCCGGTATTCAGAAAGCTAATCAATGCTGCGGAGCGGTTTTTAATTGATTTTTTAATCGCCCTGATGGCCGGAGTGCTGACATCAATATTCTGAGCGGCAATTGCGTTGGTTGGGCGCAAAAGATCGTAAAAACTACTGCCGGGGGATTTCTTTTGCGGTTGTGGAACCATTTCTTCAGCCCCATTTTTGGAACTGTCGCCCCAGACCTCATTGACAATTTTATCCGCTGCTCCACGGATTTCCTCAGCCGGAAAATAGATATTAATGGTCACACAAGAGATAACCGATAACGCCAGTAATAAGCCTAAACTGCGAGTGATTGTTTTCATGATAGTTCTTCCCAATCTATTGGTTGTTTGCCGCATTACTTCAGTTCCCGGCTCGATCAATCCGGCTGAGGCGATTCATCATCTCTTTAAAAGAGATGGTCGGAGTGGTGGTGGTTATATCGATCCGGGGCGGGAGCAACCCACCGTGAACCAGATACCGATCCGATCCAGATGAGGCCGTTCCCAACAAGGTAAAGATATCATTATTCAGTGAGCATTTGAAACCGATCTTTTGATAACGATAAAAATCGATGAAGCGATAGATCCCCCGAGACAATGCGGCCGACATCCCTCCCTGGCTGATAATACTGAGATTGTTCAGAGCCTTGACACTGATATTGCGTTTTCCACTATTTCTGGTTGCCACAGCGGTTTCAAAAGCGGCGGATGAGGTGCCGAACACTGTTAATCCATGGATGTACCCGTCAAGCACTCCGTTCATCTCTCCAAAATCGAAGGTTCGAGTGGCTTGCAACAGATTCAGACCGAAAAAGGTGGAGAGGATAAAATCACTCTGTTGTTGCAGTGCTTCCGAAAAATTTAATTGGTGCAGTTGCCATTGGTGATCTGAGCTATTGATCAAGATCCGGCCATCGGAAACTGTCATCTGGTTAATTGTAAAAGGGAGCTGTTCTGGAAATTTCAGGGCGGGTTTTGGTGGTTTTTCCCGACTTTTTGACGGAAAAGTTTCTACCTGTGGCTCGATGACGCGTAGGACATCAAGCTGGCGGTGCCAGAGTGAGCTGGGGGTGAAGTTCTATTCCACTCGCGGGATAGTTACCAGGAGCTGCTCCGGCAAATTGACATCCAGCTCAAGAATTTCCAGCCCGGTTTCAGTCCAGTCCATTTGCTTGATCTGAACCTGTCCCTCAACCAGCTGTGCAGCTATTTTCTCAACTTGGGGGCGCACAAATTGATCCAGAATCTGGTCAGCAAAAAGCCAGCAGATCCCAGCAAGCAAGAAAACTACCAGCAACAGACTCAGGCTCGCTCTGTAGATGAGTTTTTTCATTGGTTCCCGGAAAAAGAAAAAGCATTATCCAATTATTATTCCCCTATCCTTGGCTCTCTGTTGCTTTCCAACTGCAACAAAAATCTTTTTATATCAAGACCGCCTGCATAGCCGGTCAATTGTCCCGATTTTCCGATAATCCGATGACAGGGAACCACAATCGGAAGAGGATTCTGTCCATTTACCCTGCCCACAGCCCTGACAGCCTTGGGATTCCCGATTAATTGCGCTTGATCTGAATAGGAACGGGTTTCACCATAAGGGATCGTCAAAAGGGCTTGCCAGGTTTGCTGTTGGAATTCTGTGCCACTGAAGGTTATTGGCAAATCAAACTTGGTACGTTCTCCGGCAAAGTATTCTTGAAGCTGAGATTGTGTTTGCTCTGTAATCAAATTATGTTCAGGTTTGGTATCACCCTGTGTTTTGCTTACAACTTCCCAGTTACAATCAAAGGTTATGGCTCTGAGAAAATTGTTATCAGCGACAATATGTATCCAGCCTACTATGGAGGAGAATTTTTGGTAATACATTGTCATGTTGATTTCCTTTTTGACAGGGTTTCTGCAAACTCATTCCAGACATAATGAGTCATGTAGGAACGATTTGTTTTCCACAAGGCTTCATCAACGAGGTTTTGTTCCAATGCTCTTTGAATGATGAGGTCGCGTTCCGGAAAAGCATCTGCATCGCCAAAACAGCGCATCATGATCATTTCAGTCGTCCATGGACCAATTCCTTTTATTGCAAGCAGCTGTTTTCTTGTTTTAGGTAAATTTGCGCTGTAAGAAAAATGAAGTTTACTTTTATGAACCATCTCAGACAAGACTCTAATGGCATGAGCTTTGGAACGTGTTATCCCTATTTTTTCTATCTCCGCTACCATCAATTCTGCGGGATCGGGGAAACTGTAGAGATCTTCACCATTGATAAGAGTTCCAAACTGCTCAATCAGTGCTGCTAATTTTCCGGTTGCCTGCTGAACAGATACAAGTTGGCTCAAAATAATGGATACAGCAACTTCAAAGGGGTCGAAACTCCCAGTCACTCTTACCCCCGTTTGCCCGGTTGTGGATGTGACTGGCAAATGTGCCGGGTTGTGGTCGACATCAAACATTCTGCGTATTTTAACCAGAATCGGGCTGACCTGATCCAGCTTAAAACCTCTCAAGTTGGCCAGGAGTGCGTCCTGTTTTTTATTCATTGTCACTTTAATTGTTGCATACGATTTTTGATCAGGAACATAACGCTGATAGGAATTATTGGTGACGATTTCAATACCGCGGGCAGCATGCCTTTTTAAAAAGCTCAGAACACCGCCAAAATCATAAGGTTTTCGCACCATAAGAGATAAGGTGATGCCATCTCCCTTATGAACCTTACAACGTTTTTCGGTTCGAATTTTTGACGGTGTCATCCGATAAGCTGTTTTGAATGCTTCATTAAATCTTCGAACCGAGTTGAATCCAGCGGCAAAGGCAATTTCGGTGATGGGTTCCCGGGTTTCAAAGAGTAGGTGTTTTGCCAGATGTAGTTTGCGTGTTTGGATGATCTCAATGGGCGATGCACCGAGTTGTTCTTCAAACACCCGTCTTAAATGGCGTCCAGAGAGACCAAGGGCACTGGCAACAGCTTCTACACTTTGCTCCCCCATTGTAGATTCTTCAATTAATCGCAGCCCATTGCGAGCAATCTCTTCTCCCGGATTTATAAATTTGTTGCCTGGCGCTAAATCAGGTCGGCACCTGAGACATGCTCTGCAACCCGCCTTTTCAGCTTCGCTGGTGCTTTTGTAAATAATAATATTTTCAGGTTTTGGCCGGGCAGGACATACTGGGCGGCAATAGATTTTTGTGGTTGTTACGCCGAAATATAAACGCCCGTCATAACGAGGATCCCGGCGGAGAATGATCTGCTTGTAGTCTACAGTGGTGAGCTGTTTCATGGTTCTTATCATAACCCATCATTCGCAAGAGTGCTGGCGATTATCGGACATCATCGCTATATCGGAAGTTAGGTGGTTCAAACCCCTTTTCTACAGCTAAATAAATTCATGGATCTGCATAATTTATAGTCCTTTTTTAAATTCCTTGCCTCGTTTTGTAGCCCGGCAAGAACCTTGTTCAAATGAAACGGGGATATTATGGCAAGTCTGAAGAAACATGGAAAAACTTATTGTTTTCACTAAGTGTGGAGGATATCATTCAAGGCAGGTATGATAAACGAAACTACATAATAATTTGTTATGTTTCATGATTTGGAGCCAAAATGCCAAAGCTGAAAGACCAAAGGTATCTGTCTGCAAAGGATAAGTTTCTAGAATATTCCTTTCAAGCGTTGCAGGACCAATTTGCCACTAAAAATGACTTTTTGTCATTCTTTGAAGCAATCGAAAACGATAAACAAAAAAATTTATTCCTAAAAACCGCCTCTTTCTATTTATTTCTTGTGAAAAAAGGGGATTGGATTGTTGACATCCCTGGTTCAAATAAAAGAATTGATTATCTGACGGACACCTATAAATACATTGCCATATTTTCTTTGATAGAATCTCTTCAGGAAAAGGAATTTATGGACTTTTATTCCTTCTTGGTAAGGCGTAAAACCAAGGTCAATTTTCCTATCAATGACAAGAAGGAATTAGAAAAATGGTATCGGAAATATAAGAGCGAATTTGGTTCCATTCATCAATCTATTCAGTTCTTTAAGACCCTAAGTGCAAAAAGGAAGGCCGAGTTAATAAAGAACCTTGAGGTGAAAAACGTAAAGCCTTCAATAGAGAACTTATCAAAATACCTATACAACCTAAGATCAAAATTTGTTCATGAAGCTGAATTGGTTGTTAATATGTCAGGTAGAACAACCCTTAGCAGATATGGGAAAAAGTTCGTAATATGTAAATTGTCGTTAATAAAATTGATGCAATTTTTTGAGGAAGGATTAATCACGTATTTTACATCCGAAAAACATAACGGATAAGGTTAGATTGTGTGAGGCACGAACCACAATCTGAACCGTTTGTTGAACAAGCCCGGTGTCATCTATAGAAAATATCTTTTTGAGATCCGACCC
>Ga0256840_1003585_pt1 | contig 12386 bp, 12 predicted proteins | sample 355202metaG_FD_185969 | JGI IMG/M metagenome (GOLD analysis project Ga0256840, IMG submission 185969) | Hydrothermal vent microbial communities from Mid Atlantic Ridge, Atlantic Ocean - 355-202 | ecosystem: Environmental > Aquatic > Marine > Hydrothermal vents | place: Atlantic Ocean: Mid...
ACCACCATAAACATTTTGAATTATGCTTTTAGATTCAAGTTTTTTTCTTAACTTTTCAACAAGTGTTCTTATGCTTTTGGGGTTGTATTCTTTTTCAAAATCATTCCAAATAGAACTAAATAAATTGATGCTATGCATCGGCTGATTTATGTTACAAAAAAGAAGTTTTAATAGTTTTGCTTCATTCTTTGTTAGTGGTATTCTAGCACCATTTTTATATAAGTTGAATCTATCTTTGCTTAGCATAAAACCATTTCCTAAATCTACTTCAGTATCTAAACTTTGTAGTTTTTTTATAGATAGTTTCATAACATCTTTAAGCTTTTGAGAACTTAGTGGTTTGACAATGTAGTCAATAATATCTAGTTTTATTGCTTTAAATAATTTTTCTTTATCATCATAAGCACTAATTATGACTATAGGAGTAATAGTATCTGTTTCTCGTATTTTAGAGATAAGAGAAAATCCATCGCTAGCAGGCATTTCAAGGTCGGTAAATATTATATTGGGGTTATGCATTTTTATACACTCTAAAGCTTCTTGTGCATTTTGTGCTTTATAGACTGTTTTAAACACAAGACTCATATACTCAAACATTTCATTTAATGATAAAATATCATCATCGACTATCAATGCAGTGTATTTTGATTGTGTTGTCATAGTGTATTGCCCTTCATAAGATAAATACCTTATGAAAGTATACACTAAAAGTGTCTACTGAATGCCTATTTATAAAAAATATAGGTTTCTTAAGTATTTTTATTTAACAAAAAATTAACACCACTTAGATAATGTGCTTCTAAAACAATATAGGGAGAGTATTTATGATAAGAAAAGGAATAATTCTTTCTTCAGTTTGTATATCTATGATATATGCTGCTGAAGTAGAAATGGCACCAATAGTAGTTGAATCTAAGATTAACAATACAATAATAAAAAATGTAAGCGGGGAAGAAGTAAAGTCAGCAGATTTAGCAGAAGCATTGAGCAGAAATGTGCCAAGCATATCTCTTGTAAGAAGAAGCGGTATAGCCAATGACATCATACTAAGGGGTCAAAAAAGAGACAATATAAATATTATCATAGATGGTGCAAAGATATATGGTGCTTGTGTTAACAGAATGGATCCACCTACTTCACATGTAGAGTTACTCAAGCTATTGATAATGTAGAGATAAAAGAGGGTCCTTTTGATGTTGAAGAATTTGGGACATTAAGTGGTGCAGTAAAAATAACTACAAAACAACCAACAGAAAAATTTGAAGGCGATGTTAGTGTGAACATAGGAAGTTATGGATACAAAAAAGGTGCAGCTACTATAAGTGGTGGAAACGATAAAGTGAAAGTATTGATAAGTGTATCAAAAGAAGAAGGTGATCAATACAAAGATGGAGATGGTTATACATTGGCAGAGCAATTGGAAAACTATACTGCTAGTACGCCTTCTCTTCTTGACAACCCTTATAACTATAGCTCCTCTGCAAAAGATATGAAAGCTTTCGAGAAGACAATGTTTATGGATTTGTTAATGTTACAGACAATCAAGAATTACGCATAGGATATACAGGCAATAGAAGCGATAATGTACTATATCCTTCAAGCAAGATGGACGCAATTTGGGATGATAGTGATATGTTTAATCTAGGATATTCAATCAAAAATATATCAGACTATTCTAAAAAACTAGATTTTCAAGTATACCATTCAAAAGTCGACCACCCCATGAGTACAAAATATAGAGATGCTGGTGCAGTAAACTTTATGACTCACCACCTATCAACAAAAATGACTGGCACTAAAATAAAAAATAACTTTGATTTATCGGACAATAGTATCACTTATGGTATTGATATGAGCAGAAGAAACTGGGATGGAGTATATAACTTAACAAATGTAGCTTCAGGAGCAGTTAATACTATAAGGAAAAGCCTTGAAGATGTAAATACAGACAATATTGGTTTTTTTGTGAAGAGTGAAAAAAATATGGGCAAATTTGATTTGGAAATTGGTGCTAGATATGATTCTACAGAAGTTACAACGAAGTCTTTAGTTTTGCCAGACAATGATTATAGTGCACTAAATGCAAATATATTTGTTACTTACAATGTAAACGAAAACAGAAAATACTTTGTTGGAATAGGAAAATCATCAAGAGTTCCAGATGCAAGAGAACTATACAACACAAAAACAACTGGAGCAATAAATGGTACTCCTACCTTGAATCAAACAAAAAACTATGAGATTGACCTTGGAGTAGAACAAAACTTTAAAAATGGTACTGTTAAGCTCAAAACTTTTTATAGCAAATTAAAAGATTATATTTACTATAACAGTACTTTACCTTCAAATAACTTCGAAAATATAGATGCAACTATATATGGTCTAGAATTAAGTGGTTTATATATGGCTACTGAAGAAGTATATTTTGATTTTGGTCTTTCATATAAAAAAGGAGAGAAAGATACTCTGCCGACAGGACAATTTGACAAAGATTTAGCTGAAATAACTCCTCTAAAGATTAATGCAGGAGTAACATATGATTATGATAGCCAAGGTAGCGTGCAGCTATCAGTTATAGCAGCAGATAGCTGGGATAATTATGATAGCGATAATGGTGAACAAGCACTATCAAGCTATACAGTGGTTAATTTTAAAACGACAAGAGAATTTAAAGGTGGCTTTGAAATTACTGCTGGAGTTGACAATTTATTTGATAAAACATATGCAATTACCAACACATATAAAGATTTAATTCTTTTGACAGGCGGTACAGATACTATGCTTATCAATGAACCTGGCAGATACTTTTATATAAATGCCAAATATAAATTTTAATTAGCAGAGGCTTTTTATCTTAAAACTTTTTCTATGGATTTCTGAGTATCCAAACTCAGAAATCTCCTTTACATGTAAGGCTGTTCCATAGCCCTTATGTTTTGGAAAACTATATTGGGAAAAATCTTTTGAGATAGAGTACATGTAGCGGTCTCTACTAACTTTTGCTAGTATGCTCGCTGCACTTACTTCAAAAACTTTTGCGTCGGCTTTCACCATTGTTTTTATGCCCTCAACGCCAAAAGAACAATTACCATCCATAAGAATATCACAATCACTAAAATGCTCTTTAATTATTTTTATAGAGTAACCCAAGCAATGGCTGAGACCTTTATCGTCTATCATATCGTTATCGCAGAAAACTATTTTATATCTTGCTTTTTGTTTTATGATTTCAAAAAGTGTTTCTCTCTTCTTTTCACTAAGTTGTTTTGAGTCGTTTAGCCCGTCAATTGACTCTCCTAGGACAACACCAGCAACAACTAAAGGACCAGCTATACAGCCTCTGCCTGCTTCATCAATACCACAAAGCATCAGGCTTCCGCATTTTTTATATCTATAATAGTATCCGCTTTAAACTTATGATCTTTCTCAGGAAAATCATTTCTAAAATGAGCTCCTCTACTCTCTTCTCTCAGAAGTGCAGACTTAGCAATGGCTTTAGCCACTAGTATAGCGTTTTTAAGTTCTAGCATGGCTTTGAGAGTTGATGTTTGACCATTTGTTTTGGATTTGATATCTTCTTCTATTTGTACTAGTTTTTCATATGCTTTTTCAATTCCTTCTTCATTTCTAATGATACCTAAGTTTTCAAATAAAATCTCTCCTATCTCATTTCTTATTTCATTGGCATTTACTCTTTTAGATTCTTCTTTAAGTGTTTCTATATAGTTAATGTCATTCATAACTTCATAATAGTCTATGCCGTTAAATTTACCCATCTTGTTGGCAAATTTTATAGCCTCATATGCTGCAATTTTACCAAAAACTGCACCTTGCGAAAGTGAGTTTCCTCCGAGTCTATTGGCTCCATTTACTCCGTTGTCTCCTGCTTCACCTACAACAAAAAGACCTTTTATAGAAGTCCTTCCTATAGTGTCAGTTTTTAAACCTCCCATAGAGTAGTGTGCAACTGGAGAAATCGGTATGTAGTCTTGTTTTACATCAAGTTTTTTAAGTGTTTTTACTCTCTTTTTTATTCCTAACAATTTAGTGTCGATTATCTCTTGAGGTATATGCGTTAAATCCAAATATACTTTTTCATTGCGACTAAGTTTTTTATAGATAGCCCTAGTAACAAAATCTCTTGTATTTAGTTCATCAACAAAAGAGTTGCCATCTTTATCTACTAGTTTTCCTCCCTCTCCACGGGCAGCTTCACTAAGTAAAAAGTTTGAGCCTTCAAGTCCTGTTGGATGAAACTGCACAAACTCTAAGTTCATAGCTTCAAGTCCAGCACGAAGTCCCATAGCAACTCCATCGCCTGTTGCATCTCTGACATTTGAAGTATGGTTTTTGTATAAAGATGCAAAACCTCCACTTGCTAAAATAAGGCTTTTTGCCTCACAAACAAGAACTTTTTTATTTACTTCATCTAGCAAGGTCACACCTGAGATAATGTTATCTTTAGTAACAAGGTTTATCGCCATATAGTTCTTTAATATATCAATGTCATAGTCTTTGATAACATTATGTAGAGTTTTCATGATAGCAGAACCAGTTTCATCAGCAGCATGAACAGTTCTTTTGTATTTAGACCCACCAAATGAGCGTTGAGCAATCTTGCCATTACTGAGTTTATCAAACACTACACCATATTTAGACAAATCTCTTACAGCAGCAGGTGCTTGTTCGCAAAAAATACGGATTGCCTCTTTGCTGCCAACACCAACAGAACTTTTATAGGTTTCATTAGCATGCTCATCGATACTATCTTTGTCTTTCATGTTAGCCATAGCTGCATTTATCCCACCCTTTGCCATAAAAGAGTTATTGGCAATAGGGGATGCCTTTGTTATGAGCGCTACATTCGCTCCAAGTTCTTTAGCTTCTATGGCTGCTCTCATACCAGATATACCACTTCCTATAACTACAATATCATACTTCATAAACACTCCTTACAAGTACCTAGCCACTTAGGTTACATAATACACCTTTATAAGATAAAATACAATTAAAAAGTTACGAGTTTATAAAAAATTTATAAAATTTAGGTAATAATGTATCAATTAAAGAATTGGAGGCTAAAGATGGGTATCAAAAGTAAAGTTTCAGTTATTGGCGTTGGCAATGTAGGAAGAGTTGTGGCTTATTCTGTTGCTATGCAAGGCTTGGCTCATGAAGTTGTTCTATTTGGTAGAAATCAAGACAATGCAAGAGGGCAAGCACTAGATATGAATCAAGCAGCAGCGGCTATGCGTTCTCATTCTGTTGTGACTGTGGCTGAAAGCTATGAAGATATAAAAGATAGCAAGATAGTGGTTATAACAGCTGGACAACCTAGAAAAGAGGGAATGAGCCGAGATGATTTGCTTATAAAAAATGCTGAGATTGTGCGTGAAATAACAGCACAAATCAAAGTTCATGCACCAGAGTCAATCATCATAGTAGTTTCAAATCCGCTTGATGTTATGACTTATGTTGCTCTAAAAGAGTCAGGATTTCCAAAGCAGAGAGTTTTAGGGATGGCAGGTATCTTAGATGCTGCTAGAATGACACACTTCATCCAAGAAAAACTAGGCTATGGGGCAGGGCAAATAAGAGTAAGCGTTATAGGTGGCCATGGTGATACTATGGTTTTACTTCCTCGTTTTACCACTGTTGCAGGTGTTCCTCTTCATGATTTATTAAGTGAAGATGAGGTTGAAGTGCTAGTTCAAAAAACAACTCACGGAGGAGCTGAAATAGTAAAATATGTAGGAACTTCAGCTTATTTAGCACCAGGAAAATCTGTAGCCATCATGATAGATGCGATTTTGAAAGATACTAAAACAATATTTTCGTGTTCCACTCTTTTAGAGGGTGAATATGGTTATGATGGAGTTGTTAATGGTGTTCCTACTATGTTAGGAAGCAATGGCGGAGAAAAAATCATAGAGTTCGCCTTAGATAGATGTGAAAAACAGCAATTTTCTAAAAGTATAGAATCAGTAGAAAATGTAATAAAAACACTCCACGAAAAGAAGTTTTTTTAACCAAAATTACACAATAGAATTATCAAAATAGCAACAATGATGAATGCTAGATTTGTAATCTCTATTGTGTAATCTGAGCTACATGTAACAAACTCTACACATAATCACATTATACTTGTCCTAAAAAACAGGAAGGATGTAAGGTGAAAATCAAATATTTAGTTATTGGTATTTTATTTACTTTAAACTTGTATGCTTTAGGTATAGAAGGTCAAAAAGCACCGAGTTTTGGCGTCGATACTTGGCTCCAAACTAATGGTAAAAAAGATTTAGACATAGGAGACTATAGAGGAAAAGTTTTATATCTCTATGGTTTTCAATCTTGGTGTCCAGGGTGTCATTCACACGGTTTCCCAACTCTGCAAAAGCTAGCAAAGCATTATGACGGAGATGATGAGGTTGGTCTTGTTGTGATTCAAACAGTGTTTGAGGGCTTTATGGTCAACTCTGAGTTAGCTGCAAAATTGATTATCAAAAGATATAGTTTAGAGATGCCAGTTGGTCATAGTGGTTCATCGGATAAACGCTCAAGATTTATGAGAGATTATAAAAGTGGTGGTACTCCATGGACTGTAATTATTGATAAAAAAGGTGTAGTTAGATTCAATGATTTTCATGCAGATGCAGATGAAATTATTAAATTTATAGATTTATTAAAAAATGAAAAAAAGAAATAAAATGAAAAAAATAGTATTGATATTGATATTGATATTTAGTATAGTATCTTTAATGGCTTTTGAAGATTTGACAAAAGAAAATTTTGATGAAAAAGTGAAAGGGAAAAATAGCATTGTCAAGTTTCATGCTGTTTGGTGTACTGCTTGCGATGTCTTAGAAGCAAATATGGAAGAACTAGACCAAAAAAAACTTGGAGTTACCATTTATGGAGTAGATATTGATCATCAGATGGGCATAGCTAAAAAATATGGAGTAACTATGTTGCCTACAACTTTGTATCTTAAAGATGGCAAAGTGATGGAAAGTGAAGTCGGAATAAGATCAACAGATGAATTAAGAACAAGCATAAAAAATACTTATAATTAAAGGATAAAACAGATGAGAATAGTTAAATCAGCTTCAACTGACTTTGTGATTGTAGCCCTAGATAACAAAGCAGGTAAATAGCATGAATTATATTAAACACATTTTATGGATATTGATTATGCTCACAACAATAAATGCACAAGAAAAGTATACAAATGATTTGATAAACGAAGATTCACCCTATCTTCAACAGCATGCACACAATCCTGTAAACTGGAATGCTTGGAACAAAAAAACTTTTCATAAAGCAAAGAGTGAAGGCAAACTTATATTTTTATCTATAGGGTATAGCACTTGTCATTGGTGTCATGTTATGGAAGAAGAATCTTTTGAGGATGATGAGGTAGCTAAGATATTAAATAAGTATTTCATATCTATAAAGGTAGATAGAGAAGAGATGCCTCATATAGATAAATACTATCAAGATGTTCATAACTTGTTAAACAAAAGAGGCGGTGGCTGGCCTCTTACCATCATACTAACACCGCAGAGAAAAGCTTTTTTTGCTGCAACATACATACCAAGAGAAGCTAAATATGGCAGACCAGGTATAAAAAATTTATTGTTAAAAATTCAAGGAATTTTTGAAGCAGATCCAAAAAAAATTATAGCTAGTGCAAAACAAATTGAACAAATATTAAAAAATCATGGGGATAGTTCAGTAAATGAGAAAAAGACTTTGGATATTGAATTAGTTTCTAGGTTTGTCAATAATGTTGAGGCTTCTTTCGATCAGGAACATCCAGGAATTGGTTCAGCACCTAAGTTTCCCCATGCCTCAACTATCGAAACTCTTTTAGATATCTATTCTACAAATGGTGATAAAAAAGCTTTGAGCATGGCGACAAGTATGTTAAAAACAATGGCAAATGGTGGCATTTATGATCAGATTGAGGGCGGTTTCTATAGGTACAGCGTAGATGCACAGTGGATGATACCTCATTTTGAAAAAATGCTTTACACAAATGCCGAACTTTTAAACTCTTATGTAAAAGCATATATTATTACAAAAGATGAATTTTATAAAAATATAGTTGATGAGATGATTTCCTTTGTTAAAATTAGGTTTGAAAAAGAGTCTTTATTATATAGTGCTAGTGATGCTGATAGTCTTGTTGGTGGTAAAAAAGAAGAGGGTGCTTATTTTGTATTTGAATACGAAAAAACTAAGGATTATTTGAGTTCAAAGGGTTATGACGGTAAAGATGTTGAAGAGATATTGGATTATTTTAATATAACTGAAATCCCTAACTTTGAAGAGCATTTTACAAATCCTCATCTAAGTGATGAGAGTAAACCTAAAAACCTACATGTAGTAAAAAAACTACTAAAAGAGCTTAGAGAGAAAAAAGAGTATCCTTTTGTGGATTATAAAATATTGACTTCATGGAATGCTATGTATATTTCAGCACTGTTTGAAGCTGGAGCTATAGATAATAAGTATTCTTCGCAAGCTATTAATCATCTTGATACCTTGATTGATAAGTTACGCATAGATGGTGTGCTTTATCACCAAAGACTTATAGATAAAAAACCAAAAGTGAAAGCTTTGTTTGAAGATTATTCATTTTTGATTACTTCTGCTTTAAAAGCGTATGATTTTACACTTGATAAAAAGTATCTAACATTAGCAACAACTTTAAACACTGAGACACTAAGTAAGTTTTATAAAAATGAAAATTGGTATATGAGTAATGATGAGTTTCAAGCGATAACTACGGTTTATGATAGCTCATACATAAGCCCTTTATCAAATATGGTAGACAATATATTGAAATTAGCTCTTTTGAATGATGATTTAGGGCTTCAGGAAATTGCTAAGAAAACCTTAGAGAGTAACTCTGCAGTTTTATTTTCAAACCCAGGGAATGTTGCCTGGTTACTTAGGTCTTACATGGCTTATGAAAAAGGTTATATAAGTTTAAAAGCACCAAAAAGCAAGTTGGAGGGAAAAACTTTACCTAGCTATCCTTTTATCTTAAAAAAAGTAAATAAAGAAGAAAAATATTTAGCATGTAAAGTCGATGTATGTTTTGCATACGGAACTGATTTTGATGAGATAATTTCAAAGATTGATATAGAAATAAACAAGGGTAAGGGATTAAAATGAAAATTAGTATTGTTACTAACTTTTAAAGATGTTACAAAAGCATATAATTTGATTTAAAAGTAGAGGCAAATATAGGAAATACTGGGCTTGTTTAATTTGAAGTATATTAGCATTTTATTTACTTTAAATAAGTATGCTTAGATTAGAATAAGTTTATTACGAAAATTTATAATTAAAGGTTAAAATTGATGAAAATAGTAAGTTTAAGTATGGCAAGTTTAGTTGTTGCAAGTTCGTTGTTTGCTACAGTTGATATAGATAAAAAAGTATTTGCATTTGAGAAGCAAAGGTTTTTAGCAAATCAAGGCATAACGATAAGCGAAGTTAAAATTTTTAAGAAAAAGAAACTTTCTGTAGATGGATGGTATGGGTATGTTCTGCGAATTAAAGCTAATGTCCCTGGACGCGGAGTAGTTTCTGGCGAGGACACTCTTTTTTCAAACGGGAAAGTCGTAGCACCAGAACTGTTAAGTATGAAAGATGGCACCAGTTTTAAATCAGTTCTAGAGGCAAAAGTAACTAATAGTTATTACAAAAAAGAGAATTTAATAGCAGGTAATCCAGATGCAAAAAATAGAGTTGTTATTTTTTCTGATCCGCTCTGCCCTGCATGTGTAGCAACACTACCATCTGTGATTAAAAAAGTAACCGATAACCCTAAAGAGATTGCTTTGTATTATTATCATTTTCCACTTCTTCAGTTGCATCCTGCAGCAGATACTGTAAGTAAAGCCATGGTTGTACTGAGAAAGAAGGGTATCAAAGATGTTGAAATGAAAATCTATACAACTAATTTTTCACAATATTTTAGCTCAAAAGAAAAAGACCCTGCAAAAATACTTGCTGGCGTAAATAAAGTATTTGGTACCAAGATTACTCTAAAAGAGATTAATGCCATAGACGTTGGTAATGAAGTCAAAGGTGATGTAATAATGGGCAAACAAGTAAGGATACAAGGTACACCTACTATTTTTGTAAATGGCACAAATGATAAAACTAGAAGATTATTTGGAGCTCTGGCTAAGTAGAAAATATATCTTTTTAAAGAGGGTTTATCTTTTTTACCCTCTTTGCATTTCTGTGCTATTTTTGATTTAAAATCTCAATAATCTCTTCTTTTGTTAAAACTTTTCCTGTTGATTTTACTACACCATCAACAACAAACCCAGGCGTGCTCATAACGCCATACTCCATTATTTTTTGTAGGTCTTCAACTTTTTCTACACTATGAAATCCGCCAATTTCGGCAACTGCTTGTTTTGAAATCTCCATAAGAGATTTACATTTTGCACATCCTGTGCCTAGTATTTCTATTTTCATTATTTTTCCTTTGATTATTATACTAACGATAAAAGAACGACTAACAACACTGGAGGTGTGACAAGAAGCCCAAACTTGCTGTACTGCCAAAAGCCAATTTTTACACCTTTTTGTGCGAGTACATGCAGCCAAAGAAGTGTTGCAAGTGAACCAAATGGCGTCATCTTAGGTCCTAAGTTACAACCAATGATATTTGCATATATTAACGCTTGATTACCAATATCTTGCAGAGCAATATCCATAATCATGATAGTCGGCATATTGTTCATAATGGCACTTAAAAAAGCAGATATAAAACCAGTTCCAACGATGGCGACGATATCTCCTTGTGTACTTAAATCTTTTAAAACAACAGTAAGATAATCAGTTAAACCAGCATTTTTTAAGCCATAAACAACGATATAAAGTCCTATACTAAACCATACTACCTGCCAAGGTGCTGTTTTGATTGTAAGCCAAGCTTTTGCATTTTTTGTATAACTTGCGATTGCTAAAAATATCAAGCCACCACCTAAAGCAAAAAGACTAATAGGTAAATCATAATAATCTCCAATAAAATAACCAGCAAGTAAGACAGCTAGAAAAAACCAAGAAAATTTAAAAAGTGTTTTACTCTTCAGTACATCATCTTCATGTTTTAAAAGGCTAATATCAACAGTTTTTGGTATATCTTTACGCAAAAATAACCAAAGCACAATAATCGATACAATCGTACTGACAACAAAAGGAAGAGCCATATTTGTCATATACTCTAAAAACCCTATATTAAAATAATTTGCAGTTACGATATTGGTAAGATTTGAAAATACAAAAGGCAAAGAAGCACTATCGCTAATAAACCCTCCAGCAAGTAAAAATGCTAAGATAGTTTTAGCATTTAGTTTCAATAGTCTCATTTTTGCCAATAATATAGGAGTAAGAATCAATGCTGCGCCATCATTTGCAAAAAGAGCGGAAACAAAACTTCCAAGTAGTAGCGCATAAACAAACATCAAGTGCCCGTTACCATGGCTTAGTTTTGCCATTTTTATTGCACACCACTCAAAAAATCCTATTTCATCTAAAACCATAGATAAAATAATAATTCCTATAAAAGCCAATGTTGCATCCCAAACAATATTGGTTACAATCAAAACATCACCAAAACTAACTACGCCAAAGATAAGAGCTACTATAGCACCAATAACAGCTGTTGTTCCTATCTGTAATCCTCTTGGTTGCCAAATAACAAAAACAAGAGTAATAATAAATATTGAACTAGCCAAAAACATAAATTTCCTTTAACATTAATAATATATCAAGATATATTGATATAAGCAGTATAACATATTTCTTTTTATATATCAAGGTATATTGATATGAGTAAGATATTGTTAATCTTGCAAAGCCCAATCCCAAAAAGGAATTACTGTGCATTTGGTGTTTTTGAGCCAAAACTCTCCTTCATTACCTACTGTAACTATGTCAATTTTTTTGATACCCAATTCCTTTACATGTAAGAGTATTTTTTGAAGTCTAAGTTTTATCATCTCTTGTGGTAAAAAAGGTATGCACAAAACTCCATAATGATTTTGAGGCATATATAGGTCTATATTGTCACTATAGTAGATTTGGTATTTTTTTTTCAATAGCTCCAAAAAAACCATATTTTCAAATCTTTTCAAAAACTCTTTTTTAAATGTAAGAGCATTTTTAAGTGCAAAATCTATAAGAAATAGTTTTTTTGAAGATTTTGGAGAACCATATTTCTCTATCAAAAATATCATTTTTTCATCTTGAAGTTTTTTTACTTTTTTATATAACATATCTTTCGAGATTTTTATATCTGATTTAAGTTGATTATATATCTGAAAAAGCGATACTTTAGAGCTTTGTGCTTCACT
>Ga0256840_1003586_pt1 | contig 12385 bp, 10 predicted proteins | sample 355202metaG_FD_185969 | JGI IMG/M metagenome (GOLD analysis project Ga0256840, IMG submission 185969) | Hydrothermal vent microbial communities from Mid Atlantic Ridge, Atlantic Ocean - 355-202 | ecosystem: Environmental > Aquatic > Marine > Hydrothermal vents | place: Atlantic Ocean: Mid...
TACCAAAAGCCAATAACACGTGTCCGAAAAAACTTTAGAACTAGAAGAAAGAAAAGTAGGAAAAGACCTTTACAGTTATCAGAAAGCTGCAATTAGCAAAATTTTTAAAAGTTTTGATGAAGCTCCTGATGATTACCATTTATTATATCAATTACCAACAGGTGGTGGGAAAACGGTTATTTTTTCTGAATTAGTACGCCAATATTTAAAACATCATAAGAAAAAAGCACTGGTACTAACTCATAGAATTGAGTTATGCAGGCAAACATCAAATATGCTTACTGAATTTGAAGTTACAAACAAAGTAGTTGACAGTAAAGCAAATTTAGATGATCAAAGCAATTATAGCTGTTTTGTGGCTATGGTTGAAACCCTAAATAACAGGCTAAATGATGATAAATTTGATATCTCTGATATAGGATTGGTAATTATTGATGAAGCACATTACAATTCATTTACCAAATTATTCGATTTCTTTTCAAAATCATTTATTTTAGGAGTAACAGCAACACCTTTGAGTTCCAATATTAAACTTCCAATGAAGGATAATTACAATGAACTAATTGTTGGTGAAACAATAGAATCTTTAATTGAAAATGAATTTTTAGCTCGAGCTGAAATATTTTCTTACAACGTTGGATTAACTTCTTTAGAAGTTGGAGCTAATGGAGATTACACCGTAAAATCTTCAGAAGATTTATATACCAATAATGAAATGTTGGGTAAATTAATAAGCGCATACGAAATTCATTCAAAGGGGAAGAAAACATTAATTTTCAACAATGGAATTAATACTTCAATCCAAGTTTATCAAACGTTTAAAGCTGCAGGGTATCCTATTGCCCATTTAGATAATACTTACAGTAAAAAAGACAGAAAAATGGTGTTAAAATGGTTTAAAGAAACACCACATGCTATATTAACTTCTGTTAGTATTTTAACAACTGGTTTTGATGAACCAACAGTAAATACTATTATTTTAAACAGAGCAACAAAATCGTTAGGTTTATACTATCAAATGATTGGTAGAGGATCACGTATTTTAAAAAACAAAGCTACCTTTACAGTAATAGATTTAGGTAATAACATGCATCGTTTTGGTCCTTGGGGAGCAGATTTAGACTGGCAAAAAATATTTAAATCTCCAAATTATTATTTAGATAAAATTTTAAGTGATGAGGAGCTTGAAAGCAATTTTAAATATGAAATGCCTTCTGAGTTAAGAGAGGAGTTCTCAAAATCACAAGAAGTTTATTTTGATATTAAAAAAACATATATTGAATCTGTGAGTAAAGGCGAATCTTCAAAAGTTGTTTTGGAGCGTTCTATAAAACAACATGCAAAAATATGCATTGAAAATAGTGAAGATGTATATGATGCCTATGATTTGTCAAAAAAATTGGGAGATGATATTGACCATAGAATTGAACGCTATGCAAAATGTATTTGTAGGAGTACACATAACTTTGTGACTTGGCTAAAAGAAGATTATAGAACAAAACTCCGCTTGTATTTAAGAGCTAATTTTGATTCTGATTTTGAAAAAATTCACGGAAGACCTCCAGAGGAATAATTAAACGTGTAATTCTCTTAAATAAAAACAGTTAAAACCAAGATGGCTAAATCACGAAATACCTTACTTATTATTATTTCGTTTTTCTCAATTTATGTAATTTGGGGTTCTACTTATTTGCTCAATAAAATTGCTGTAACCGAATTACCTCCATTTATGCTAGCCTCTGTACGGTTTATTAGTGCAGGTATTTTAATTTTTATAATTGCTTTCATTCTGGGGATAAAGTTGACCATTACCAAAAAACAATTATTAAATACAACCATTGCAGGATTCTTATTTCTAACATTTGGAAATGGAATAGTGGTATGGGCTTTAAAATATGTAGATAGCGGTTTTGCAGCCTTAGAAATTTCAGCACAACCTTTAGTAGTTCTTTTATTAATGAGGATTTTTGAAGGTAAAAAGATAGAAACAATGTCTATAATTGGTGTTGTTTTAGGAGTTATTGGTATTTACTTGTTGGTTTCGCAAAAGCAACTTATTAGTAATGAAGATACAATACTAGGAATGATTATGATTTTTGCTTGTATGATAAGTTGGGGTTATGGAAGTTTGTTTGTTGGAAAGGCAGATCTCCCTTCAAATTATTTTGTAAATACCGGATATCAAATGCTAATGGGTGGCCTTATGTTAATGCTCAACAGTTATTTGTTTGGAGAAACTTGGTCGTTACCTACAGATTGGAGTTTTAAAGTACAATATTCATTAGTACTACTCATTATTTTTGGAAGTATTGTTGCATTTACCTCATTTAATTATTTATTAAAAATAGTTTCACCAGAAAAAGTAGCAACTTCAACCTATGTAAATCCTATTATTGCTATGGGGCTAGGGTGGTATTTTTTAAAAGAACACATTACAACACAGTCTATTTTCGCTGCAATTATTTTGTTAACAGGTGTTTATTTTATTAATACAAAGAAAAAAATTATTATTTATTCTAGGTTTAGAAGGTTGAAATAAAAAATTTGATTACTTAAAAACAATTTTTATTGTTTATTATTTCAAATTTATTAAGTATTTTAATTACTCTTCTTATACTATATTGTAATAAAAATGAGTGTTTGATTAGATGATTACATCCAACTACTGACGCCCTTTCCCTCCAGATGCTATATATTCAGTAAGGTCTTTTTGTTGTCTATTTATAGCTCTAACTGTATGATGCACACGTTTTATAATGGCTCTCATAAAGTTAAACATAAACATAGGCTCAGACACTATTAAAGGCTTAATACTTTCTGTTTTAAATTGATAGACAGATGCGTCATTTAAAGCCATAACAGAAACAATATGTGGTGTATCATCAATAAAACTCAACTCACCTAACAAATCTCCTTTTTGCAAAACGTGTAAAAAATGTAGCTTACCATTTTTCATTTCTTGTACCAATGCGAATCTTCCTTTGGTTACAAGGTAAAAACTTTGGGTTAAATCTCCTTTGTGAAATAAAAATTCATCTGCTTTAATATGTAATTCATCCGCTACGCATAACGAAAGTATTTCAGCTCCTTCTTTTTTAATATATTGACCAATTGGAGCATTTAATATGTTTTCTATGTATTCTTTGTTTTTTGAAATATCCATAACTTTTATTTTACACTTAGTATTTTATTTTTGTATGTTTTTAAAATAATCTTTTGAAATATTTAAATTTTCAATTGCTTTATCTGTTAGGCCTTCTTTTAATTCCCATTCGTAGCCTTTAATTTTTAGTAAATATACTTCAGGAATATAATCAAAACACAAATTACAAGTTGCCAAAATTGAAGCTATTGAAATATCGTGAGAGGTAAAGGTAAAATCTAATTTTGGTTCTATTTTAACAAATTCAAATGTTTCAACAGCTGCTTCTTTGGTTGCATCAATAAAAAGTACTCTTTTTTTATGAGAAATTAAATCGGCATCTTCTAAATGAAGTTGGTAATGCTTCATTGTTTCCGCTTTTGATAAAATAGATTCTTTTGTTAGCCAATCAATAAAAGCCCACCCCAAACCATCGTCTTGCCTACCAATATTACCAATTCCGTAGATAAGTGAAGTAGGAGTATTAAAAGTGGTTAAATTTGGGCAATATGCTTTAATTTCTAGACTCATTAATTTTTAATTTGTTCGTCTATTTTATTTCCTTTAGCATCAAATATGGTAACAACCAATGGCATTTGTCCAACTGCGTGTGTAGCACAACTTAAACAAGGGTCGTAAGCACGTATTCCAACTTCAATGGCATTCATCATACCTTCTGTAATTATATCGTTTCCATTCAAGTATTTATCTGCAACCGATCGTACGGTACGATTCATTACTGTATTGTTTTGCGTAGTTGCTACCACTAAATTGGCAAAAGTGATATTTCCTTCTTTATTTGCTTTGTAGTGATGTAGTAAGGTTCCTCTTGGAGCTTCTACAACCCCAATACCTTCACCAGTCCAATCTGTTTTTGGTGGCATTAAAATTAAGGAGTCTTTTTGTAAATCTGTATCGTTTAATAATTCTTTTATCAATTCTGCTGAATGTAAAATTTCAATGGCTCTTGCCCAATTGGTATGTAAAGTTTTATTGTTTGATTTACCTTTTGTATAATGATGAAACCGTTCTAAAGCTTCTTGTGCAAGTGGAGTACTATAAGCCTTTGTTACATTTAATCTTCCTAAAGGTCCAACACGTACGGAGCCTTTTTCTCTACCTAAGCTTTTTAGGAAAGGGAATTTCATATAACTCCATTCTTCGGTTCCTTCAGAGAAAAAGTCTAAATACTCGTGGTAGTCAAATTCTTCTACAATATTTTTGTCATTGTCAACAATTCGCATTTTTCCGTGGTAATAATCTACATTACCTTTTTCATCTACTAATGAAAGGTTTAGTGCTTCAAATTCTCCAAAAGTATCTACTTCTTCTCTATTTTTCTTATGAAAATCGTAAAATAGTTTCAATCCATCTTGTGCATAATCAATAACCTCATCCATAGAAATCAAGCCTTCTTCTCCGTTTAATAAACGATCACGAGCTTCCACACTTAAGTTTTGATTTACACCGCCTGGTACGGAACTAATTCCGTGCATTTTCTTTCCTAAAACAGCTTTTATTACTTCTTGACCCCATTTACGTAAAGCAACTACTCTTTTTACCATTTCTGGGTTTGTTTCTAACAATCCTAAAACATTTCGTTGTTCTGGTGGAGCATCCATTCCAAACAACATTTCTGGAACAATTAAATAAAAATACGCCGTAACGTGTGATTGCAATTGTTGTGCATAATGCCCTAATCTTCGTAGTTTTTCTGCTGTTACTGTAATATTATTCCCTGTAGAGTGTCCAACACCTATCATATCGTCTAGTACTTTGGCTCCACAAAGGTGATGACTTACAAAACAAATTCCACAAATTCGTTGTAATAACATTGGAGCTTCCCAATACGGACGCCCTTGAACAAATTTCTCGAAACCTCGAAATTCTACAACGTGTAATTTTGCATCAATTACCTTATTATTATCATCTAAATGTACAGTTACTTTTCCGTGTCCTTCCACACGTGTAACAGGATCTATAATTATTTTTTTACCCATAATTTAATTTTAATCGTAACGTGTTAATGAGGTTGGTAAATCTACTTCTCGTCCACTCGCTAAATCATCTAAAACTTTAAAAATTGCATCGCCATCTGGAGGGCATCCTGGAATAAAGTAATCCATTTTAACTACTTCGTGACAAGGATATACCTTATTTGTAATTCTTGGCAAATCTTTATGATAGGGAATAACAGGTTTATCTTCTGGAACTGCACCAACATTACAAACATAGGCTTCGGTTAAACAATCTTGAAGACTTACATCATTTCGCATAGCAGGAACGCCTCCCCAAACAGCACAAGCACCTACAGAAATCATAATATCACAATTTTCTCTGAAATGCTCTAAAGTTTCAATATTTTCTTCATTGGCTACGCCGCCTTCTACAAAAGCAATTTTACATTGTTTTGGAATACGTTTAATGTCTGTTAATGAAGATCGCGTAATGGTTACTTTTTCTAACAAACCAATAATTCGTTCATCCATATCTAAAAATGACAAGGTGCAACCCCAACAACCACATAAACCAATCATTGCGACTTGAATTTTCTCATCTCTTTTTGCCAGTATTTTAGCATCCATTTTTGTGCTTGGTAAATTGTGTGAGTAAAATGTATTTTTGTCTTTTTCCATTTATTTAGTAGTCTTTATAATTCCATTAACAGCTAAAACACGTTCTCTTAATGTTTGAGCTTCAAATTTACGTTTCCCTATGGCTTTATTAAACCCAAGATTTTTATCAATAATACAACCTACAGGGCACATTTCTGCAGCTTCAGCAACCTGCTCTAAACTCATTTTATTTGCCAGTTCAATATCAATTTCAATACGACTTTTGCTTCCTCTTTTTGAAATACTAAATATTTTTTGATTGGTTTCTTTGTCTTTAATAAATTCTACACATCGCTGACAAAAAATACAACGATCCCTTTCTAACCAAATATTATCGGATGCGTGATCACGTTCATTTACAGGAAAACGATACGGAAAACGTGAAACCATCATATTTGTTTCATAACCTACTGCTTGCAATTCACAACGTCCACTTTTTTCACAGCTTGGACAATTATGGTTTCCTTCAACAAATAAAAACTCTATCAATGCTTTTCGCATATCTGCACCTTCTTTGTCTGTTTCTACTTCTACTTTCATACCGTCAGAAATAGGCACAGTACACGAAGAAACCATATAGTCATTAACTTTTACCGAACAAACCCTACAAGTACCAAGGCAAGGTTTATCTTTTACATAACATAATGTAGGGATATAAATACCATTTTTTGCAGCCACATCAACAAGTGTTTCTCCTTTGGTGGCTTTTATTTTTTTACCGTCTATAGTAATTATAACACTATTCATTGGTTACATTTTTTATTTGATAATTCTTTATGTGCTTTGTCGTGATCTAATAGTGCATTATCCATATCAAAAGAGGGGAGAAGTGGTCCTTTTTGCACTACTATTTTATTTTTATATAATTCTGGAAACTGGTCTAAGGTTGTTAATATTGGTTTTGGAGAAGTTGTACCCAACCCACAACGGCTTGTACTTTTTATAATTTTCCCCCAACTAACCATATCGTCCAAGTCTTTTTGAGTGGCTTTTCCTACTCTAATTCGTTTCATCATATTGTGTAAATCAACGTTGCCAACACGACAAGGAACACATATACCACAAGATTCTTCTACAAAAAAGTGCATAAAGTTTTCTACAATATCTAATACATCTCTCGTTTCATCAAATATCATTAAAGAACCATTACAAGACAAATCACTGTAACAAATAATTCTATTTTTAGCTAGTTTAGCTGAAACACATTCTCCAGAAGGACCACTTACTTGAACAGCCTTAGTTTCTTTTGCACCAACCATTTCTAAAACTTCGCCTAATGTAATTCCCCATTCTATTTCATAAATACCGGGTTTTTCACAATCTCCAGAAACACTTAATAATCGTGTTCCTGTAGAATCCTCGGTTCCCATTTCTTGATACCATTCGCCACCTTCTTCTAAAATTCTAGTAATTGCTGCAAAAGTTTCTACATTATTAATAATGGTAGGTTTCCCTAAATAACCATTTTGTATTGGATAAGGAGGTTTTACACGAGGTGTTCCTCTTTTTCCTTCACAAGATTCTAAAAGAGCAGTTTCATCACCACAAACGTAAGAACCTGCTCCCATTTGTATTCTAATATTAAATGAAAATGAAGAACCCAATATATTTTTTCCAAGTAGGTTTTCGTTTTCCAACTCCTGAATTTGATTTTCTATATATTCTTTGATGTACCAATATTCAGATCGTAAATAGATAATTCCATTTTCAGAACCAATGGTATAACCACCAATAATCATACCTACTAACACATCTTTTGGAGAGCGAGTTAATAAAACACGATCTTTAAAAGTTCCTGGTTCTCCTTCGTCTGCATTGCAAATTACATATTTTTCTTCGCCATCAGCTTCTCGACATAATTGCCATTTTAATCCTGTTGGAAATCCTGCTCCTCCACGGCCTCTAATATTAGAAGTTGAAACATTTGCAATAATCTGTAATGGGTGAAAGTCTAAACATTTTGTTAATAAATCTTTATAATTTGTATTTGGTTGAAAAAATACAGGACCAGATTTATGAATGGTTGTTTGTACCAAATTATTTATATAGGAAATATCTTTACTTTCTATTTTATCGGGATTTGCAACTTCTAAAGGTGTTTTCCCAGACTTAATCTGACTTATAATACTTTTTACTTTTTTAGGAGTTAAATTATTAAAAACTACTTTATCTATTAACATAGCAGGCTCTTGGTCGCTAAGTCCAATGCAACTTGTTTCGTACAATCCAAAAGTGTCTGTTGCATCTATACCTCCAAAAGGACATCCTGTTTCTTGTTCGAGTGCTTTTACTACCTCGTGAAAACCATTCATTTTAGCAATTACTGTATCGGCAATATATATTCTGTATTTACCAGATGGTTTGTCGTGAAAAAAATGATAGAAAGAAGCTGTTTCAGAAATATCTATTTTAGACATATTTAATCCTTTAGAAAGGATTGTAAGTGCTTCATCAGGGATATAACCATATATATTATGAATGTCCCATAAAACATCCATTAAGCGGGTTTTGTCTGAATTATAACACTTTAGAATATTTAAAATTTTTCGCTTCATTTTAGTATAATTTCTTAACTTATTGTTCACTGTATGAAAAAATGCATAAATATAGTATTTTTTTTAATTATAATTATCCGAGCTCATTATTTAATAAAGCAATCGAGCATCTCGATAATTATCGGGAGATATCGGCAACTGCAAAGTACATCACGAATACCTAATAAATAAAATAGAAATTAGATGAGTAATTTCAAATAATGGCAAATTATAACTATCAAATGACTTAAACAGCTATTAAAACCAAAACGTCATAATTTGTATTATAATGTTCTGCGTTATGTAACTTGAGCTTTGGTTAAAAGCGAAAGTTGTTACTACATTTTCTTGAAAAAATTTATTCTCAAAAGTTTCTTCAACAATGTTAATGGAAGACTTTTTATGCTGCGACGTAGGAGGGGAGCGTAATGTGTGTGGAATGGTTTTGTTTACAATTTCTTTAATTTTTAGTAGGATTATTTTAAAACTGTCCGTAAGTTTGTCCGTGTCCGTAAAATTGTCCGTAACTTTAAATTATGCCTACAATAAACTTCTATTTAGATAAATCTGATAAAAAAGGGTTTGCTCCAATACATTTAAGAATTAACTGTAATTCCGAACAAGTAAAACTTTCTACAGGTGAAAAAATCAATCCTGAAAATTTTGATAAAGATAAACAACTTGTTAAAGAAAACGCAGAGAGATATACAGAAATTAATCACTATCTAAATTATTTAAAAGATAGAGCAGATGACTTATTCAATAATTCCTATAAAAAGAATTATACGAACAAAGAGATTAAATCTAAACTTACTGATTTCGTAAAAGCATATAAAGAAGAGCATAATGTAAATATTGTTAGAGAACAAGTTTCTCTTTATGGGAAACCATTCACATTTGTTGATTTATTTGCAGGAGCTGGTGGATTTAGTGAAGGATTTATCCAAGCAGAACATAATAATAAATTTTTTGATTTTCTCGTAGCAAATGATATAAATGAAAATTCCGAATTAACACACGTTGTTAGATATAATCATCAATTAGGTTTAGATGCAGACTTTTTGTGTCAAGATATTACAGAACCTGATTTTCTGGATAATTTACTTACTAAAACTAAAGGAAAAAAAGTAGATGTAGTTTGTGGTGGCCCACCTTGTCAAAGTTTTAGTTTAGCTGGTAAAAGGAAAAAATTTGATAGAAAAGATGATTTATTTTCTCATTATTTAGAAGTTATCAAAGTTTTGCAACCAAAATATTTTGTGATGGAGAATGTTAAAGGAATATTAACGAAAGAAAAAGGTAAAATTAAAGAACTTATCCTTAAAGAAATTAATTCGATAGTTGATATTAAAGAAATCCCAAGACTAAAATCTTTCATCAAATCATTAAAGAAAACAAATATTAATGATAGTTTTCTTTTAGATTGTTTAGTGAATAGAATTGAAATAGAACAATATACAGACTCAAAAGCTGAAGAATATAAAGAACTTTATATTAAAACAATTGATTCAAGGTTTAGGAAATTAACCCCTGATATTGTTGATTATAGAACAAGCAAGACAGATGAGAGGATAAGTACAATTAGGCACGGGTTTAATTTATTAGTTAGAACCAAAGAATGGGAAAAATTAAAACGTGACATTATTCGTGAAAAAGATTTCTGTAATATTGATAATGACTATTTTGTAGATTCTTTCACTCAATTTCTTACTGATATTGATTCAAATGAAATTATCAATAAAATTGAAGAAGCATTTATTAGATTAAATGTTGCTAAAGATTTTAAGAAATCTTGTAATGATATTATTCAAGCATTAAAAATTTATGTTTTAAATATTGACGACTGCCTTACAATCATCCGTGATTATTGCAATAAGGATCAAAGTGTTGAATTAGATAATATAATAAACCATATAAGACTCTATAGAATTGAAGCTCCGTTTGTTGCAAATTCATCAAACTACGGAGTTCCTCAAAATAGAGAGCGAGTTTTATTTATTGGATGTAGAAAAGACCAAAAATTTATTTCTGAAATTCCAGCAACAGTTACAGAAGAAGAAAAGGTTTCTGTTTTTGAAGCTTTATATGATTTGGATTTTATTGGAAATAATGAAGAGGCACACCATTATCAGTTCGTTGATATATCTAAACAATATAATGGTACATCTAAAAAAATGAAAAGTCTTCTAAAAAACCGTTCGATTGATGGTAAAATATTGAAGGCTAAAGGGGAAAAATTTGCTGATTGGAGTAAAAAAGGAAGATTAAATGGTAGATTTACAAAAGCAACTAAACCATTCTATGTGAAGAACTTTGAAGCTTTAAATAATGGAGAGAAAGTATTTGACGTACTTCATAACCATAAAACAAGTAATCAAGGTGAAGATGTAATTAAACGACTTGATATTATTTTAAAAGAAGGTAATTATAAGAGAGCTAAAACTAAATTGGATAAATGTGGATTATCTTCTAATAAAAGAAATTACAACGTTTTGAATCCAGAAAAGCAAAGCCCTACAGTTATGACAATTCCAGATGATTATATTCATTATAATTCTCCAAGAGCTTTAACCGTTAGAGAAATGGCAAGATTACAATCTTTTGATGATTCATTTGTTTTTCAAGGAAAACGTTCTACTGGAGGAAATAATAGAAAAACAGAATTACCTCAATATACATTAGTTGGTAACGCAGTTCCACCTCTTTTGGCAAGAGCAGTTGCTACTGAAATTTTAAAGAATATTAAATGAGAGTACTAACCAATCAAGAGGAGGAAAAGCTTAAAGTCTTAACTGAAAATTCTGTATCACTTACTCTTATTGAGCCTACTGAAACTGGATTAAAAAAATCCATAATGGATGCAACAGGTTCAGTTCGAAATTACTTAAGAACTAATAATTTTCACGATTATAATTTACAGGCTCAAGGCCCTGAAAGTAAAATTATAATAGATGCGGTTATTTATGAATCTAATAAAGTCAATAAATCAAAAACCTCATTATATAGACCAAAAACTAAAAAAGGAGATCCAAGAATCTGGTTCTCAGGTTTAACAAAACATTCAAATCCAAATGATATTTTGGCTTTAATTGGTTTTGAAGGCAAATTACACGTTTTCAATTTAACCCAGTTACCAATAGAGCAATTAATAGATTCGAAAATAGCAAATCCAATTAAGGAATTAATCCAAGAGATAAATTACATTGAAAATGCAGTTTCAAAAGAGTTATTAAATATGTTGGTAAATCTTGCCAAAGGCGGGCCAATTCTATCAATGGTAGATGCAGATACGTCTGTAGGAAGAACACTAGAAACCGCTCTAGGAATTGATATTAATTCCTCGAAATTACCAGATTATAAAGGAATTGAATTAAAATCTTTTAGAAGTAACAAAGGCAATCGAAAAAATTTATTTGCACAAGTTCCAGATTGGAAATTAAGTAAGTTCAAAAGTTCCGCAGAAATATTGGATACTTTTGGTTATTGGAGAGAAGAAGATTTTAAATTGTACTGTACTGTTTCTGCAATAACAACAAATTCACAAGGTTTGTCTTTAAAAGTGGATTCGGATATCAGTCAACTTATCGAAAATTCAAATGATAAAAGAGTAGGGGATTTTGTAGTTTGGACATTAGAAAAATTACATAATAGGTTACTTGAAAAACATAAAGAAACTTTCTGGATTGCTGCTGATACAATTTACGATGATGGAAAAGAATATTTTCAATACAAACAGGTTGAACATACAAGAAAACCAATTGTTTCACAATTCGATATCTTATTAGAACAAGGAGTTATTACTTTAGACCATTTGATTAAAAGAAATTCTAAAGGAAGAGTTGCTGAAAAAGGACCATTATTTAAGATAAAACCTAACAGTTTAGATTTATTATTTCCACCAAGTAATATTTATAGTTTATTATAATAATAAATTATTATGTTAAACAGAATTTTAAACCGGCCTCACTAGAATTTTGGCTAAAACAATACGTGAGTGAGCGTATATATTTTAGGGATTTAGTAATACATATTGTTGATAATTAAAATTTATGGCTAGCTTAGAATAAGCTAAAGAGTTAAAATGTTTCCAAAAA
>Ga0256840_1003587_pt1 | contig 12384 bp, 12 predicted proteins | sample 355202metaG_FD_185969 | JGI IMG/M metagenome (GOLD analysis project Ga0256840, IMG submission 185969) | Hydrothermal vent microbial communities from Mid Atlantic Ridge, Atlantic Ocean - 355-202 | ecosystem: Environmental > Aquatic > Marine > Hydrothermal vents | place: Atlantic Ocean: Mid...
AGAGTCAGTTCATTTATTACTAAAAGAAGTGCCTACAAGGTATCGTTCTACCTATTTTGCACATATTTTTAGTGGAGGCTACTCTGCTGGATATTATTCTTATTTATGGACAGAAGTATTAAGTCATGATGCGTATGATTATTTTACTGAAAATGGTGGGCTAACTAGAGAAAACGGACAGCGATTTAGAGATATGATTCTTTCTAAAGGAAATACATTAGAATTAGAAAAAATGTATAAGGATTTTAGAGGGTCATCACCTAAAATAGATCCAATGATTAAAGCAAGAGGCTTAAATTAAAGTATAACTTAAAAACAATAAAATAGTTTTTAAAGTAATTAACACTAATTGGTTAATAAACTAACAAAAGCTCACAAATTGAGTGCGCTTTTTTATTTATATTTGAAGACATAATTAATTATTCTAAACTTAACATTAATTCATATGAAAAAACAATTATTATTTTCTTTACTAATTACTGTATTTTCGGTAGTTGTAGGCTTTTCACAAGTTACAACTTCAAAAATTCAAGGAGTAGTAACCGATGATACTTCAACAGGACTGTACGGTGCAAACGTTATTGCTAAGCACATCCCTACAGGTACGGTTGCAGGTACAATGACACTTGAGAGCGGAAGATATTCACTTCCTAATTTACGTGTTGGAGGTCCTTATACAATAACAATTAGCTATATTGGCTTTAAAACCATTGAATATACAGATGTATATCTAGATTTAGGAACAACATTTGATTTAGACGTACAAATGGTTCCCGAAAGTGAACAATTACAAGAAGTTGTAATTACTGGAGGAAGAAGTTCAACATTTAACAATAGTAGAACTGGAGCTGAGACTAGTATAGGAAGGAAGGAACTTACAAAGTTACCAACAATTTCTAGATCGGCTTCCGATTTTACACGTTTAGACCCTTCCGCTTCAAATGGTTCTTTTGGAGGAAGAAATGATCAATTTAATAACTTTACGTTAGATGGGTCAATTTTTAACAATCCATTTGGATTAGATGCAGCCACACCAGGAGGACAAACAGGAGCTCAACCTGTTTCTCTAGATGCAATTGAACAAATTTCTGTTTCAACTGCACCATATGATGTTACATTATCGGGTTTTACTGGAGCTTCAGTTAATGCCGTAACTAAAAGTGGTACAAATACCGTATCAGGAACGGTATATGGGTTTTTTAGAAACCAAGACTTAACAGGAAGTAAAATTAAAGGAGAAAGCATATTTGTTCCTAAATTAGAGCAATCACAATATGGTTTTAGTGTAGGTGCTCCATTAATTAAAGATAAATTATTCGTTTTTGTAAACTTTGAAAAGGATGAAAGAACAGATTTAGGGCAATCTTGGTTACCAAACACTGGGTCAGGTGCAATTAATGAATCAAGAGTGTTAGAATCAGATTTACAAGAAGTTCAAGCTGCTTTAGCTGGGATAGGGTATGACACAGGTGCTTATGAAGGGTTTACACATGATTCTAATAGTACAAAAGGTCTTTTAAAACTGGATTGGAATATTAATGACAATAATCGTTTAGCCTTTATTTATAACTTTTTAAATGCTTCAAGAGATTTAACAGCACATCCTACAGCATTAGGCTTTAGAGGACCTAGCTCACAAATATTACAATTTGAAAATTCAGGTTATCAAATTAATAACAATATACAATCATTTTTAGTAGAATTAAATTCTACATTGGCAGATAATGTAACAAATAAATTCCAAGTTGGTTATACACATTTTGATGATTTTAGAGTTCCAAAATCTACACCAATGCCTGCTTTCAGAATACAAGATGGAAGTGGAGGTAATTACATTGTTGCTGGTCATGAACCATTTTCAATCAACAACAAGTTAGATCAAAAAGTATTTCAATTAACAAATAACTTAAATATAAGTAAAGGTGACCATAATTATACAATAGGTTTTTCATATGAAAAATTTGAGTTCGATAACTCATTTAATTTAGGTACTTATGGGTTTGGAGATTCTAGAGGTTATGTAGGTGCGTTTTTTGGAGATTTTGCAGATATGGATGCCTTTAGAGCAGGAATTGCAAATGGATTGTTAGCTGATGCTATGGCAAATGCACAAAATGTTTATGACACCAATAATGCAAATAACTCATGGGCTTTAGCCGAAACAAATGTTGGTCAGATGGCTTTTTATGTGCAAGATGAATGGAATATTAGTGATGATTTCAGATTATCTTACGGTATTCGTTTTGATAAACCATTATTTTTTGATTCAAGCAGAAAAGCACAAGATGTTATTGATGATGGAAGTGCCTATTTCCCATTTCTTGAATACACGGATCCAGCTACAGGAGACCCTGCTTTCTTTGATTCAACAAAAATGCCTAATAATCAGTTCTTAATTTCACCAAGAGTTGGTTTTAACTGGGATGTAAAAGGAGATAAAACCGTTCAATTAAGAGGAGGGTCAGGTTTATTTACAGGACGTTTTCCTTTCGTATGGCTAGGAAACCAAATTGGAAATCCTAATTTCTATTTCTATCAAGTTGTTGATCCTGATTTTAAATTTCCACAGGTTTGGAGAAATAGTTTGGGATTAGATTATAAATTTGAAAGTGGGTTGGTAGTTTCAACGGATTTATCATACACCAAAGATATCAATGGTGCTCATGTTCAAAACTGGGGTTTAAAAACACCTTCAGGTTCTTTACAAGGTGTTGACAACAGACCTGTTTATATAGATGCTACAGACAAAACATTATTACCTTGGGGAGCGCCAACAAATGCATACGTATTTACAAACTCTGATAAAGGAAGAATTTTTAATGCAACTGTTAAAGCACAACAGACTTTTGAGAATGGATTATATCTAATGGCTGCATATAGTTATTTAAATTCTAAAGATGTAAACTCTATTGAAGCCGAAATTACTGGAGATGCATTTGCATTTAACCCTGCTTTAGGAAATGTAAATGATGCAACTTTAGCATTTTCTAAATATGGTGATACACATAGATTTATTATGGTAACATCTAAAACTTGGCAATATGGAGTTAATGATAAATGGGAAACCTCCATTTCTTCATTTTATGAACTAGCCAAAGGAGGTAGATTTTCTTACACTTATAGTGGAGATATAAACAATGATGGATCTAATTTAAATGATTTAATTTACATACCTACTTCAGCAGAGATTAACCAAATGCAATTTTCAGGTGCTGGACAAGCAGCTGCTTTTGAGCAATTTATTCAACAAGATGATTATTTAAGTGGTAGAAGAGGAAGTTATGCTGAACGTTATGGAGCTTTAACACCTTGGAGAGGGAAATTAGATATGAAATTTATTCAAGAACTTAAAGTAGGGGATACCAATGCAATACAATTTAGTATTGATATCTTAAATGTTGGAAATTTATTGAATTCAAATTGGGGATTGGTACAACAACCAAATGCTGTACAACCAATTGGTGTAACTGTTGATAGTTCAGGAACGCCTACATACTCATTTAATCCTGATTTACAAGATACTTTTGTATATAATGCTACTTTATTATCTAGATGGCAAATGCAATTTGGATTGCGTTATATTTTCTAAACTTTAAAATTATTATATTTGAACCGCCCAATTTGGGCGGTTTTTTTTATTTTCTGATTTATGAAATACAGACAGTTAACAAAAGAGCAATTCTTAGAATTACACAACGAGTTTGCTAAATTTTTAGCTACTCAGCAAATTGACATTAAAGAATGGAATATTATAAAAAAAGAAAAACCCTTAATGGCTGAAGATGAATTAAATATTTTTAGTGATTTGGTTTGGGAAGATGTATTAACAAAAACAAACTACTTAGAACATATCTCTGACGATGGCATTAATTTATTTAAATGTAATTCAAAAGAAATGATACGAATTTACATTAAACTTAAAAATAAAGATAAAAGCTTTTTAAATTCAACAGATTTTAAATGGTTTTTACAAAACCCTCTAGATGACAGTATTGAATATTTTAAAGCTGTAAAAAAATATTCAAAAGAAAGAAATTTAGAACTTTTTGATTTGATTGAAAAAGGAAGTCAAATTTCAAATGGCAAGCTATTTTCTACTATAAGCCAATTAATTCGTTTACCACTTTAATAACGCCAATAGAGGCCTTTTCTGCTACTATTTTTAAATTTGAAAAGCTCTTACTATTAATTGTAGGCTTTGGATCAATAAAATATATAGGAATAGTAGCCTTTGTATAATTAATTAGATTGGCTGCAGGGTATACCTGCATAGATGTCCCAATTATTATTAAAATATCGGCTTCTGCGGTTATTTCTATAGCTTTGTCTAACATAGGAACCATTTCTCCAAACCAAACAATATGTGGCCTCAGTTGTTTTCCTTCGTCACATACATCACCCATTTTTAATTCTTTCTTCCAATCATAAACAAGAGATTGGTTTATTTCACTTCTTACTTTCAAAAGTTCTCCATGTAGGTGCAAAACAGCTGAACTACCAGCACGCTCATGCAAATCATCTACATTTTGAGTTATAATTGTAACATTGTATTTCTTTTCTAGTAATACTAATGCTTTATGCCCTTGGTTTGGTTTTACATTAAGTAACTGAGTTCTTCGCTTATTGTAAAAATCCAATACTAAGCTCTTGTTTCTTGCCCATCCTATAGGGGAAGCCACCTCCATAATATCATGGCCTTCCCAAAGTCCGTTAGCATCTCTAAAAGTTTTAATACCACTTTCAGCACTAATCCCTGCGCCTGTTAGAACTACTATTTTTTTCATATTAATAATTTATTCAAAAGTAAAATTTATATTAAAGTTTTTAGGTATTTTTGAGATTAATGTTTTCATTGTTATATTTTATAAAATGATAAGATGGTTTAAAAATACAGGACCCGGTATATTAGTTGCTGCTGCCTTTATTGGTCCGGGTACCGTAACTTTATGTACACTTGCCGGTGTTAAATATGGATATTCCTTACTTTGGGCAATGACTTTGTCTATTATTGCTACTGTTATCTTGCAAGAGATGTCTGCTAGGATTGGTATTATTACCCAAAAAGGATTAGCACAAGTTATAAAAGAGCAAATTAAATCTCCAATACTCAAAAAATTAACTATTATGTTGATTTTATTAGCAATTGTAATTGGAAATGCTGCTTATGAAGCGGGAAATATAAGTGGTGCATCTTTAGGTATCTCAGCTATATTTGGTAGTCATTTATACTATTTATACCCAATAATCATTGGTGTTATTGCTTTTGGTTTATTATATATTGGAAATTATAAAATACTAGAACGTAGCCTAGTATTTTTGGTGATAATTATGAGTGTATCATTTCTATTAACAGCAATTATAACCAAGCCAAATATTAGTTTAATGCTGAAAGGGATGTTTATTCCTTCATTCCCTAATGGTAGTACATTAACCATAATAGGACTAATAGGGACGACTGTTGTTCCGTATAATTTATTTTTACATGCCTCCTTAGTAAAAGAAAAATGGAAAAATAAAAATGATTTAAAATATTCTAGGAGAGATACTTTTTTTGCAATTGTTTTTGGAGGATTTGTATCTATGTCAATTATTATCGCTGCATCAGCTATTAATGGAGTGGAAATAAAAAATGGAATAGATTTAGCAAAAGGTTTAGAACCATTATATGGAAATTTCGCCAAATATTTTCTTGGTATTGGTTTGTTTGCAGCTGGTATTACATCAGCAATTACAGCTCCATTAGCTGCTGCTTATGTAGCTAAAAGCTGTTTTGGATGGAATGTAGGTTTGAAAAATATTAAATTTAGAATTGTATGGTTTTTTATTTTAGTCTTGGGAGTTGTATTTTCATCTTTTAGAATTAATCCTATTGAAATTATTAAATTTGCACAAGTAGCTAATGGTATTTTATTACCTGTTATTGCTCTGTTTTTGTTATGGATTGTTAATAAAATAACTGTTTTAGGGACTTATAAAAATGGTGTTTTTCAAAATATTATTTCAGGAATTATAATATTAGTTACCATAATTTTGGGGTTTAAAAGTATTTTAAAAGTGTTTGAATTATTATAATTATGAAAGAATTGGAGATTAATTGTGATGTGGGAGAAGGTATTCATAATGAAGATTTATTAATGCCTTATATCCAATCGTGTAATATAGCTTGTAAAGGTCATGCAGGAGATATAAAAACAATGAACTCTGTTGTGGAATTAGCAATAAAATACAATGTTAAAATTGGAGCCCATCCTTCTTATCCTGATAAAGAAAATTTTGGTAGAAAAACACTAATTATTGATAAAAATAAATTAAAAAAATCTATTCAAAATCAAATTAACTCTCTTTTAAAAATTATCAAAAAGAAAGGAGCAACCCTATATCATATAAAGCCACACGGAGCATTGTATAATGATATTGCCAAAAATGATGGATTGGCATTACAATTTTTAAAAAGTATTGTACCCTACAAAAAAACTGTGAGATTATATGTTCCGTATAACTCTGTAATTGCAAAAAAAGCCAAAGAAAAAGGATTTGCAATCATTTATGAGGCTTTTGCTGATAGAAATTACAACGATGATTTAAGTTTGGTTTCAAGAAAAAATAAAAAAGCTTTAATTACAAATAAACAAGCTATTTTTAAGCATGTATTAGAAATGTTGATTGAAGGAAAAGTAACTACGATTTCAGGAAATAAAATAGACATAAAAGCAAGCACTTTTTGTGTGCATTCTGATACTAAAAATGCTGTGGAAATTGTAAAATATTTATCTCTAAAAAAAGCGGGTAAAAGTTTGTTGTGAGTACATTCAAATTAACATATAAACCTTTTGGAGAATCAGCTATTTTAATTGAATGGCCTCAAATAATTTCAATTGATATTTTAGATGATATCCGTAATTTTAGTTTCGTAATAAATAAATTAGACCTTAAATATATTCTTGAAATTAACTTTGTATATAGCTCATTGTTAATTATATACAAATCTAATAAAATTAAATATGCCGATTTAAATAAAAAATTGCAATTTATTTATAATGAAAAATCAGTAAAAAAAAATAATTTCAAAAAAACAATTTGGGAAATACCTGTTTGTTATGATATTGAGTTTGGGATAGATTTACCATTTCTATCTTTACAAAAAAAAATAAGTATTGAAGAAATTATCTCTACACACAGTAGCAGTTATTATACCGTATTTGGTGTTGGGTTTTTACCTGGTTTTTTATACTTAGGAGGCTTATCAAAAAAATTACATTTTAAAAGAAGAGATACACCTCGTTTAAAAGTTCCAAAAGGTGCTGTTGCAATTGGAGGAAACCAAACAGGGATATATCCTAAAATTTCGCCCGGAGGTTGGCATATTATTGGGGAAACACCTATTTCAATTTTTGATATAAAAAATAAAAAACCTTGTTTGATAATACCTGGTGATAAAGTTAAATTTTACCCAATCTCAAAGCAAGAATTTAAGAGTTTAGAACTTCAAATAGAAGCAGGAATGTATAGATTAAAAAGTGTAGGGAAATGATTAAAGTAATTCAAGCGGGTTTATACACTTCTATTCAAGATATTGGTAGGTTTGGATATAGAAATATAGGTGTTCCTACCAGTGGAACAATGGATAGTATCTCTGCTAATTTTGCAAATGCATTATTAAATAACAACTCAAATGATGCCGTATTAGAAATTACAATGCTTGGACCAAAACTAGAATTTACAACTCCAACAGTTATTATAATTACAGGAGCTGAAATGTCTTCAAAACTCAATAATATAAGTATAACTAATTATAAAAAATATTCAATTAAAAAAGGTGATATTCTTTCTTTTGGAGAATTAAAAAAAGGATTACGATGCTATTTAGCTGTGAAGGGAGGTTTTAAAACTTCAAAAGTTCTAAAAAGCAGATCATTTTATAACGGAATTACTTCAAAAGACTCTTTTAAAAAACATGATATAATATTGTATGACAGTTATGCAGATGATATAAATACTTTTAATTCAGCAATTAAAAACACAACACTATTTTTTGAAACCAAAGTGTTAGAGGTTTATAAAGGTCCTGATTTCAATTTATTTACGTTAGAAGAGCAACAAAAAATATGCTCAAATAAGTATACTGTTTCAAATTTGATGAATAGAATGGGGTATAGGATAAAAGAAACAATTATTAAACACAATAAGTCAATTCTTACAAGCCCTGTTTTACCAGGAACCGTTCAACTAACACCTTCAGGCCAATTAATTATCCTAATGAAAGATGCTCAAACAACGGGGGGCTATCCTCGTATTCTTCAGTTAACAGAAAAGTCAATTGCTATTTTAGCACAAAAAAAAGAAGGAGATACCTTTAATTTTTTATTAATTTAATATGTTGTGTTTGCGTATTAAAAAAATAATTTACATAAATTGTTTTATGAATTTTAAATTTGAAACACTATCTTTGCAAAAGTTTTAATGGTATATTTATAAAATTTACGAAGTACCAAAACTAGTCATTACAACGACTTTAGATAATGTATTATCTTTTTTAATTCGTTAAAATGACGACCTTAACTATTTAGGAAATAACAATTTTTAACGATAAAAAATAACGATAAAATTAATGGCTGGATCACAAGAAACATTTGGTAAAAAAGAAAGAGAAAAAAAACGTTTAAAAAAAAGAAAGGACAAACTGCTTAAAAAAGAAGAGCGTAAAGCAAAAGGACAAGAAAGCGAGTTTGTTTATGTAGATGAATATGGCCAATTGACTGATAGTCCGCCAGATCCAACCAGAAAAATAAAAGTTGATGCTTCAACCATTGAGATTGGCATTCCTAAAAAAGAAGATAGAGTGGAAGAACCAGAAGAAAATAAAGAAGGAAAAGTTTCCTTTTTTGATACTTCTAAAGGTTTTGGTTTTATACTTGATAGTAGATCTCAGGAAAAATATTTTGTGCACGTTAGCGGACTTATTGATGAAATAAAGGAAAATGATAAAGTTACCTTTGAATTAGAGAGAGGCTTAAAAGGCATGAACGCAGTTAGAGTAAAAAAAATATAGAACTAATTTCTATAAGCTATTGCAAATAACAATGCTTCAAGCAGTTATTTTTTTTATTTCTACCCTGTAATCGTATTGTAAATCTTCGTGTAAAAAAAGTATCTTTTTTTCAATTGAACTTATTTCCCGCATATAAATGTTTTTAAGTACCGTATTATGTTGTATTGATGGTTTAAAATTTATTAATTTATTACAAAAATAGAGTAGGAGTTCTACCTCTGTTTCTTTCTTTCTAGAGTACCGGATGTATTTTTTTATTGTGCGTAAAATTTTACGTACACTCTTTTTTATGAAATAGTTAGTTTTTGTATTTATTTTCTCAAATTGTTCATCAATTTCAATTTTAATTGTATTTATGTAGCCACTTTCATTTGAAGATTCAAATAAAAGATAAGTTAATAACTCTTTATTTTCTTTCTTAAATTTTGATAAGCGCAAACACAATTCCTCTATTTCAGTATGTGAACGATTTTTTAATTCAATTTTTAGTTCTTTTACGGTAGCTACTTTCATTGATAAAATTTTAATGCTAAGTTAATCTAAAGATTTTGGGAGTGCAATAAATTAGTAGCTTCACATAATTTTAGATAATCAAACTTAATCTTTAAAATATTCACATATATATTTAAGTATTTGCTTAAATAAGAATATATTTGATCAAAATTATAACAAATATGAAAGTTATTTCTTGTATCCGAGAAGAAAAAAATCAATATAAAATTGATCAGTATGAACATTTGTTAAAAGATAATGCTACTGAATTTAATCAGCTTAGCAACATTATTGGATTAGTAGGTAATGGAGTAAGACTTAAATTGGTTTGGCTAATAAATCAGGAACAATTTTGTGTTTGTGATTTGGCCGATATTTTACAAATGAGTGTTCCTGCTATCTCTCAGCATTTGCGAAAATTAAAAGATGTAGGTATTGTAGAAACTTTTAGGGATAAACAAACCATTTATTATTCTATTACTTCAGCTAAAAAGCTAATCGTCAACCATATTCTAAATTTAGTGTCTGATGAAATAGCTGTAACTATTTAATTATTACCTTATGAAAAATAAAGACAATAATCCAAAATCAAATAGCCTTTTAGGACTTGGACTATTAACTGCAGTAACTGCTTCACTTTGTTGTATTACGCCTGTACTTGCATTAGTAGCAGGAACCAGTGGATTTGCTTCAACCTTTTCTTGGATGGAACCTTTTAGACCTTATCTTATTGGTGTTACCATTTTAGTTTTAGGTTTTTCTTGGTATCAACAACTTAAACCTAAAAATGAGTTGGATTGTGATTGTAAAACAGATAAGGAACCTACATTTTTTAAATCTAAATTATTTTTAGGAATAGTTACTATTTTTGCCATTGCAATGACTGTATTTCCATATTATTCTTCTGTTTTCTACCCTGATAATAAAAAGGAAGTAATTGTAAAAAATAAAATAGATATTCAAAAAATTAGTATAGCTATTAAAGGGATGACTTGCTCCTCTTGTGAAGAGCATGTAAATCATACAGTTAATGAATTAGATGGTATTTTAAATGTAAAAACGTCATATAATGATAAAAATGCCTCAATAGAGTTTGATAAATCTAAAACAACAGTTGAAGAAATTGAAAAAGCTATAAACTCAACAGGTTACAAAGTAATTGAAACTAAACCCCTAAAATAATTATGGCAAAAAAATATATAAAAATCATTTCTCTAAAAATAACAGGGATGACCTGTGATGGATGCGCCAAAAGTATTGAAAAAAAGGTATCTGAACTAAACGGTATTACTCAAAACAATGTGAATTATAAAAAAGGAGAAGGGAACTTTAGCTTTGATAAAAAACTTGTTTCAAAAGAAAATATTATTCAAGAAATTGAAAAAACAGGGCATTATAAAGTAGAAAATGAATTAAATTCTAACACAAATCATTTCGATTTAATTATTATTGGTGGAGGTTCGGCTGCTTTTTCAGCAGCAATAAAAGCTGAAAGCATTGGCTTGTCAACTTTAATGATTAATGGAGGCCTAAATTTTGGTGGAACCTGTGTAAATGTAGGCTGTATTCCTTCCAAAAATTTAATACGTGTTGCTGAAACGGTTTATCAAGCTTCACACTCTAATTTTAAAGGAATAAAACCCAAAGGTGTTAACATTGATTTTACACAAATTATTAAAGATAAAAAAGAGTTAACAGCTACTTTACAACAACATAAATATATAGATGTAGTTAGTGATTTTAAAAACCTAACTATGTTAAAAGGTTGGGCGAAATTTGTAGATAATAAAACTATTATTGTTAACGATAAAGACATCTACACAGCTATAAAATTTATAATTGCTACTGGAGCAACTACTAATATTCCCAATATAGAAGGTCTAAATAATATAGATTACTTAACCAATATTTCTTTATTCGATTTAGAGGAAAAACCTGAAAGTTTAACTATAATGGGTGCCGGTTATATTGGATTGGAAATTGCAATAGCTTACAATAGATTGGGAGTTAAAGTGAGAGTTATTGAGTTTACAGACAGACCATTACGAAGCCAAGCAAAAGATATAACAGCTATTTTAGAAACTCAACTAAAAAATGAAGGAATTGAAATTTTCCCAAATTATAGAGCCCAGAAATTTGAGAATAAGGGCACTAAAACAATTATTCACTGTAAACGTTCTGATGGTTCTATAACGCAACTTGAAGAATATGGAAAAATTTTAATTGCGACAGGAATAAAACCAAATACATTTAGACTTGGACTAAAAAACACCACTTTAAAACTTGATAAAAATGGTCATATTATAGTGAATGGTATGATGGAAACCAACCTGTCAAATATTTATGCTGCAGGAGATGTTATAAATACACCTTCATTTGTGTATACTGCGGCAACAGAAGGTAATACAGCCGTAACAAATGCTTTTACAGGAGAAAACAAGATAGTTGATTATGCTTCTTTACCTTGGGTAGTTTTTACTGATCCGCAAATAGCAGGAGCTGGTTTAGATGAAATAATGGCTGAAAAACAAGGAATTCCTTTCGAGGTTTCTAAAATTAAGTTGAAAGATGTACCTAGAGCCATTGTAGCAAATGATACAAGAGGTTTTATAAAATTAATTAGAAATATTAAAACTGATAAATTAATTGGCGCTAGAGTTATTGCTCCAGAAGGTGGTGAACTCATTCAACAACTAAGTATGGCAATAAAATACGGAATTACTATAAAAGAATTAGCCGAGAGTTTTTACCCATATTTAACATTAAGTGAAGGTATAAAATTGGCCGCTATTACCTTTGATAAAGATATTTCAAAATTAAGTTGTTGCACTAGTTAATCATAT
>Ga0256840_1003588_pt1 | contig 12383 bp, 13 predicted proteins | sample 355202metaG_FD_185969 | JGI IMG/M metagenome (GOLD analysis project Ga0256840, IMG submission 185969) | Hydrothermal vent microbial communities from Mid Atlantic Ridge, Atlantic Ocean - 355-202 | ecosystem: Environmental > Aquatic > Marine > Hydrothermal vents | place: Atlantic Ocean: Mid...
CAATAGCCAATTTATTCATTGCTGCTTCAAAGGGGGGAACTAAATCATTGGGGCCCACCCAATTTAACCCCCCACCATTTATTGCCGACCCTTTATCATCTGAATTGGAACGCGCTAAAACAGCAAAGTCATCACCATCAATAATTCTTTCTTTAAGCGATAACAGTCTTTTTTTAGCCTCATTATCATCAACAAGTTCATTGGTTTTTATTAAAATATGTCTAACTCTTGTTTTAGTCACAATATGCTTATTCACACCTTTTAAATCCAACAGCTTTATTATATGAAAACCACTAGGACTTCGAATCAAATCAGCAACATCCCCTTGCCTCATTTTAGCCACTACATCAACAAAAAGGGTAGGAATTTGACCTAAACTTCTCCATCCAAGATCACCTCCATTTAAGGCACTCCCTCCTTCTGAAACTGCGACTGCCGTTTGTTTAAAGTCCGCCCCCTTTTGTAAATCCTCAAGAACCATTTCAGCCTTTTCTTTAGCGGCTTGTATCACCGTAGCGGAAGCAGCCTCTGGCACTGAAATTAAGATATGTCCAAGATGATATTGAACTTGCTCTTTGCTGACATCACCTTGAGTTTCTAAATAATGCGCAACCTCTCTATCCGTTACTTTAATTCTTGAGCCCACTTCTCTTGCTCTTAATTGATTAACAATAATTTCATTACGGATACTTTCTTGAAACTCTTGAAAGCTCATGCCTTGACTTTTTAATTCCTCCCTAAACTCTTCAATAGTCAAGCCATTACGCTTTGCTATATCAGCAACCGAATTACGCAACATTTCATCACTTACTCTAATGCCTGATTTTTCTGCTAATTGACGTTGCAATTTATCTACAATCAACCGTTCCAACACTTGCTTTCTTAGTACAAAAGCTGGGGGGATCATAACTTTATTTGCATTTAGTTTTTTTACAATTTTATGTGTTTCAATGGTTAGCTCTCGGTCTAAAATAACACCATCCTCAACAATCGCTACAATACGATCTAAAAGCTCGGCCTTAACTATAAAACTAGACATTAAAAGTGTCATTAGGAGACAACTTAGACTTAAATATTTTTTATTATTCATTTATTCTGCTCTACGATACCCTTTTAAATTTTGCTCAAGAAACTGATCAACTTTATCACCGAAACCGGTTAAACCTTTTAGCTCAATTTGTACAAACACACCTGTTTCCATAGTATCGTCTTCATTTCCCGTTATCGTGTTAGCAAATCTTCGCCATAATACTCGAAAACGCCAACAACAACTTTCTTTTTCCAGCCCCAGAAAACTTTCTTGAGTGGAGTTGTGTTTTAATGAATATTGCCAACGCCCCACACCAAACCAATTATCATAAATAGGCCACCTAACGGACGCATCTGTTTGAATAATATATTGGCTATTCACTACCTGCAGGTCAAGTGAATCTTTTCTATAGCGGTAACCCAAATTTAAAATCTTTCCAGCCTCACCACGATACTTCATATCGGCCTGCGCTCGTGTAAAATCGCTGGTATCTGGATTCCACTGCATGGCTGACCTCAAGGACAGGCTATCAGTCAACTGACTACTCAACTCAACCACAAGGTTTGAAAAATTATTGGTTTCGGGAGCACCTCCCAAAGTAACATTTCTATCCTGAAAATAAAATATTTGCCCCATACTTAAATTTAACCGTTCAACCCCCGAATCAGAGTCAATAAGTCGCGATGTCATAGCAACAGTGACTTGGTTAGCATCTTGTATTCGGTCGATACTACTAAATCGGTTTTCTCTGAATAAGTTACTATAACCAAAATCATAAAGTGATGAGTCAAATACCTGGATATCCGATTGATCTTTTTCAGGAATATATAAATAAAACAACCTAGGTTCAAGCGTATGCATAAACCCAGAATCAGAAAATTTAAAATTTTTCTCAAAAAACAACCCACTATCAACCGAGACTATAGGTAAAAATCGACTAATACTTTTAGATGAATTATCTGGGTTATTCAGTTCATATTGAGTATATTGCACTGAAACTTTTGGTTTAATATACGACCCAGCGGTTTCGAAAGGAAATACAATGGATGACTTAGTATTAAATCTGTGGCCACTAACGCGGCCATCACGGTCAAAGTTGATATACTGATTATCCATCGTAATACCAATAGGCCATTGTTCAAATGAGTGGTCTAATTGTAGATTGACTTGAGGGAGTATATGATATGGATTCACACCTGTTTGAAACCTATCTATTGACTGATAAGTTTCAAAGCCTGTAAAAAAACGAATGCCCTCGACATTATAATTCAGAGATGCCTGACTCTTTAAAAACCTATTATTAGAAAGTCCCAGTGTGTCATTTAACTCATCAAAATAAGCTTTATCAGATACATAATTCAAATCAATATGGCTGGTTAAATTATCATATATCTGAGCGTTACTCTTCAATGAGCCTGCAAACCGTGCCTCTTTACGCAACAAATCGTAAGGTAAATACTCTAAAGCAAATGAACTTAACGTTTTCTGGGATAAATACCGAAACTCCCCCCCTAACATTCCACCACGCTCTGACATATATCTTGGCCAAAGCGTTAAATCATAATTTTCTGCCATATTCCAGTAATAAGGAATTGAAAAATCAACCCCATTTTTATCACTATTAGAAAAGCTAACAGGTAAAATACCAGATACCCGCCGGTCATCCAGTGGAAAAGAAATATAAGGCGTATATAAGACCGGAAGACCTTTAAATTCTAACCATGCATGTTTGGCCGCAGCATTTCCCGTCTGCCGGTTCATTTTCAATCGTTCTGCATGTATCACCCAGTCTGAATTACCGGGGCGACAGCTGGTAAATGCTGAATTTGTATAACGCGAAAGGTATTTACTATCTCGATATACCACATCAGCGCGACCTCTAATAGGACCTGATGGAGATATAAACAATGCATCACGTAATCTTGCTTCATCAGTGCTTAAATTTAATGACACGGTATTACTGTAAAGAGAAATTTCATTTTCATTGTAAAAAACATGTCCTTGGGCATCCATGGTCTCAGACATTGTATTATAACTAGCTCTATCAGACTGAATATGCTGATCTGCTCGGGTAATATCAACATTACCAAAAAAACTAGTGACCTCTTTATCAAAAACCTCTGAATAATCTGCAGAAACATACATTGGAGCCGTGTTTCTTAAATCATTATCCGTTAAACGTTCATTATCTGTTGATGAACGAGTACAGTTTTTCCATGGATCATATATTAATTGAGAATGTATTTTCTTAAATATAAGTTCCTGATTATGATTAAATGCAGGTTTAAAGAACCCAGAAGACTCAGAACTTTGAGCGATATTGACAGCATCGACTTTTGAAGAAGTACAGCTCCACGTTCCTTGTTCCTCATCATTCGCCTTACAAGTAAACCCTGGCTGATTTAGTTTTTTTTCAGGAGGTCTTTCTGTATGAGTAAGCTTTGCGGGTGAAATAAAGGCTTGTCTAGGGAGAGGGAGTGGTTCCGCTGTTGGGTATTGCTTAACAGTGGGCCGTTTATCTTTTACTTCCTCATCAACTGCAGTCGCTTCAACTGGAACCTGGCTTGCACACGTCCACTCTCCACCTGCTACTTTTTCACAATCCCAAGCATTATTGTCTGCAATATTTAATCCTGCGTACAATAAAAGAAAAATAAAAAAAGTATATTTACAATGCATAAAGGTAAGTAACAGTAATGGTAGCTTAATAACTCAAAAATCGAATAAAATAGGGGTACATTTTACCTTAGTTTATTAACCTCATTTAAATAAATTGTACCTACATAATAATCCTAACACCTCTTTCTCAGCTGATGCTCGGGCAACAGCAATCATTGATTGGCTGACACATACCCTTGACTTGGTGATTACTCATTTTGAAGTCGCTTCGAGTGATGCCAGTTTCAGGCGTTATTTCAGAGTTACCCATAGCCAAGGCCAGCATATAGTCATGGATGCTCCGCCTGAACAAGAAAATACCGAGCCTTTTATTCGTATTGCAACTCTATTTAAGGCTGCTGGCCTGAATGTCCCTCAAATATATCAGCACGATTTGCAACAAGGGTTTATATTACTGGAAGATTTTGGAACTCGTTGTTTTTTAGATCAGCTAAACCAGCAAAATGCCACCGAACTTTATCAAACAGCATTTATCAGTTTACAACAGTTACAATCTTGCCCCAATTTATGCAACAGTTCATTACCCCACTACAATGTGGCTTTATTAGATAAAGAGCTTGAGATATTTTACGATTGGTTTTTATCTCAACACCTTAATTTAGCAATACCACAACCGATTAAACAAAATTTTAATCAAATTTTAATCAATTCTGCATTAGAGCAGCCACAAGCATGTACTCATAGGGATTTTCATTCTCGCAACCTGATGTTTTTATCTGAGAATTCGCCCGGAATCATTGATTTTCAAGATGCAGTTGTTGGGCCTATCACCTATGACTTGGTTTCTTTATTGCGGGATTGCTATGTAGCTTGGCCTGAAAAAAATATAACACTCTGGTTAACAGAATATTTTCAGCAGATTTCTGACTTGGGGTTAATTAATACAGATTTAGTCACTTTTACCCGCTGGTTTGACCTTATGGGGTTACAGCGACATTTAAAAGCAATAGGTATTTTTTCTCGCTTAAATATTCGTGATAACAAGTCCAGTTATTTGACTGATATACCAAGAACCTTGCTTTATATCAGACATGTTTGTAATAAATACCCTGAACTTGATACCTTTAACCATTTCCTTTTAAACACTCTTTTACCTGCTTATAACAATAAAAAATGAAAGCGATGATTTTAGCTGCTGGACGTGGAGAAAGAATGCGTCCGTTAACCGACACCACCCCTAAACCCCTTTTATTAGTCGCGGGAAAGCCCATTATTCAATATACCATTGAGCAATTAGTAAGAACTGGATTTACCGAAATAGTTATTAACATTGCTCATTTAGGCCAAAAAATCAAAGATACCTTAGGCACAGGTGCTAAATTTGGAGCATCCATTGCATATTCTGATGAGGGTCATACTGCATTAGAAACAGCTGGTGGCATATCAAATGCCATGCATTTACTAGGTAAAGAAACTTTTTTAGTTGTTAATGGTGATATTGCAAACGAATATGATTTTAGTCAGTTATATAACAAAAAAATTGCTCTAGCTCACTTAGTCTTAATTCCTAACCCGCCTCACCACCCTGAGGGTGATTTTCATTTATCAAATAAAGGCGAAGTGTCCGAACAGGGTCAACGCAGCCTAACTTATAGCGGAATCGGTTTATATAACCCTGCACTCTTTAATAATTTAAAACCAGGAATCAGTAAATTAGGCCCATTATTACGTCAAGTCATGCCTGATAATAAAGTGACAGGGGAAGAGTTCAAAGGTTTTTGGTTGGATATTGGTACACCTGAAAGACTCAATGAAATGGAAACTTATTTAAGATCGTGCAATTAAAATCAACTTACTCCATAATTTCATCTAACTCAAGATAACACCCAGGATCTTCCGCCCAAGGGTTCTCAAAAACTTGTTTCGCTCTTACTCGCGTATTTCCATTACATATTTTTTGATAATAACAAGATCCACACCTCCCCTCCAGTGGCCTAGGTGTTTGCTTGAGTCCATTCATTAATGGGTCAGTTGTATCTTGCCAAATATCAGAAAATTTTCGATCCTTTATATTACCCAGATTATAATTCCACCAAAAGGTATCTGGATGCACATTCCCTAAGTTATCAATATTGGCCACATTAACACCTGATGAATTCCCCCCCCATTGTTCTAACTTAGCTTGGATATGCTCTACCCTTTCTGGGAAGTTGGCCTTAACCCAATGTAAAAAATATACCGCATCCGCATCATTATTGCCTGTTACAATTTCGCGGTCTATCCCTTGCTGTTCCCATTGTAAACATTGCTCAAATAACTGATCCATGACATCCCGTGTCATTTTAAACTCAGCATCTAATTTACGATTTTTATTTCCCCGCCCACCATAATTCAAATGCGATAAGTAAAATTTATCAATATTTTCATCATCCATTAACCGCAACATAGCAGGGAAATCATGTACATTATCCTGCGTTAAAGTATAACGAATACCCGCTTTAATCCCATTATCTCGACATAAGCCTATCCCAGCTAAAGATTGTGCAAAAGAGCCTTTTTTCTGCCTGAATTTATCATGGGTATCCCCTATTCCATCCAGGCTTACCCCAACATATTGATAATTAATATCAGCAATTTGTTTAATGTTTTTATCTGTAATCAATGTACCATTACTAGAAAGTGCTAGATAAAACCCCATCGCTTTAGCACGCCGAGATATATTAAAAATATCGGGGTGTAATAAAGGTTCACCCCCCGATAAAATAAGCACAGGGACTTTAAAGTCTTTTAGGTTATCCATTACCTGATAAATTTCAGCAGTTGTTAATTCACCAGGAAAATCAATATCAGCAGAAGTGGTATAACAATGCTTACAGGTTAAATTACAACGCCGAATTAGGTTCCAGATAACCACTGGACCAGAAGGCTTTCTAACCGGTTTTAAGGGCGTTGGATGTAACACTTCTCGCATATATTGGCTTAATCTAAACACGTTTGCCACCTACCCTTAGTCCTGTTTTCTTTAAAATACGAGTGCTATATAAAACATCTTGCCCAAGATTATATTCACCCAATAGTTCAGTTATTATCTGTATTTGCTGATTAACACCCTGTTCAGTTTTACTGTGTACCATAGCAAATAAATTGTAATGCCATTCAGGTTCATGTCTGGGTCGGTGATAACAATGACTGACGAAATCTAATTGCCCTACTTTTGTTCCCATTTCGTCAACAAATTCATCAGCAATATTCCAGACTGTCATGCCATTATGGGTGTAACCTAATCGGTAATGATTAGGCACCACACCTATTCGCCGGATAATACCCTGCTCGGTCATCTGTTGCATTTTTTGCATGACCCGTTCTACACTCACCCCTAATTCATCAGCAATGGTCTGGTAAGGTTGAGGGGTTAAGGGTAAACCTGTTTGTGTCAGAGAAATGATCTGATAGTCTAAGGTATCAATCATAATTAAGCTTCCAACTTAAGGCCAACAAAATATTCATTTATCTTTGGCATGTTATAGACTTTTAAGCCTGTTTTTTGTTGAATTTCATCAATCACCTCTGTTAAGCGACCAGGTAAATCAGTCGCAACTACAAACCACATATTCAATTCGTGGTTACGCTCATAGTTATGAGCGACTTCGGGGAAAGCATTGATTATTTCTGCGATATGGTCAAATTGTTGTTCTGGGACTTTAACCGCGGCTAAAGTTAACGCGCCGCCCATTTGTTCTGCATGATATAGAGGGCCAAAACGTGAAAGTATTCCTACCTCTAACAAGTTTTCAATTCGCTTAATCAACTCAGCTTCTGTCAATTCTAGTTGGTTAGCCACCACTTGATAAGGAGACTCGCATATAGGAAAACCACCTTGCAAATAATTAATAATTTTCTTATCTATCACATCCATTCATTACACCTTTTCCTTTTCTTGATCAGGCGACATTTGATAAAGCGCCCCCCGCTGCTTAAAGCATTGCTTACTGAATAAAACTTCACTTTTACACTGAAGTAAGCCACAACTTTGTTTCAAATATTCCAATTGTTGCAATACCTTTTCTTTGTTTTTACCATGAATCATGCAATACAAATTATAAGGCCACTGTTCACCTTGAGCGGGGCGCTGATAACATAAATTAACAAAACTGAATTGGCTTACATGCTCGCCTATTTGTTCGATTAAGCTAGCGGCCACATCAAATACCACCATTGCATTCGCGGTATATCCTAATCGTCGATGATTTACCACGACCCCCAAACGTTTAATCACCCCCTGCTGTTTTAGTCTGGCAACGCGTTTTAGTACTTCATTTTCGCTGAGGTTAAGTCCTTTTCCAATATCGGCATAGGGTCTAGAAACGAGTGGTAACCCCTGTTGTACCCTTGCAAGTAATTGCCAATCAATTGCATCAATCATCAAAGTCTATCTCAAACCCTAAGTTAATAAAATAATCCGCTATCAAAGGTAAATATAATGTGTTGTAGCCCGTTGTTAATTCAATATCGGCAATCACAGTCTGCAAAGATGACTTATCTTTAGCAATCAACACAAACCATAAATTAAAGCGGTTATCCCTTTCATAATTGTGATTAACTTCAGGGTATTGGTTAACAATCTCAGCTGTTTTGATTAGGTTTTCAGTCGGTACGGCCATCGCCATTAAGGCACTAACACCGATTAAATTAGGCGCTATAACCGAACCAATACGCGCAATAAACTGCTGATCTTGCAATTCTTGAAAGGCAAGCAGAACGTCGTCTTCGGTCACCCCTAAAGATAAAGCAATATCTTGATATGGAGTGGCCGATATTGGCAGATTTTGTTGAAAATCATTCAATAATTGCTTATGCAAAGGACTTAGCATTGCTACAAACCCATTTTATGCGCGCGCGAACTAAAGAAAATACCACTGGGTTTTTCTGCGGGTAAACGCTTTAATACCTTATGAGTTTGCGTATCATAAATAATGAGTTGGTTGTCATCCCGAACGGAGACCCAAACCTGTTCACCACGTGGGGTAAATTCCATATGCAAAACGGCTTTCCCTGGGATTAAAGATTTAATAACCGATAAATCTTTAGCGTCAATAATTTGAATATTCTGGTTATCAGGAAAGGCAAAATTCACCCAAATTTCTCGACCATCAGGACGCGCCATCACAAATACTGGCTGTCCAATAACAGGAATTCGCTTAACTAAAGTCCATTGCCGCTTATCAATCACTAAAACTTCATGCTGCCCCACTGCTGGGATCAGCATATAATCACCTGCAACCGCCCAACCTTCAAGGTGTGGCATTTTATAAACAGGTAACTTTTCATCGTCTTTACCATAGTCAGGTAAAATACGTTTGACCTTAGCTTCTAAATCCCATAAATCTAATAAAGCCAACCCTCTTTCACCAAATAGCCCAGCAATATAATAACGCCCATCGGGTGTTAATAAAGCGTCATAAGGTTGCTTACCAATATTTTTATATTTAGTGATCTTGATATTTTTCAGGTCTTTAACACTCATCACCCAAATTTCACCCGCATCAAATAAACTAAAGATAAACTTATTATTTGGTGCATCGACTAACCCCACCACTTTGGATAGTTTTTCATCCGCATAGGTGGCTGGAATATCTGCCACTAAAGCCAAGGTTTCTGTTGAAAATATTTTGACACCTCCAGGGGTATAGTTAGAAACTGCAATTAACTTTCCATCCTGGGATATAGCACCGCCAATACTGTTACCTGCTTGAATAATACGTTTGCTAATTTGATCTTTTAATAAATCAATTTTAGTTAAACCACCATCTCTAGCAAAAATAAAAGCATATCGTTGGTCACGAGAAAACACCACTGAAGCATGTGATAAGTCTCCCAGTGCAGGTATTTTTGCTAAGATGTTTTTTTGGCTAGTATTAATAATTAATGCACTGCCTTTAGCTCGCTCAATAACAACACCTAAATCGCCAGTTGCGCGTAATTCAGCATGTGCATTAACAGAAAATAGCAGGGATAAAATAAATAGTTTAAGCATATTTAGAAAGGATTTTACGTACATAAATGCTGTGAAGGAGAATGCTCCTACGTTTTGTGACGCTGGAGCGTCACGAGCTGCATTCCCTCGCTGGAGCGAGGGAACGATAAGAGTAGTTTATTTTTTGCATGTTACTTTAAAAGCTTTTGAACCAGCCAAACAGCTTCTTGTTCTGTTATAAAAGGCTTCCAAGGTGGCATTGCTGTCCCCTTTCTGCCTTCTAATATAGTCTGCACCAGAAATTGCTCAGGTTTATTAAGTAAAGCATCAGGCAATAAAGAAGGCCCTAAGCCACCTTTAAGGGTTAAGCCATGGCATGACCCACAATCATGCGCAAGCATATTACGCAGTTCTTGTTGCCTTGCTTGCTCTGGTTCAAATGCCATTACATTGGCCGAAAAAGCCAATGCAATGATTAGAGACTTCAATTTGATTGTCGACTGTAATAGTTAACAATATTATTAATATCTCTATCCGTCAAAGAACCCGCAATATTATTCATTACATCAGAAATGCGAGTTTTATCTCGATATTGCTTTAAAGCCGTTCTAAGGTATTCTTCATCTCGCCCAGCAAGTGGTGGAAAAGGCGCATCAGAACTTGTTGCCCTAACGCCATGACACTGAGAACAAACAGCAGCAGCCTTAGCCTTACCCGCATAAATGCTAGCCGCCTGAGCAGTAGAAGCACTCATAAATAGAATTGAAACAAGTAATAACTTCATAGTCTTACTCCATTTCATCAGGTGATAAACCACGGGTCATGTATTTAACACGACCTCTTGAGAATATTCCCGCAGGACTTTCCATTTGAATAGAAGCTACTTTCTTTAGAGTGTGGGAGTCAAAAACAACGACTTCATCCCCTGCATACCCTGCACTCACATATAAAAATTGGCCATCAGCACTGTACTCAGGGAAATAAGCATGTCCGCCAACATCTAATGTTTTAACAACTTCTAAGGATTTCTTATCAATTAACTGGATAGTACGAGCGCGCCTGTCTTTAGTAATAATATCAACTGCAACATAAGGCGCTTTAGCATGGGCTGCTGGTGATTCAGTGCCTCCAGAAACAGGCACTTGTTTAACCAATTCCATTTTGTCTAAATCCCATACACTGACCACCGTATTGTTATCACAAGTACCAAAGTTGGTACCAAAACCTAAGGTTCTGCCATTCACTTTAATGGCTGCACCACCCCCCACATGAGGTACACAACCTGCTTTCAGTTTTTTAATGATTTTACGGGTTTTTAAATCAATGGCTATAACAACGCTATCGTCATAAGAAGCAACCATTAATTTTTGCCCTTTATGAGTTAAAAAAGCATCATGTAAATGTCGTCCTACATTTTTAATTTTGGTAACTGGGAAACCTTCTTTTAAATCGACCACCCACACTTGCCCTGCATTTTCCAAAGCAATGGCAAAAATATCAGCAAAAGGGGTTCCGATAATCATTCCTGAATCAGAGCTAACCATTTTCCCATCAGGGTCAACACCTTCAAGCTCTAATAATTTTAAAGGTTCCAAGTCTGAATTTAAAATCACTGCATTATGAGGCACAAAAGAGCCTGCCATCAGGTATTTACCATCTCTTGAAACACCTAATGCGGGGCCATTAAAACCTGTTTTAATGCTCCGTACCGCTTTCATTGAATATAAATCAACTTTAAAAATTTCAGCTGTATCCGTTTTTACATAGGCCCAGCGAGAATTAGCAGGGTCAAAATCAATAATATGAGCAGCAGTGCCGGTTTCAATTTCACCCACTATTTTGTGAGTTTTACTATTAATAAAAATAGCTTTTGAACCTGAGCCACGGCCATACTTCCCTCGTGCTGCAACCCCAATCAAATCATCCATACTATCAATTTGATAAGTCGGTTTTGAAGGGAGTGTACTTTCATCCTTAACATAGACTTTTAAAGAGGCTTTCATATCTTTAATCGTCCAAGGTGGGTTTGACTGCTTAGGTGTTGATTGCAGATGCTTAACCATCTCACGAATATCAGCATCTTTTAAGCGTCCATAGAATGGAGGCATTAAAGTCTCAAAACTACCTGTCATAATTAATGAACGTAAAGCCGTAGGACTACGCCCTTTTAATGTCTCTGAGTTTAATGCAGGAGCAATATAACCACCATGATCAGAACCATGACAACTTGCACAATTATCCTCATATAATTGATGCATATCAGATTTAGCTTGCACATTGCCAGCAAGTAAAAGCAAGCCAGCAGCACTGGCTAATAATGTTTGATTAAGTTTTATTATTGTTTTTTTCATTGATAGACCCTTTCTCCCCGAGTGTGATAGTGAAATGATAACCTTTTATGTCATAAAAAACATTATTGTTATTATATAAAATAGCACTCAACTTTTTGTTAACAGCTGATGGACTGTATTTTTTATGACTTTTCAAAAAAACCAGCGGCAAGCCACTGGTTACAATCTAACAGTGCAAAGACTAAGACTTATCATCGCCCATGTTATAATCCTCCTAAGAGTCTGTCCGGAAATAGAGAACCTACTACGGAAAAAAACGCTAAGGAGGACTCTCTAAAACCTCTATTATTTATAATATCTCACTTGACAATGATTTCGATTCGCTATTACATTATATCCACCAACCCTTCTTGTCAACTTAATAAATTCGTAGGTTTTAAATAACTCGTTATTATGAATACAACAAACT
>Ga0256840_1003589_pt1 | contig 12381 bp, 10 predicted proteins | sample 355202metaG_FD_185969 | JGI IMG/M metagenome (GOLD analysis project Ga0256840, IMG submission 185969) | Hydrothermal vent microbial communities from Mid Atlantic Ridge, Atlantic Ocean - 355-202 | ecosystem: Environmental > Aquatic > Marine > Hydrothermal vents | place: Atlantic Ocean: Mid...
TAGCCATATCATTACCTATTACCTGAGCACAAACCATTGTTAAAGCTTCTGCTTGTGTAGGATTCACTTTTCCGGGCATAATAGAAGATCCGGGTTCGTTTGCCGGAAGAATTAACTCACCAATACCACTTCTTGGTCCGGAAGCCAACATTCTGATATCATGAGCAATTTTATTTAAAGAAATTGCCAATTGTTTCAATGCTGCGTGCGACTCTACTATGGCATCGTGAGCTGCTAATGCCTCAAATTTATTTTTAGCAGTTACAAACGGAAAACCGGTAAAATCAGCTATATATTTAGCTACTAACACATCGTAACCTTTTGGTGTATTTAGACCTGTACCTACAGCCGTTCCGCCTAATGCTAGTTCGGATAAATGTTTTAGCGAATGTTTTAAAACCGCCAAACCATGATCTAATTGTGAAACATATCCTGAAAATTCTTGACCAACAGTTAAAGGAGTTGCATCCATTAAATGTGTTCTACCAATTTTCACCACATTTTTAAATTCTTTTGCTTTTTTATCTAAGGCGTCACGTAATTTCTGAATATTAGGAATCGTAATTTCTACAATCGCTTTATATGTAGCAATATGCATTGCCGTAGGAAAAGTATCATTAGAAGATTGCGATTTATTTACATCATCATTTGGTTGAATAATTTTTTCATCTACACCTATTTTTCTTCCGGCAAGTTCTTGAGCTCGATTTGCGATTACCTCATTTACATTCATATTGCTTTGCGTACCGGAACCCGTTTGCCAAATTACCAATGGAAATTGATCATCTAATTTACCTGCTAAAATCTCATCTGCAACCTGTGCTATTAAATCGCGTTTTTCCTTTGGTAGTACACCTAACTCATTATTTGCATATGCTGCTGCTTTTTTTAATGTTGCAAAAGCGTGAATTATTTCTTTTGGCATCGATGCTTCGGGACCGATTTTAAAATTATTTCTGGAACGTTCAGTTTGTGCTCCCCAATATTTATCAGCCGGAACTTTAACCGTTCCCATTGTATCTTTTTCAATTCTATATTCCATTTTAATTGTGTTTTAGATTTACTACAAATTTACAAAAATAGCACGATTTATATAAAGGAAATAACCATTATTTTTTTTATAAAAAAAACACAACTAATGTTGTTAAATTAAAAAATAGTTTTATTTTTGCTGTATCAAATAAAGAAATAATTATGGAATTCGATCAGTTTTTAGGTTTTTTAGTGTTTATGTCCATTTTCACATTAGGATTTTGGTTAATGATTTTTGTGTTAACATATGTTGTGCCTATCTGGGTTATTGGCGGTATTAAAGAAATGTTTGCCGACAAAAAAAAAGCTAAAAAGAGTAAAAATTAGATTTTACACTTTATAAAAAATAAATCCTGCTATTTAATAGTAGGATTTTTTTATTTAACCTTAAATTTAAAAATAGTTTTAAGTAAATTTGCCTTTAAACAACACAACAATGAATTTAACACCATTAACTGCAATATCTCCAATAGACGGAAGGTATCGCTCAAAAGTTGAAGACTTAGCCAATTATTTTTCGGAAGAAGCTTTAATGCGTTACCGCATAAAAGTGGAAATTGAATATTTTATTGCTTTATGCGAAATTCCATTAGAGCAATTAAAAGATTTTGAAGCTTCTTATTTTGAAAAATTACGGAAAATCTACTTAAATTTTTCTACTGAGGAAGCACTTAAAATTAAAGAAATAGAAAAAATAACCAATCACGATGTTAAAGCCGTAGAATATTTTATTAAAGAAAAATTTGATGCTCTGGGATTGGAAAAGTTTAAGGAATTTATTCATTTCGGTTTAACCTCGCAAGACATAAATAATACTGCAATTCCTCTTAGTTTAAACGATGCTTTTGATGCTGTTTATTACAAAGAATTAGCTAATCTCATTAAAAAATTAAAAGAATTAGCAACCGAATGGAAAGATGTTTCTATGCTTGCCAGAACACACGGACAGCCTGCTTCACCTACTAGATTAGGTAAAGAAATATCTGTTTTTACAGAACGCATCGAACAACAAATAAATTTATTACAAAATATCCCATACGCTGCTAAATTTGGTGGAGCAACCGGTAATTTTAATGCACATCACCTTGCTTATCCGCTAATTAACTGGAAAAATTTTGGGAAACATTTTATCGAAAAAGTTTTAGGTTTACACCACTCTTTTCCAACAACGCAAATTGAACATTATGACCATATAGCAGCTCAATTTGATGCTTTAAAACGAATTAATACTATTTTAATTGATTTTAATCGAGATATTTGGACGTATATTTCAATGAATTATTTCGGTCAAAAAATTAAAAAAGGTGAAATCGGTTCATCGGCAATGCCACATAAAGTAAATCCGATTGATTTTGAAAATTCGGAAGGAAATCTAGGTATTGCAAATGCTTTTTTTGAACACCTTTCAGCTAAATTACCCATATCCAGATTACAACGTGATTTAACTGATTCGACTGTTTTACGAAACATCGGTGTACCAATTGCACATACTATTATCGCTTTTAAATCGACTTTAAAAGGATTAAATAAACTCATTTTAAACGAAAATGCAATTGCAAGAGATTTAGACGATAATTGGGCGGTTGTAGCCGAAGCCATTCAAACTGTATTACGTAGAGAAGCCTATCCAAAACCTTATGAAGCTTTAAAAGAACTCACTAGAAAAAACACCAAAATAACCAAAGAATCAATAAAAGAATTTATTAAAAATTTAGCTGTTTCAGATAATATTAAAGACGAACTATTAAAAATTACGCCTAATAATTATACCGGAATTTAATGTTTGTAATTAAAGAAATAAAAGCCGAACAAACCTATCCGTTACGTCTAAAAGTTTTAAAAAAAAACGACAAATACCAATACAAATACCAAGGTGATTTTGATAAATCAACCAAACATCTCGGTATTTATAATAAAGATGTCCTTATCGGAATTGTTACCATAATACCAAACGAACATCCTAAATTACCAAAAAACGCTATTCAATTAAGAGGAATGGCAGTTTTACCGGAATACCAAAAAAATGGAATTGGAAAACTTCTTATAGAGGAAGTAGAAAAAAGATATTCTAGTAAATCTATAATTTGGTGTAACGCAAGAGATTATGCAGTCGGTTTTTATAAGTCTTTAAAATTTACTATATTTGGAGAAAAGTTTTATATAAAAAATGTCTGTGATCATTTTGTTATGTATAAACGTTTAAACCAACTATGATAAAAAAAACACTATTTTTTCTATTAATTTTAGTCTTATTTAGTTTTAAGAGTGATACGGTAATAACACCCGAAATTTTAATCGGTAAATCTTCTGCAATACAGCCTTTACTAAAAGGAGAGCGAATAAAATTACAAACGGAAGTTTATGATGCACTCCAAAAAATGATAAAAGCTGCAAAAAAAGATGGCGTTCACATTATGTTGGTTTCAGGATATCGCAGTTTTAATCATCAAAAACGAATATGGAATCGTAAATTTGACAAATATCGTAAACAAGGTTATTCAGTTAAAAAATGCATTGAAAAAATTACCAATTATACGGCAATACCGGGAACTTCAAGACATCATTGGGGAACAGATATAGATTTATCAGACAAATATGCAAACGGATTAAACAACAACAAAAGAGAAAAATTTAACCAATGGATGACTAAAAATGCTAAAAAATTCGGGTTTTATCTTGTTTATACCAATGACAAACATCGCACAGGTTATAAATACGAATCTTGGCATTTTACCTATAAAAAATTAGCAAAACCTCTTTTAGAAGAATACCTGAAAACCGATGTATTTGATTTAATCAAGCAACAAGGTATCAAAGGAAGCTACACTTTTACAGAAGCGTTTTTTAAAGATTACGTAAAAAATTATGTGCTTGGTATTAATCCGGAATTATTAAAAAACTAAATAATATCTTCTTTAGCCAATCGGCAAATACACCTTTTGCCTTAATTCGTTATATTCTGTTTTTAAATCACTTAAATATGTTATCCCACCGCCGGATTTATAGTAAAATCCGTCGTTTTCCTTTTCAATAAAGCGAATTAAGACAGCAGAGTCCACATTTCTTCCATCAAAAACACCAAAAACACCGGTATAAAAATCACGATTGTAATTTTCTGTTTTTTTAATAATCTCCACTGTTTTCTGTTTTGGAGCTCCTGTTACCGAACCTGCAGGTAATAATTTAAGCAAAATATCCCCAAAATGGGATTGCCAGTTTTTTGGTAATTTCCCTGAAATTTCGGAACTCATTTGTAAGATTGCACCATTTTGAGTTTCAATTTTATCCAAATACTTAAATTTTTCTACTTTAATGTCTGTTGCAACAAGAGCCAAATCATTTCGTAAAAGATCAACAATTGTATTGTGTTCTCTGGACTCTTTTTTATCGTTTAATAATTTATTTGCTGCATCTTTTATCGTTGCATCTATCGTTCCTTTCATAGGAAAAGTACGAATGGTATTATTTTCTATTTTGATAAAAGTTTCGGGCGAAAAACAAACAAATTTATCTTTATAAAGTAATTTATATTTTGCCTTTGTCTTTGTAAAAATTGCTTGTAAAGTTACTTTTGGATCTCTAAATTTAATTTTATTCTTGCAAGTTAAATTTAGCAAATAAGTATTTCCTTTTTGCAGTTCTTTTTTAACGTCGTTAAATTTTTTGGCATAGGTTTTTGGTTTTGGCAACGTAGTTTCAAAGTTAAAATCGACATTGGTAAAATTGTTTTCCGGAGTGGTATTATCTTCCGCGAAAGCGTAAAAAACAGCATTTTCTTTTAATGAATCCAATTTTATGACTTGTGGATTTTTTAAATTGAAATCTGCTATAAAAAGAAACGGAATGCCATTTTTTGTATAGTCATTTACGGTGTTTTTAAACTTCTCTTTATGCATTAAAAATAAAGTTTTTCATGATTTTTTCGCCCATTGGCGTTAAAAAAGATTCTACGTGATATTGTGTGCCAAAAATTGGTAATTTTTTATGTTCTATGCTCATTATTACTTGGTCTTTATTCCACGCTGTTATCTGTATATTCCGGTTGTTGTTTACTTGCTTAACAGCCCACGAATGATACAATCCAACACGAATTTCATTTGAAATATTTCGATATAATAACGATTTATCATCAACAATTATTTGCTCGGAAACGCCATGTTTTACCTCTGCCAAATTATACATTTTTAATCCGAAAAATTCACTTAACATTTGGTGACCTAAACAAATACCAAAAATAGGTTTTTTACGGTAAAATTGTTCGATTAAAGCGTTGGTTTTAGGGTAATCTGTTGGAAGTCCCGGTCCCGGAGATAAAATAATTTTATCAAATTCGGTTATCTTTTTTAAGTCAATTTTTTGATAATTTATAACCTGTACATCTACATTTTTAAACTTTCTTAAAAGTTCAATAATGTTGTATGTAAACGAGTCATTATGATTGATTAGTACTATTTTCAATGTTTCTGTTTTAAAACGCGACCTTTTATTTTTAGAACTTTTACAGGCGTTTTTGCATTTGAAGTGACTGTTACTGTTCGTGAAATTTTTCCTTTTTTAAGTACGTTGTAAATAATTTCAATCTCACCGGTTTCGTTTGGCATTATCGGTTTTTTAGGATAGTCTAAAACCACACAACCACAGCTTCCTTTTACTTTTTCGATAATTAAGGGTGCATTTCCGGTATTTTTAAATTTAAATACACGTCTTGCGTTATCTTTTGAACTAATTTTACCGTAATTAATGACTTTGCTATCAAAAGTAATTTCAGGTTTGGCATCTTGTGCGTATGCTATAAAAGTAAAGAAAGCCAATAAAATAAATGATTTAAATTTCATAAAACGTTTTTTAAATTTATAAAAAAACCTCAAAGCAATGCTTTAAGGTTTGTAACGTAAATACTGCTTTTTTTATTGAGCAGACATTAAACTTTTTGGTTTTTCAACAGCTGCTTTGGTGTCTGCTTTTAAAACTTTTCCTTTAATACGGATTACTTTTGTTGGCTCAGATGCATTAGAATATAAGGTAATTGATTTTGAAAATGCACCTACTCTATTTGTTGCATATTTAACGCCAATCACAGCAGATTCTCCGGGCATAATTGGTTTTTTAGGCCAAGTTGGTACGGTACAACCGCAACTTCCTTTTGCTCTGGAAATGATAATTGGCGACTTACCAATATTTTTAAATTTAAATTCGCGTTTACCATCTGCGTTTTGTTGGATAGTTCCGTAATCAACTAATTCACTTTCAAACTGAAAGACTCCTGCATTTGGATCTGCTTTAATCGTAAAATCATTCGCTTTTTTAACAGCTTTGGCTTTAGTTTGTGCGTTAATACTTAGTGTAATAACTCCGATAAATAATAATGTGAAAAATTTTTTCATTGTTTTTAATTTTAAAATGTAAAGTTAGTATAATTTTTTAAATAACAAAATATAAATTAATTGTAAATTTGCACTCAATATTATTAAAACAAAAAGCATACCAAAATGAGTATTCCAACAAAATATAACCCAAAAAATGTAGAAGATAAGTGGTATAATTACTGGTTAGAAAATAGCTATTTTAATTCCACTCCTGATGAGCGTGAGTCTTATACCATTGTTATTCCTCCACCTAACGTAACCGGCGTATTACATATGGGACATATGCTAAATAATACCATTCAAGATGTTTTAATTCGTCGTGCCAGAATGTTGGGATACAATGCTTGTTGGGTGCCGGGAACCGATCATGCTTCTATAGCTACCGAAGCTAAAGTTGTTGCAAAATTAAAGGAAGAAGGTATTAATAAAGAAGATTTAACCAGAGATGAATTTTTAAAACACGCTTGGGATTGGACACACAAACACGGCGGAATCATTTTAGAACAACTAAAAAAACTTGGTGCTTCTTGTGATTGGAAGCGTACTAAATTTACCTTAGACGATGATATGTCTAAACAAGTAATTAAAGTTTTTGTTGACCTATATAATAAAGGACAAATATATAAAGGTTACCGAATGGTAAATTGGGATCCGCAAGCAAAAACCACTCTGTCTGATGAAGAAGTAATTTATGAAGAAAAACAAGGTAATTTATACTATATTAATTATAAAATTGAAGGCGAAGATAATTACATACAAATAGCGACTACCAGACCGGAAACTATTTTAGGTGATTCTGCAATTTGTATTAATCCTAATGACGAACGTTACCAACACCTAAAAGGCAAAAAAGCGATTGTCCCTATTGCAAATCGCGTAATCCCAATTATTGAAGATGAATATGTAGATATGGAATTTGGTACAGGAAGTTTAAAAATTACTCCTGCACATGATCCAAACGATAAAATTATTGGCGAAAAACACCAGTTAGAAGTGATTGATATATTTAATGATGATGCTACATTAAATGAATTCGGTTTACATTATAAAGGTAAAGACCGTTTTACTGTTAGAAAAGAGATTGCCAAAGAATTAGAAGAAATTGGTGCTTTGGTTAAAACTGAAAAACACCTCCATAAAGTAGGAACATCCGAAAGAACAAAAGCGGTTATCGAACCTAAAATATCAGAACAATGGTTTTTAAAAATGGAAGGGTTAGTAAAACCTGCAAGAAAAGCAGTTTTAGAAACTAAAGAAATTGAGTTGATTCCAAATAAATTTGAAAGTACGTATAAACATTGGATTGATAACATTAGAGATTGGAATATTTCAAGACAATTATTTTGGGGGCATCAAATTCCGGCTTATTATTACGGTGAAGGACAAAATGATTTTGTTGTAGCCGAATCAATTGATGAAGCATTAGAACTTGCCAAAACAAAAACCGGAAACCAAAATTTAACAAAAAAAGATTTACGACAAGAAAGTGATGTTTTAGACACTTGGTTTTCTTCTTGGTTGTGGCCTATTTCGGTTTTTAACGGTATAACAGAACCTGAAAATAAAGAAATCAACTACTACTATCCTACAAAAGATTTGGTTACTGCTCCTGAAATTTTATTCTTTTGGGTTGCACGTATGATCATTGCAGGGTATGAATATCGAAATGAAAAACCTTTTGAAAAAGTTTACTTAACCGGAATTGTACGTGATAAACAACGTAGAAAAATGTCTAAATCACTTGGTAATTCTCCTGATCCGTTAGATTTAATAGCCGATTTTGGTGCAGATGCCGTTCGTATTGGGATGCTGTTCTCCTCTCCTGCCGGAAATGACTTAATGTTTGATGAGCAACTTATCGTTCAAGGAAGAAATTTTGCCAATAAAATATGGAACGGATTTCGATTAATTAAATCTTGGGATGTATCCGATACCGCAAAACAACCTCAACAAGCAAAAATTGCTATTGATTGGTATCAAAATAAATTTCAGGAAGTATTGCACTTTGTAAATGATCAATTTACAAAATATCGTTTGTCAGATGCTTTAAATGCTATCTACAAATTAATTTGGAATGATTTTTCATCTTGGTATTTAGAAATGGTAAAACCGGAATACGGCAAACCAATGGATGCAGAAACGTATAAACAAACCATTAAATTTTTAGAAAATAATTTAAAAATTTTACATCCGTTTATGCCATTTTTAACCGAAGAAATATGGCAACATATAGAAAAACGGACTCCAAACGAGGCTTTAATTATAGCTGCATATCCTAAAGAAAAAGAATTCAATCAAAATCTATTGAACGATTTTACTTATTTTGCTGATGTTGTTACAGCAATTAGAAACCTCCGTAAGGAAAAAAACATCTCGTTTAAAGAAAAATTAGATCTTTATCTTTTGGAAAATGAAAGTGTCAATTCTAATTTTAACGATGCCATTTCTCATTTATGTAATGTAAATAAAATTGAGAATACAAGCGATAAAATTGCACAATCGCTGAGTTTTAGAGTAAAATCTAACGAATATTTTATTCCTTTTCACGAAACTATCGATGTAGCAAAAGAAAAAGCCAAATTAGAAGAAGAATTAAAATACACAAAAGGCTTTTTAACTTCGGTTCAGAAAAAACTTTCTAACGAACGATTTGTAAATAATGCACCTGAAAAAGTCATCTTAAATGAACGTAAAAAAGAAAATGATGCCATCGAAAAAATAAAAATGTTAGAAGAAGCTTTGACTAATCTTTAATTGCTAATTGAGTTTTATTAAAAATATTCGCAGATTTTTATGATATTAATGAAAATCTACGTTTTTACAATTTTTGGCAAAATACACCTGAAATCACAAATAACTAATTATCAGCAATTTATAAAAATAATGAAAAATTTTAAGCCTCAAATCTACCTACCACTGGGTATTTTTTAATTGAATTTATCGTTTTATATTTGTAGTGTAAGTTATTTGAGGGGATAACTAACAACCAAGATTGTGTACTAATCTGACTTTAGATTTTTTGAGGGGATTTTCTTCTGTTGATTAGTGCTAAAATTCCATTAGAAAAAAGTTACTCGAATTCGAGTAGCTTTTTTCTTTTTAACAACAGCTTCTAAGTAAATATAATAAGAATAAAAATTGAAAATATTAAATGTTTTACTTCGCTTCTTTAGCTCTCTTTGCTCGGAATAATACTTTTATGCGTTTACTTTTATGTTATAGATCACTGTTTTCCATTCCGAACATAATGAGAAATCTCTTTCTACAATAGATTAATGCACTAAAAAATTTATTTTACGCAAACTTTTGTCATATAATAACAAATCAAAGAAAATGGCTTCTTGATAGAAATCTGCGTTTCCACGATTTTTGGCAAAACATACCTAAAATCACAAATAACTAATTATCAGTAATTTATAAAAATAATGAAAGATTTTAAGCCTCAAATCTACCTACCACTGGGTATTTTTTAATTGGATTTATCGCTTTATATTTGTAGTGTAAGTTATTTGAGGGGATAACTAACAACCAAGATTGTGTACTAATCTGACTTTAGATTTTTTGAGGGGATTTTCTTCTGTTGATTAGTGCTAAAATTTCATTAGAAAAAAGTTACTCAATTATGAGTAGCTTTTTTCTTTTTATAATCGCACCTATTTTACACAAATTTTATCACATAATAATAAATCAACGAAAACGGCTTCTTGATGAAAATCTGCGTTTTTACGATTTTTGACAAAACACACCTAAAATCACAAACAACTAATTATCAGTAATTTACAAAAATAATTGAAAATTTAAAGCCTCAAATCTACCTACCACTGGGTATTTTTTAATTGAATTTATCGTTTTATATTTGTAGTGTAAGTTATTTGAGGGGATAACTAACAACCAAGATTGTGTACTAATCTGACTTTAGATTTTTTGAGGGGATTTTCTTCTGTTGATTAGTGCTAAAATTCCATTAGAAAAAAGTTACTCGAATTCGAGTAGCTTTTTTCTTTTTAACAACAGCTTCTAAGTAAATATAATAAGAATAAAAATTGAAAATATTAAATGTTTTACTTCGCTTCTTTAGCTCTCTTTGCTCGGAATAATACTTTTATGCGTTTACTTTTATGTTATAGATCACTGTTTTCCATTCCGAACATAATGAGAAATCTCTTTCTACAATAGATTAATGCACTAAAAAATTTATTTTACGCAAACTTTTGTCATATAATAACAAATCAAAGAAAATGGCTTCTTGATAGAAATCTGCGTTTCCACGATTTTTGGCAAAACATACCTAAAATCACAAATAACTAATTATCAGTAATTTATAAAAATAATGAAAGATTTTAAGCCTCAAATCTACCTACCACTGGGTATTTTTTAATTGGATTTATCGCTTTATATTTGTAGTGTAAGTTATTTGAGGGGATAACTAACAACCAAGATTGTGTACTAATCTGACTTTAGATTTTTTGAGGGGATTTTCTTCTGTTGATTAGTGCTAAAATTTCATTAGAAAAAAGTTACTCATAATCGAGTAGCTTTTTTCTTTTTATAATCAAATCTATTTTACACAAAATTTTATCACATAATAACAAATCAACGAAAACAGCTTCTTGATGAAAATCTGCGTTTTTACGATTTTTAGCAAAATACAGTAAAAATCACAAATAACTAATTATCAGTAATTTATAAAAATAATGAAAGATTTTAAGCCTCAAATCTACCTACCACTGGGTATTTTTTAATTGAATTTATCGTTTTATTTTTGTAGTGTAAGTTATTTGAGGGAATAACGAAGGTATTACCAAACTAAAATTTGGATTTTTTGAGGGGATTTTCTAAATTTAACTATATGGTAATACCACGGAACATTAAGTTCCGGTAATAAAAGGCTACTTGTACAAGTAGCCTTTTTAATTTTAACAAAAAACGTAACGGTCAAAATACCTACTATCAGGTATTGTTTTGTATTGTTTTATTTCTTTTCTTTGCAGCGTAAAAAATTTTAATAATATAGAATGATTTTTGGTAATAATTAAAATCTTATGAACTTAATCAAGTAATTCCTTACTATATAATAGTTCTTGAGTGCCAAAATAAAGACTCAAATGGATAATTTGGGTTAAAATAGAAATAAAAAAGGCAACTTGAAAAGGTTATTTTTGAATTTTAAGAATTTTGTTTCCAAATTTATGAAATTCAAAATTTTTAATCTTTTTAAAGTTAAAATATTCACAATCAATTGATTATCAATTTATTGTAAAATTGTTATTGTCAAAAACATAGCGTGTACGCTATGTTTTTTTTAAAAAAAAGGCCTTAAAAATACCTGGTGGTAGGTATTTTTTGGTGTGTTTTTATGGCCTATGTTTGTAACAACAATAACCATAAAAATTTTACACCATGAACAAAAAATTAAACATTTCCGCAATTATTATTTTAGTAGCAACTTTTTTATTTACTGTAAGTTGTACACAAGAAAATGATCTAACCGAACAAACTACTTTTGAAAGAACATTTAACATTAAAAGCCTAGACAAAACTAATAAATTAGATCTAACAAATTACCAAATTAATTCAAGTACATCTACAATTGATTTTGTAAACGAACAAATTAATTTAGAAATTCCGGTTCCTTTAAATGACTTTCAATTTACAAAAGCATACAATATTTCTACTGATGATCAACCGGCAATTTTAGTAGTAATTAACAGAAACAGCACAAAATCTGTTGAAAATTTACCGGTAAAATACTTAATTGACACCAATATTTCTTTTAATGAAGTAAATTTAGACCAAAATTTATTAGATAAAAACACAAATTTGAATATCTTTGTAATGAATACAACAAGAGTATTTAGTGATGATGATGCCGTTTTATCTTGTTTTGCAGAAAATAATCAAAATAACTCTTTAGTTTCTTGCGTACAAAACAGTACTAATAAAAATGATTCTGCTGATGGACCTGATGAAACTGAGATTGGAG
>Ga0256840_1003590_pt1 | contig 12380 bp, 6 predicted proteins | sample 355202metaG_FD_185969 | JGI IMG/M metagenome (GOLD analysis project Ga0256840, IMG submission 185969) | Hydrothermal vent microbial communities from Mid Atlantic Ridge, Atlantic Ocean - 355-202 | ecosystem: Environmental > Aquatic > Marine > Hydrothermal vents | place: Atlantic Ocean: Mid...
AGCCACTGCCAGCGTCATAATAATAATCGGTGATGACATCACGGGGGAAGATAATTCAATCCCTAACCAACCGGTTAAACCAAAGGCTGTTGCAAGTGAAAATATAATAACCACTAAAGTGATAATGGTTCCCGAAACGCTGCGTAACAATAAAAACACCGTCACCAAGATCAACAATAAGGTAATCGGTAAAAGGTGTGACATATCATAAATAGTTGCCTCGCCAAACGCATTATTCATCATCACAATGCCAGATAAATACACGGTTAGTTCAGGGTATGTTTTCTCAACATAGGCTTTTAAGTCACGTACCGATGCAACAATTTCAGTCACTAATTTCGTTGGATCAGCCTTTGTTACAACGCCCTTTTCGTCAGTGAGTGTTTTAGGTAATTCAACAGTAATATTAACCGCAGAAACATGCGCTTTTTCCGAAATTAAACGGTGCACTAGTAACGGTTCGTTTAAGGCGATTTTTTTAATACGCTGTAATTCATCGCTACCAAGGGAGGCACCATTTTCATACAAGTTAGCCACCGACATATCATCCTCAACCGATTCACTGTGTTGATAGTTCGATAGCGAATCAACACGAATAGAATACGGTGTTTGCCATGCACGCTCGGTAATATCCTCAATGGCAGCCAAATATTTTGGCGTAAAAACTTTGCCATCTTTGGGTGCAAAAACCATTAATACATTATCATTTTTAGTATAGGTGTCTTGGATGTTTTCAAAAGCTTTCAAGCGCGCATCATCTTTATTAAAGAAAATACGATAATCATTATTGAAAAATAAATTCTTGGCACCCATGCCTGATCCCGCGACAATCAGTAACATTAAAACTAATATTATCCATCGGTATCTGACTACAAAATTAGCGTAACTTTTAATCATTCCTATTCCTTGTTTCGGGCTTTAATAATTCTAATTGCTGGACTAAACCTTGCCCACACATCATGAGTGTTTCTAAACTTTGGGTACTTTTAGCTAGACCTAAACAACCTTCTAAGGTCGCCACAAAAAGCACGCCGAGTTGTTTTGAATCTGTATTTTGTCTAATATTGCCAGCCTGTTTACCGCACTCACAAGCTTGTTCAACGGCTTCTTGCCATTCGGTATAAATAGCTGTAATTCGTGTACGAAAACCTTCATCTATGGGTGACATTTCTAAAGCCAGATTGTTTAGCGGACATCCCAAACGCACATCTTCATCAGTCATTTTTTCACCCGAAATTAACAATATTTCTCGAATGATCGCGACAGGATCATCGGTATTTTGTAAAGGCTCAATCCAATTTGCACGTAATGTGGTATAGATAATTTCATCCACTACGGCATAACCCAGCTCCATTTTATTTTTGAAGTGGTGATATAATGCGCCTTTCGTAATATCCGTATTTTTCAAGATATTATTCAAACTAGCCGCTTGAAAACCACGGTGATAAATCTCATCAAATGCTGCCATGAGAATTTTTGCACGAGTCTCGTCACTCTTATCTAGCTTATTATCCTTACCACCGTCACAACGAGAGCACGACCAAATATGCCACCATTGTTGAGGTTTACTTTTGAAAAAAGAAGAATCAGACATACAAAAAAGCATACATTCATACCGGTTGGTATGCAAGTAGGTTTTAAGATATTTTGAGTACCATTTGTTTTGAATAGACACAAAAAAGCCTCAACAAGTGAGGCTTTTTAAATATTTCAAAACTATAGATTAATTAATATTAAAATCCGCAACCTTATACTGATAGACCTTACCATTTTTATCATCTGCAAAGTAAATATTTCCGGCATTATCAAAAGCAACACCTTCGGCATCAACGCCACTAGGCAACATTTTCGTACTTAAAACTTTTGACTGCTCAAGGCTATAACGAATCAAAGCATGATCTGTTGCACTGATCATAAACAAGTCACCTTGATAAAAACTTAAACCTACAATGTCTTTTTTACCATGATCTATAACTTGATCAACCACAGGAGCATCAGCAGAACTATCATCCACCGTAAAAACAAATGATGAATCTTTTTCAGGGTACTGATTTAATGACTGATTTGAGATATATACCGTACCCTCTTTAATAGAGATACCTTCAATACCCGTCTTACCTTTCTCATCCTTGAACAAAGTATCATTGTCTGGCCTTACGATATCGCCCGTTGGCTTTCCTGCACTGTTTTTATACAAAGCTGAAAGATTACTCTGCTCAATCGTATGTAGATTATCCTTACCCTCAACAGCTACGATAACATTACCGTTAGCATCATCACAGGCAATACCTTCGTAATCATACTTCTTACCTTTTGCAGACTTATGCGTATGCTGAGCTAAAATATTGCCCTGCATATCCAACTTATAAACAATACCCTTGTCGGAAACCACAAACAAAGCATCATTAGCAGCAGAATAGCAAATACCCGATGCCTCAGCGATTGAAGCGATCGTTTTACCTTTGATTTTCCCATCAGTATCCGTAACGGAGTCAGTATTACCATCGCCACCGCTTCCACCACCACAAGCCGTTAATAAAAATAGCAAAGATGCCGAAACTGCTAATTGTTGTACTCTAAAAACCATACTCATTGTTACTACCTTAAGTTTTATTTCATTTAAGTATTACAGCCGACAAACAAAAATGACATTACTTAAGCTTTATACAAGGATAGCGGGTCGAAAACTTCAGATAAGTTGGATTCAATTGATGAGTATTCAGAAGTAAATACGCAAAGACTGCTGCTAGCCTAAAAGCAAAATTACAAAGATTTCAACCCAGTAACAAAAACAAATAACTACACCCCCAAAGCAAGAATAAGAACCCGACTGCTCCTAACGCATCCCAAACAACTTGCGGAATTACTTGCTGTGATTTCTTAATAATGATGTCCATATTGCTCTCTCCATTAATGTTTAATTTAATTGCTTGTTGAGAAGAACAATAATGGAGGTACTCCCTCAATTTGTGAGGGAGTCAGTTACTATTTTTAATAAAAAGATAGTTTGATAAAATCTCGACAACGAAATAGAGGGTTGACTTTTTATCACCTTCTGTCAGTTGACCTTGAGGCAAAAGAGCATAACCATCTACAATTAGCGTTACCCATAAGAATAAATAAAGCTGATTATCATGATTTTTACTCAAAAACTCCTTTTTATCTCTATTGCAACAGCCCTAACTTTAACAGCATGTGGTGGTAATGGAGGTTCATCAGATACTCCTAAAACGACACTAGCAGCTGTCTCTAACAATGCTAAAGCTCAATTAGGTGTTTTATCTAATGCAACGGTAAAGATTTTTGAAGTAGGTTCAAATACGGTTTTATTCACCGAACAAACCAGCTCCGGTAACAACATTGGAACTATTGGCAACTTCAAAGCACATGAAAAAACACTGAATGATAAAAAACACTATATCTACGAAGTTTCAGGTGGCGATGATTGGGATGTAAATGATGATGGTATCGTAGATGCATCGCCAATGGCCAACAAAGGTAAGTTTAGATCAATTGTAAAAGGTAGTATGGTTAAAGCACTTAACGGTAAAATAACCATTAGCGCCGTCAGTGAAATCCTTTACCAAAAAGTAAAAGAAAATATTTCCAACTCAGAATCACTTGATAAAAATCTACAAATAGCCACACAATCCATGGTCAAACAAGATATCAACAATGATGGAAAAATAGACCAGATTGATATTCTTCAATACAACCCAGTTAAGGATCCAGCGAAGCTCTCCCCTGCCTACCAAGATATCTTACCGAGTGTACTGGATGATATACATGCCGATCGTGAAATTGACCTTACATTACGCCCTATTATTCAAGGTGCTAACTTTAGAGTTGCTTCTAATGTCCTTGCAGGCTCTGTTGTTGGTAAATTAGAAACCGCGGGAGTCACCACCGTAGTAACAGAGTACACGCTAAGTGGTGAAGGCAATCAATTTTTTGAAATATCAAAAACGGGAGAAATCAGAACTACAGGTATTGACCCAAGCGCATTTGCGACGTTAGAAACCATACAACTAACGGCTGTTGCAAAAAACAAAATAGGCAACAGTAACAAGGTATTAGTGGTTATCACTATCGTACCTGCCGATACAACAGCTCCTATTTTCACTTCTAGCAATTCACTCGATGTAAAAGAAGGAAAGATTCTTTCACATCAAGTACAAGTTGATGATACCTCATCCATTATTTACACTTTAGAAGGTGATGATGCGGGACAGTTCACCATTAGCGATACCGGGCTTATTCATAGCAATAGTGAATTGGATTTTGAAACAACTACAAACTATACATTAACGATTAAAGCAGTTGATAGCGCTGCTAATGAGGCAACACAAGTACTCTCTATTACTGTTCTTAATACCCCTGATATTGTACCGTCAATTAGTGGAGGCAGTTTTGAAATAGCTGATGATCTAGCGGTGGGGGTTGTTGTCGGGCAACTAAATATCAATGAGCAAGGTGATACAAACATTACCTCGTTTACACTAAACGGAGCTAATGCAAAAGACTTCAGTATTGATAAAAAAGGTACCATTAAAATAGCATTGAGTAATTTAAATCATCAAACAAAGCCACGCTACTCACTAACAGCCACTGCAACAAACGAAGCGGGTGCAAGTATAAAAGTAAACCTAATCATCACGGTTAAGAAAATTGTTTATATCCGTTTTACTTCAGCAATAAAAATGAGCGTTAATGAAGCGACTCAAACAGTAACAACCCTAAAAGCAACAGGACTATCATCAGCACCATTAAGCTACAGCATTGAAGGTGGAGCAGATGCACAGCAGTTTAGCTTAGAGAGTCAAAAACTTACTTTTAAGGTAGTCCCTGACTATGAAGCCCCTACAGATGCTAACAGTGATAATACCTATGAAGTGACTATTAAAATAAGTGATACAGAAGGCCACAGTATTACGAAAGCACTCAACATCACAATTAAAAACATCTTAGATGTTAAACCCACCCTAGAAAACTTTGTTGGAAAAGTAGCAGAGAATACTGTTGTAGGTTCTAATATTGGAAGGATAACCATCAGTAACTCAGGTGATAGCGCAATATCAAAAATTAATCTAACGGGCATAGGGAGCGATACATTTAAGGTCTCAAACAGTGGTTATATTAAGTTAAATAAGTCGATAGATTTTGAAACAAAAGTAACTTACAAACTAACAGCAATAGCGACAAATGAAGCAGGCAACAGTAATCCTATTGCGGTAAAACTAGCAGTTACCAATGTTAATGACGCTCCCATAGCAACATCACAAGCTATCACTATGGATGAAGACACAATGAAAACCATTACCTTAAGTGGTTCAGACGAGGATGGGGATACATTATCATACGAAATACTCACCCGCCCTTCTAATGGTATTTTAAAAGGGGTAGAGCCTAACCGAACTTATACACCGTTTCACAATTTTTACGGAACTGATAGCTTTACCTTTGTAGCCAATGATGGCACTACAAAATCAACACCTACAACCATTACTATTAAGATTAACGATGTTGAAGAACCCGATACAACAGCACCCGTAATTACATTAAAAGGAGTCACGTTAACCGAAGTAATTTTAGGATCCACATACACCGATGCAGGTGCTACAGCGGTAGATAATAAAGATGGCAATATGACTGTAATTTCTACTGGAAACGTTAATACGAAAGAAACAGGTATATACAAAATAACCTATACCGCAAAAGATCGAGCAGGAAATCGTACGCAAACGTCACGTACCGTTAAGGTTATATTAGATCCCAATAAAGAAAGAGTCGTCAAATTTTTGTACGACCCAGCTCATGGAACAGAACCTTGGATCACAGATGGTACGCCTTTAGGAACCTATTTATTGAAAGATACAAATACTAACCGTTATGGAATTTCATCATCAGGCTATGCAGTAGCAATTGGAAATACCGTCTATTTTTCAGGATTTTATGATGGTGATGATGAGTTATGGAAAACTGATGGTACACCTGAAGGAACAGTGATGGTAAAAAATATTAAACTTTATGGATCTAGCAGTCCTAAATACCTTACTAACAATAATGGGAAATTACTATTTGAAGCAGATGATGGCATACATGGTAAAAGGGCATGGGAGAGTGACGGTACAGAAGAAGGTACCGTGATGCTAGATACCAATACAACCATTAAACAAACAGGAACAAATTGGTTTGCAAGAAACTTTAAACCAATGACAATAAATGGAAACAATAAAATCTCTATAAAACCTATCGCTGATGGTAACTCATACCATTATAATGTTGATCTTATATCAACGGTTAATGGTGTTGAAACTATACTAACTAACAGCAAAAACACACAAAGTATTATTAGAAGTACTTCCGATAACAAAGAAATTAAGCATTACGGCTCTTATTATTACTTTGGTGCTAACTTTGTAAGTGATGGCACAAAAGAAGGAACAATTGAAATACCTAACATAAGGAAAATGGAAGATATTATAGAGCTCAACGATAAAATATATTTTATAAATGATTTAAGCTCTGGTTTAGGCGAAGTTTATAAAATGAATAGAGATGGCACTAATCTAGAGAAACTCTTTGATACAGGTCATGACAAATATGTTTTTAATCGTCTAGTTAAGTTTAAAAATAAAATTTACTTTCGTGGCGCTGATTTGCAAAAAACGCTTTATATGAGTGATGGTACTCTTGCTGGCACCCAAATAGTAACCGATAACAGTGACAATCCACTCTTGTACACGCAAAATATGACCCCAACCAATAACTTGCTCTATTTTGAAGCATACACACCAGAAACAGGGCATGAAATATGGATAACAGATGGAACAAAAGCAGGAACTAAAATTTTAAAAGACATCTACATAGGTCCAAAGTCCTCAAGAAAGATCCTCAATGGAAACACTAGTGCAGCATATGATATTTATAGACTTTCAAGAATCTACACCCATAGAAACAAAATCTATTTTAGTGCTAATAATGGTGATGGCTTTGGCTTTCAACCTTACATAAGTGACGGTACAAGTGCTGGCACATACAAACTCACAGCTCTCGGTGGTTATCATGACTTTGGGTATAAATATTATTTTTCTGACAGCAATATATATTTCAGGTCTCCTATCTATACTGGAATCTTTAAAACCAATGGCACTATAGAAAGCACCGAAAGTTTGACATTTTCTCAATCTAGCTACCATTACCCTAACCCATCAATTTTAACAACGGTAGGGAACAAGCTATTCTTCACAAATACAAAAAGAGACCAAGGAACAGAGCTCTGGGTAAGCTCAGGTAGCCGAAATACCACAAAAATGGTTAAAGACATCCACCCTGGTTCAGGGTCTTCAATAAAACCGTGGAGCGGCACTTACGCTACTAATACTAAACTGTATTTCAGCGCGACTGATGGAATTAATGGGAAAACCTTATGGGAGAGTGATGGCACAGAAGCAGGCACAAAGAGCATCCTAAGTGTACACCCTAACAACCCAAAGCAAGTCGTGGTAGTCTTACCTCTTGGTCTTGTAAATGGAAAACTATTAGTTTACACCGGTTATCCCCACCAGCTCTATATTAGTGATAATATTAAAAAATCGTTTAAGCTTTTAAAGAACATAGAGTGAAGCTCATTGCGTAAATCTGCTCGAAAATAACTAAAAAAGTAATACCACTGCATTACGGGGTATTAGCCCACTTTCCAATGACTAATTTTTCCTCCACAAAATAATGTGGAGGAATCTTTAGATTAATAGGATTTTTCTGATCATTAATTTTACGCCCTGCACTATCAAATAAGGTGCCACTACATATATCCTTAAATGTATCATCTGAATAAAACAAGGGACAATTACCCGAATTACCCTTATTGATATAAACAAAGTAATTTGCTTTAAACGAGCGTGAAGCCGACTTATTAATAGCTTGCATCGGCTGAGTAGCGGACTGGACTTGCTGTGCAATAAATGCTTTTCTGTATAAAACGGCAACCTCAACACCTTGCCAACGGGCTTTCTTAATCTCTCCTTTTCGCATAGTGCTTATATCTACTGTAATCAATTGCACTTGCTGTTTGGAGTTTTCAGGTTCGCTTTGACTTGAGCCTACAAATAACGAGCGTGTCATTACCCAAAGTAATAATAAAAAAGCGCCTAGTGCAAGAATTTTCAAAATTACACGGTAAATAAGACGAGGGTTTTCCATAAAAAAGCAGACATTTATTTAGAGAACACGAAGCTTAAGGAAAACCTGATTAAGTCCCATTAATTCTGGCAACGCCAAATTTCCAGCATCAAGGCATGTGAGCTTTTAATGCTTACTGCCTTTAAAGTGAACATAACACAGAGGCTGGGGATTTGGCTAAGCCCCAAAGGGTAAGGCTCTAGGGCACATCTCCGTTGTTGTATTTCTCATGAAGGCAATAAGCATTCATTTCAAAATACGCCTAGGATATACTGCCCTAGAGACTTACAGAATTTTATGGGACTTAATCAGGCTTTCCTTAAGGAATCTCTGAACAACCTAGTTGAATTCTGTGAGTTTACAAGGCATCAAGTCCTAGGCGTATTTTTTGAGAATGGTCGCTCCCTTCACAAAAAATCACAACAACGGAATTGATGCCTTGTAAGCTCACCCTGCGGGGCTTAGCCAAGTTTTCAATTTCTTCGTTATTTGATTTTACCATAGAATAACTATGCAAAAAACAAACGCCTTGAACTTGAAAACTTGGCGTTGTCAGAACTCAGCTAGGTTATTCAAAGGTTCCTTAACGTTTTTTTATAAAAAACGATAACTTGAATCAGCAAGAGTATTGGAAGTATGTTAATTTACCCTTTTTAAATACAATTGATATTTTCATTATGAGCCACGCTGCAACACCCCGTAAAATTTTAATCACCAGCGCCCTTCCCTATGCTAATGGCCCGATTCATCTAGGCCATATGGTTGAGTATATCCAAACAGATATTTGGGCACGTTTTCAGCGTTTGCGTGGGCACTCTTGTATTTTTGCTTGGGCAGATGATGCCCACGGCACACCGATAATGTTACGCGCGCAACAAGAAGGTATCGAGCCACAACAACTAATCGACAACATGAAGGCAGAACATGAGACTGACTTTAACGATTTTTTGATTTCATATGATAATTTTCATACCACCCATTCTGAAGAGAACAAACACTTTGCAGAACAGATTTATCTTGCAGCAAAAGCCAACGGTAATATTACCACTAAAGTCGTCAAACAATCCTACGACCCAGAAGCCAATATGTTTCTGCCAGACCGCTTTGTAAAAGGTGATTGCCCTAAATGCGGTGCAAACGACCAATACGGCGACAACTGTGAATCATGTGGGGCGACCTATTCCACCACTGAATTAAAGAACCCCTATTCTGTAGTATCAGGTGCAACCCCGATTGAAAAAGACAGTGAGCATTACTTTTTTAAAGTCAGTGACTTTGCTGAATTTTTAAAAGGATGGGTAAATGGAAGCCATGAAGGAAATCGCACCGTTCAAAAAGAAATTGCCAATAAAATGAATGAGTGGCTAGACGGCGGACTTAATGATTGGGATATTTCACGCGACGCACCATACTGGGGCTTTAAAATACCCGACACCGAAGATAAATACTTTTATGTCTGGTTAGATGCACCTATCGGCTACATCGCCTCATTTAAAGACTATTGTAATAAGAACCCCGACATTAACTTTGATGATTATTGGGCAGCAGGCGCAGAAGAAAAAACCGAGCTATACCACTTTATCGGTAAAGATATCGCCTATTTCCACACCCTATTTTGGCCAGCAGTGCTTAAGTCCGCCAACTTTAGATTACCTACAGCGGTTTTCTGTCATGGCTTTTTAAATGTCAACGGCCAGAAAATGTCAAAATCTCGTGGAACATTCATTACCGCTCGAGTCTTTTTAGATCACTTACCCTCAGAACCACTACGTTATTATTATGCCGCTAAGCTAAGTAACACGGTCGATGACATTGACCTGAATCTAGAAGATTTTCAGCAACGCATTAATAGTGACTTGGTCGGCAAAGTAGTTAATATCGCTTCTCGTTGCGCCGGATTTATTAGCAAAAAGTTTGATGGGAAATTGTCTGATTCACTGGCAGATGAGACGCTTTACCAAGAATTTATCAGTGCCAGTGATTCTATTGCAGATGCCTATGAAAGTCGACGTTACAGTAAAGCGATGCGTGAGATCATGGCACTAGCCGATCTTGCTAACCAATATGTGGATGAGAAGCAACCGTGGGTATTAGCCAAAGATGAGACTACGCTACCTGAAGTTCAAGCGATTTGTTCGCAGGGCTTAAATATGTTTCGCGCATTGATAACCTATTTAAAACCGGTTTTACCCGAGCTAGCTGAAAAATCCGAAGCATTTTTAAATGCCGGTGAATTACAATGGGATAGTGTTGCGGCACCGCTATTAGGAACGGGCATTAATAAGTTTAAGCCTTTAATGACTCGAATTGAAGAAGATAAAGTCAATGCGATGCTAGAAGCAAACAAAGTCTTATTAACCAAGGCCGCAACTTTACAAGCAAAAACTGCAACGAGTAAAAATACCAGTAATCAAAAGAGTGATGACACACAACTTGCGCAAGACCCAATCAGCCCAACCATTGAGTATGACGACTTTGCAAAAATTGACTTGCGCGTAGTTAAAATTATTAAGGCTGAGCATGTTGAAGGTGCAGATAAACTCTTACAACTCACCCTTGCATTAGGCGAAGATGGAGAAAATGGCGTAGAACAACGCAATGTTTTTGCAGGTATTAAATCTGCTTACGGCCCGAAAGAATTAGAAGGGAAGATGACGGTAATGGTGGCGAATCTAGCACCCCGTAAAATGCGCTTTGGCATGTCCGAAGGCATGGTACTTGCGGCAGGCCCTGGTGGTGAGGACTTGTTTGTACTTACCCCTGATGATGGTGCTTTAGCGGGAATGCGTGTTAAATAGTTTTGTTTTTCTCATGTTGCAAGACACTAACGTCTTGTAACATGACAACCTTAATCAAACTCTCACCACAATAAATCAACGGCAACCTATCACGCAACCAAGGCGGCACCCCTGCTTCATTAAGATACTTTTTTAAGGTTTTGTTTTTGTTATTCTTTGCCATTTTCGCCAAAAGCAGCGACTCCCCACCTTGGCGGAAACGAATGCTAAGCGGCTCATTGTAACATTGAACACTAGCCAAAACAGCAGGCTTTATTGTGATACCTAAAGAATCAATGACCACTGGCGTTAGTCCATCCCAGCTTAGCCTTTGCGTATTATCATGTTCTGTTAAAGGCGCATCACAATAAAGCTGATGATTAAAACGCCTGATTTCAACACCTTGCCATGTAACTAGCGGCTGAGCATCCTCTTTTGCCAGCAAAACCTCATTAAGCACTGTCTTTAGCTTTTTTTCTGAAGGTGCTAAAAACCCTTTCTTCGTTATCCAATAGCGAATTAATAGCTTTTGCTTACCTCTCGGTAAGCTCAACAAACAATCAACAGATAAAGTGTTACTAACCATATTCGCATTTGAATATTCAGCACAATTAACCCGTAACGCTTCTGCCATTTGATCAAGCAAAGTCTTTGTTTCTGACTGGATTTTGGCAGCTCGACTAAGTGTTTTATCTAAACCCTGCCAATGATCTCTAAGTTTTGGCAACACTTGGTTACGCAAAAAGTTACGGTCAAAACTATTGTTTTGATTACTTGGATCTTCAATAAAATTAAGCTTATTTTCAACAGCATAAGCTTGTAACGATTGATAACTTTCATCCAACAAGGGACGAATATGCACGCCATTGTTAGAATCCATAATAACTGGCATAGCGGCCAAACCCTGAACCCCTGCACCTCTAAAAAGTTGTAATAATAAGGTTTCGGCCTGATCACGCTGATGGTGAGCAGTTAGTAAAACTTCACCCTTCTGTATAATGCTTTGAAATGCTTGATAGCGTCCTTGTCGCGCAACAGCCTCGACGCTATCGCCTGACTCAAGGTTTAAATCCAAATAATATATTTCAAGCGGAATACCTAAATCATCACAAATACTTTGGCAATGCTCAGGCCAACAATCAGCAACCTTTTGCAAACCATGATGAATATGCACGGCACGTAGTGACAAATAAGAGTTTTGTTGCTTTAACTTTGATAATAAATGCAATAAAACGTGAGAATCCATACCGCCACTAAAAGCGACAAGGTATTTTCTAAACGGTGATAACGACTTGAGTTTTTCTAAAAGTAATGCAGGGTTTAAAGAGCTACGGTTATGAGTCAAACTTACCATAACCCATTAAACGCTGATAGCGCTTTTCAAGAAGCTGATCTGTACTGAGTGCCCGCAGATCACGTAAG
>Ga0256840_1003591_pt1 | contig 12377 bp, 11 predicted proteins | sample 355202metaG_FD_185969 | JGI IMG/M metagenome (GOLD analysis project Ga0256840, IMG submission 185969) | Hydrothermal vent microbial communities from Mid Atlantic Ridge, Atlantic Ocean - 355-202 | ecosystem: Environmental > Aquatic > Marine > Hydrothermal vents | place: Atlantic Ocean: Mid...
AGTGAGTAAAAGTAGTTTTTTCATGATTATTTCTCCATTAAATCAAATAAAATATCTATTTGTGTATCTATTTTTTGTTTTAAATCCTCTATGGCACTTGTAGTAACACTCATAATAAAAGTACCCTGAGCAAAAGCAAATATACCCATAACCAGCTCTTTTGCTTCACTTTTTAACTCATCTTTTGCTATACCCTCTTCTATGATATTTTCCATCCATTTTTCATAGAGGATATAGCACTCTGTTTGAAAGGCAATCATCTCTTTATTTGTACTGCTCAGGGCAATGGCAGTAAACTGCTTGTATATTTCACGCAGTTCTTTGTCCTCATCAGCATAAAAAAAGCTGAAAAAACTTTTGACTTTTTCTCGTGTGCTTACATGTAATGAGAGTTGTTTCTCCTTTCTCTCATTATGTTCTTGCATTAAAATTTCAACCAGTTCGAAGACTATCTCATCTTTGTTTTTGAAGTACTCATATACCGTGCCTTTGCCGATATTGGCGGCTTTTGCAATCTGAGAAATTGTGATATTGTTAATTCCGTCTTGTAAAATCAACGCTTTTGTTCCAAGAGCAATATCTTTTTTCTTCTGCTCTTTATCAACTATTATTGCCAACATTAACCTCCAAAATCATTTTGACCGACTGTCGTTCAATTATTATAGTAGCATTATTGTTAATCTTGTCTTAATATATTAGACTTCGTAAATTGTAACCCGGTTTTTTCCGTTTTTCTTGGATTCGTACAGTGCTTCATCTGCCACTTTTATCAATTTCTCCAACGAATCCGCCATCCCGTATGCTATGCCAAAGGAGACTGTATATTTGATTTTCATGTTGTTATATGTAATGATATTGCTTTCAAAATCTTTTCTTATTTTCTCAAAAAGCCGTACAACATCTTCTTTGGAAATATCATCAAGAACAGCACAAAACTCTTCCCCGCCAAACCGGGCAAACAAATCGTACTTTCGCAGATTTTTTTCTAAAATCTTTTTAACTTCTATGATGGCCAAATCACCTGCATCATGACCATAAGTATCATTGACAGTCTTAAAATCATCAATATCCATCATAATTACAGCCAACTTGGTATGTTTTCGCAGCGCTTTAGAAAAAATTGCCCTGGCAACTTCAAAAAAATATCTTCTGTTGTATGCCCCTGTCATATAATCCTGTATTGCCTGCAGTTTTAACTTGTAATTTATGTCTTTTGACTTTTGATACAGAAAAATCAGATAAAGACTCGAGAGCATAAATAAAAAAATTACAAAGGTATATAAAAGAGATTTCAGCCAAATAACATGTGCTTCAGCAATATAAATAAATTTAAAATGTGCATGAGGCAGGGTTTTGACAAAAATATACCTGGAATCTTTATACTGCAGAGTATTTGAAGTCTCTTTTAGATGTAACAGTGAAGAATTCACAAATGAGTCTATTTTATATATTTTGCTTCGACTGAAGTTTTTTATTATATTATTACTGCCGACAATTTGATTTTTTTCATTATAAATAGCACTTTGGTTGTTCAGATAATCCAAACGTGATAAGAGATTATCAAAGTTGTTGAGCGTTATGTCTACATCAATCGTTCCTAAAAATTCATTATGACAGTACAATGGTTTGCCTACTGTGACCATAAGCCCCTTTCCTATAGCGTCCATATACAAAGGGGTGAAAAACAATTTCTTTTGAGGATTGCATTCAGGTATTGAATAATGATAAAAAAGTTTTTTTTCTATACGGGGTGTAAAATGAAAATCTGAAGATGAAATATAAGGATACAGAAGTGTAAAATGATTTTTTGAGTAGTAGTAAATCCAGGCAAAATTTTTATTTTGTTCGGCAACTAGTTGAAAAAACGGAGTGAGTTGCAGTGCAGCTTCCATCTCCTGAAGTAATTTTCGATTTGAAAGTGCATTTTTGCCAAAACCCAATAAGTTTACTTCTTTGTTTGTATCTAATGCATAGCTTCCGTTTTGATCAATATATCGTACATGTAAAGCCTCTTCGGGTTTTATTGTATCTTTCTTGTCAAAAACCTGCTGTGCCGCCACATGAAGACACTCCACAGCTTTTATACTTGTATGCACTCTGTTTTTAATGTTTAATACTATATCATTTGCAGTTCTGAAAATCTCTTTCATCTGCATTCTGTTGAATTCTAAAAAAAACATCATATTGAGTAAAACAATAATAAATACAGCAATAAAGAGTTTCTTGTTATCCATACCTATCCATTTCGTTTGCATAAGTATAGCTAATCTCACATAAAAGTCAAAATATCACATTTTTCCCGGATATTTTGGAAGAAACAACTTTTTTGTCTTCTATCTTTAAAATTCTGTCGCACAAAGGAAGCATCGCTTCATCGTGTGTAACCATGATTACTGCCACATCCTGCTCAAGTGCTATTTTTTTGAGCATTTTGACAACATCCACCGAACGCTTGGAATCAAGTGCCGCTGTCGGCTCATCTGCAAGTATAATCTGTGGTTTGTTGGCCAAAGCTCTGGCTATGGCAGCTCGTTGGTTTTGTCCGCCTGAGAGTTCGCTGGGCATAGCATGCGCCTTGTCCGCAATCTCAAAATACTCTAAAAGTTCCATCGCTGTTTTTTCACTCTCTTTTTCTGACACACCGTTTGCCTGCGGTACCAAAGTAATATTTTCTATAATATTTAAAAAAGGAATCAGATAGTGTGCCTGAAAAATAAAGCCGATTTTTTCCCGTCGTATTTTTCTTGTTTCATTGGTAAGCCATTTGTCATCATATACTTTTTCATCACCCAGCCATATTTTCCCACTTGTAGGATCTTCTACACAGCCTATCATCATTAAAAGTGTGGTTTTTCCCGCACCACTTGGTGCGACTAGGGCTACAAGCTCTCCTTTATCTACACAAAAAGATGCCCCGTTTAAAACCTCAACAAGAGCATCACCCTCTCCAAAATTTTTAACTAAATTTTCTACCTTAATAGCCTGTCTGCTCATATCAACCACCTATAGCCTGTGCCGGATCTGCCGAAATCACTTTTTTTACACCTACTATAGATGCAAGAATAGAAGCGATAATAACAACAACAAAAAGTGCAAAAGCATCAGGTGTTTCCAGCACTACCCTTTTTGGAAATTTTGTATAAATGAGATGTGCAAAGATATTACCTGCTATAAAAGCCAAAACACCCAACAAAACCGTCTCTTGGACTATCATTTTTATAATCATACTGTTGGGTATACCGATAAGCTTCATAATGGCTATCTCTTTCATCTTTTCAAGCGTCATAGTGTAGATAATCAACGCAATAATAATCGTTGAAACAACCACAAGTATAACAGTAAACATTCCAATCTGTTTTGAAGCCCTTTTTATGAGATTTTGAGTTAAAATTACTTTCTCTTCTTCTTTAGTATAAACACTTTTATGTTTGAATCTTCGTATATCCTCAGCTGTTTTATCAACATCATAACCGGCTTTTATGGTTGCCACAACCGCATTGACCATATGCGAATTGACACCTGTTATACCTCTTGCTCTGTCATTTCTTATACGTGCGTTTGAGTACAAAAACTGCAACTCCTGTGCATCTTTGAGACTGATATATACCAAAGGATCACCACCTGATGAGACAGTTCCATGCGTAATGCCCACAACTTTGTAGTCATCGCGTCCAAGTCGGAGAGTCTCGTTCAAGTGAAAACCTGTTTTGTCTGTTACAACCATCTCATAATGACTTTTAGAAATCCCTCTTCCCTCTACAAGTCTTTTTGGATTTATAGGGTTTATATCACCATAAGGGTCAAATCCTACTGCAAAAACACGAACAGGTCCCTCTTTTGAAGGAAGTTGCAGATTTTGAAAGGTAATTCCTTCAGACTTTGCTATGCCCTCTATTACATGTATGGTATCTTTTAAATCCTCATGCACTCTTGAAGCTTCTGCAAAGGGTCCAAGTGTATTTTCCTGAACAACCCATAAGTCAACATCCAGATCATCCAGCAAAACCTGCGCATCTATAATCATTCCGCGATAGACACCCATCATAACAAAAACAATCCCAAGGAGCATACCTACACCTATGGCAGTAACAATAAACTTACCAAAAGTATGGGCTATCTCTTTTTGTGCTAAATTTATCATCAGTAAATTCTCATACCTTCGCTCAAGGATTTTTTATTTTTATCCGGCACCAAAAGCTCTGTGTTTTTATCTAAATTTTCAACTGCTGCTTCTTTATCTGTAATGGCTACTACCTTTACATGTAAAAAGTGTGCATGTTCTTTTTCTTTGACCCAGACACCCGCTTTTTTCTCTTTATATACAATCAAATCAGCTGGTATTTTCAAAACATTTTTAAACTGCTTTGTCGTTATTAATACCTCTGCTTGCTCATTCATATAAAAAGGCATCGGCACTTTCTCAAATGCCACATCTACTTCTCTTTCTTGTGTCACAGCATCACTTTGTGCAACAATGCGGCTTACATATCCGTTTAGTTTTTTGTTGCTTTGCGAACGCAGTGTAATAACTGCACTTTGTCCTACTTTAACATCACCACTTATCTTTTCATCTATATAGGCTTTTATCCATACTGTTTTTGGATCAACAATTTTAAGTATAGGCTGTGTCGGTAAAACATTTTGCGCTACCTCAGCCTCTTTTGCAATGACATATCCGTCAACCGGCGCATAAATCTTATAGCGTGACAGCTTTACATGTAAAGCTTCCAAAGCTTTTTGCAAACGGATCACTTCAGTTTTTGAAGAGTTTATATGCGCCTGTGTAGCTTTTATACTTGCCCTAATCGTATCAAAATCCGATTTTGCTTTATCATATTCAGATTGTGAAACAAAGGCTTTTTCTTTTAACTTTTTATATCGTGTATAGGTCAGTTGTGCCAAACGTTTTTGTGCTTTCAAAGAATCAAGTTCTTCTTGTGTCGCTTGGAGTTCTGACTTTGCTTTATAGACAGACATTTTTGCCTCTTCTATAAGCTTGGGTAAATCAACAGAATCAATTACCACAAGCAAGTCACCCTTCTTGACCCACTTTCCCTCATCAGTTGTGATTTGCATAATCTTTCCACCGGTCTGTGCTGTAATGGCATAAATATTTTTTGCCCCTACTTCACCTATGCCAAAGACATTTTTGTTTAAATCACCTTTTGTAGGATGCACTGTTTTGAATGTATGTTTTGGAATAAAAACTTTGTTATACAACACAGTTCCTGCCAACAGGACTAAAACAATAGCAATTATATATTTTACGTTTTTACTCATTTTATTTTTCCTCTTAAGTAATCAATTCTATCTATGCTCAGTGTTTTTGCATAATAGGCTTCTAAAAGTCCGAGCTTTGCTGCTAAAACCAGACTGTTGGCATCAAGTACCTCTATATAGGTTGCAAGTCCCTCTTTGTAGCGGCCGTCAAGTACTCTTTTTGTTTTTTTGGCCGATACAAGTTGTGCTTTTTTTGCGGCTATTGTTGCATTGTAACGCTTTATATCCAAAACAAGATTGCTTGTCTCTTCTTTTAGCGCCAATATTTTTGAGGCTTTTTGCTCTGATGCTATCTGCATAGCTATTTGTGCATTTTGTGCCTGAGCGTTTAATCTGCCTCCTGCATACAGAGGAATATTCAGTGCAACACCTACAAGCTGTGCATCATAAGTGTTTAAAGACCCTATACGATTATATGAGGCCAACAAATCCAGCGATCCATAATGGGAAGCTTTCGATGATTTATGAAGCAGCATGTTTTTTTCTATGTTTTGTTCATAAATCTTCAGTGTATTATTGGCATTTAAAATCTCTTTTTGCGTGTTTTTATGAAAATTGAACTCTTTTTTTATCACACTGTTTTGTAAATCGACATCGTTGGGAATTGTTTCGCCCATATACAAAGACAAAGAGTTTCTTGCTTTTTCATACGAAGCTTTGGCAATGGAGAGATTGTCTTTTGCCGCATAGACAGCTGATAAAAAGCGGCTAGTATCTGCTTCAGTTTTGAGCCCCTGCTCAAACAATGCCTTTGCCTGAGCATAATATGCCTCTTTTACATGTAAGTCTGCTTCTCTAACCTTTATTGCCTCACTTTGGACAACCATAAGCTCATACAAAGATTTCACTTTTGAAGCTATTAATGCTTTGAGATCTTCTAACGAGAGTTTTGCTATATCTTCTTCTTTTTTGCTTGCATCTATGGCAAAACGCGTTTTGGAAAAATCCCATATTTTTTGTTTCAGGCTTACTCCTGCACTCCAATAGGTGTCATTAACAGTCTGAAACTTGCCATTGACTGGAAGTGCATAGGTCTGAGTAGGATTATATACGGCAGAAAGATTCACCTGAGGAAGATAATCTGAACGTGCAGATTTATACCCTGTATGTGATTGCTCTACCTGTAGTGTAAAAGCTTTGAGATCAGGATGATTGTGCAAAGTTTTTTCTATACTTTGTTGTAAGGTCAGTGTCTGTCCTTGCAAAGAGAGTGCAAAGAGCAGTAAATTTATATATGCTAACTTTTTCATACAGCGATTATAACCTTTTCATGTTAGCACAATGTTAAGGGCACTTTCAATGCCATTAAGTTAAGAAAATTAATGCTTTCATAGTTTTGCCACTCTCAGCCCACCCTGAAGGATGGGTTCCGAAAAACTACTCAGCTCTTCGGAATCGGTACTTTAGTGCCGACTTGGTGTCTTTGAAGACTAAAACTTAATCGGAGTGACTCCTAAGCGTTGGTTTTATAGTTCCTGTTAAAAAACTGTCCTCTGACATAACGCCCGTATATCAGTTCAAAAAGTCCTGAGATGATAATAAAGCTCATAAAAATAACAACTGCTTTTGGATTTGATGTATATGTATGCAAGAGTAAGGTACAGAGTGCCAAAAAGCTCAGTACAGAAGAAGTAAGTAAAATAAAACGCTTCGCCTTTATCTCTTTGTGTAATTTATAGGCACTAATGTTGACAAGTAAAAATATCAGTAAAAATCCGGCACTTCCTATGATGGCAATTTCACTCAAATCAATACTGTTAGCCAGCATCACACTAAAAAGCGTAGTATATAAAACACCTTTAAACGGTACACCTGATTTTTTACTCTCATCCATTAATGAGCGGGGCAGTTTTCCCTCCTTGGCTATGATATAACCCAGTCTTGCATTGCCATAAATCGTGGCATTGATGGCAGAAAAAGTAGAAAGAAGTGCTGCAAATGCTACAAGGCTAAACCCCATCTGTCCCAAAGATGGTTTTGCCGCTTCAGCCAAAGCATAATCTTTTGCCTGCATTAAAACATCTTCAGGAACATTTCCAACTGTTATAATGGCTATCAAGATATACAAGGCAACGACAATAATGACAGACGCGTAAAAAGCACGGGGTAGATTTTTGTTTGGATCTTTAATATCCTGTGCAGAATTCGCAATGAGTTCAAACCCTTCATACGCCACAAAAATTATCATCCCCGCTGTCACAATAGAAAGCGCAGAACCCCAATGCACCGGTGACATCCTCTCGGGATCAACATAAGAGGCACCGGCAACTATAACCAGAATCAGTAATGATACTTTAATCACAACAATAATTGTCTCACTCTTGCCGACAAAAGAAGCACTCACAAGATTTATAATTGCCGGAACAATGATTGCCAGTGTTATAAGAGCATGATACAGCCACACAGACTGATGTGTAAAAAAAGTTTCACCATAAGATGCAAAAGCGGTCGCATAGAGCGAAATTGTCACCAAATAACTCAACCACAACATAAGATTGACACTTCCCGAGAGAATATTATCACCAAAAGCTTTGTCTATAAAGGTGACAGTTCCACCCTCACTCTGGTAGGCTACCGAGAGTTTTGCATAAGAGTATGCTGTTAAAAGTGCAATAACTCCAGCTATTGCAAAGGCAACTGCAGTTGCCCCGTGTGCCAAAGAGACAGCCTCACCCAAAACGGCAAATATTCCGCCACCGACCATTCCACCTATACCTATTGATACCGCACCCAAAAGTCCTATACTTCTCATTTACTTCCTTGAATCAAAAATTCTTCTTCTATTACATGTAACACATTTGTAATATTGCTATCATTTATAAAACATCGCCTCAGCGTGCATGCCAAAAAGTCATTATACTCTTTTGCTTCTCTCAATACATAAGGATATTGTACTTTTTGTATAATTTTAGCATTTTTCATTAAATTTTCTTTGGAGCTTTTAAGAACGACAACTCCCAAATGCTGCATCAAATAAGCTTTTGCCAGAGCCGGAGTATCTGATTGTTTTGATATGAGAACTTCTTTTAAATGTGTTATATTTTTGTCTACAAATTTTTCATATTTAAACGAGGCTCTGAGTGCCCCTAATTTTACGATGTTTTGCAACATTTTAGCAAGTGCTGATGTATAGTATTTGTCTTTGAGTCCTGCCTTTACATGTAAAGCGTCATCTGAGAGATACCAGATACCGTTTTTGTAAAACTTCCTTTTTGCAACACTTAACAGATACTCTGCAAAATCAAGCTTTTGCTCTTCATAATCCACTTCATACCCTGCTATCAGTGCCGATATAAAAAAGCTGTAATCTTCCAAAAGCCCTTTTTGTTTTGGTGCTACACCTGGTACTGTTTGATGATACAATTCCCCTCGTTGAAACATCAGTTTTTTGAGAGCTTTTAGGTTTGTATCGGCTGATTTTGCATATTGTATATCCAGTGTAGAAGCTTTATAGAGTGCTTCTATCATCATAGCGTTCCATGCGGTATTTATTTTTTTATCTGTAAAAGGGTACTGTTTTTCTGCCCTTACATGTAAGAGTGCTTTTTTAAAAAGTACAAAACCACGAGGTCTTTCCTGTGTTTCAAAGTTTAAGACTACTTTGTTGTTAAAATTGCCCTCTATGCCAAATCCCAGGGCATCTTCTATCTCTTTGGCATAAGTATTGTTTTTGAGTGCTTTGTGTATCTCTTGCGGCGTAAAGGTAAAAAATTCACCCTCTTTTCCCTGGCTCTCTGCACTGCTCGCACTGTAATATACATCATTATGCAAAAAGCGTTTGTTAACCATTGCTATCGTTTCTCGCACTACACTCTCATACAACTTTTTATGACTTTTTGTATACCCTCGCACATACAAAGGAATAAGCTCTGCCTGATTGTAAAGCATCTTTTCAAAATGCGGAATCTCCCAGTTTTCATTGACACTGTATCTGAAAAAACCGCCGCCTATATGGTCATAAAGTCCTCGTAACGACATCATATCAAGCATCTCAAAAGAGTATTTTTTCAGTGTTTTATCATCTGTTATAGCTGCCAAATCCATCATTAAAGAGAGTCTCGACGCTTCAGGGAATTTCCGTCCCTTTCCAAATCCTGCATAATTCTCATCAAAAGATTTTTTTAAAGATTTGCTAAGCGTAGTGAGTGAAACATTTACATCCTCTTTTAGAACAATTTTTACAGGAGATTGCACACTTTTGTGTATGGCAACAATCCTTTTTTGCAGTGCTTTTTTATCTTCATAGAGTTTTGAGAGTTTGTGTATCAAATCTGCAAATCCTACAGAATAAGAGGTTTTTTTTAGAGGAATATACCCTGTGATATAAAAAACTTCTCGTGAAGGTGTCATAAAAACACTCAAAGGCCAACCACCTGAGCGTTTGTGTATATGGTAAAATATATTTTGATAGAGTGCATCAACCTGAGGCATCTCTTCCCTATCCACTTTTATCGCTATAAAATATTTGTTCAAAAGCTGTGCAATTTTTTTGTTTTGGAAAGACTCTCTCTCCATAACATGACACCAATGACAGGTAGAATACCCAATAGACAAAAATATAGGTTTTTGCTCTTTTTTTGCGAGCAAAAGTGTCTTCTTATTCCAGGCATGCCAGGCAACAGGATTGTTTTCATGCTGTTTGAGATACGGTGATGTTTCGTATTGCAAATCATTTTTTGCATATAATAATGAAGAAACACTCAGAAAAAGAAGAAATAATATTTTCATACTTTATTGTACACTAATATTGAAAATAAAATACTTTTTCCAAACCGGTACTTTAGCGCCAATGCCATTAAGTTAAGCAATGTTCTCGGAAGCGATGCTTTAGCTTCGCCTTTTAGTCTTTAAAAACTAAGGCCTAGGTTAAAACCTAGGTTCCGAGAAAACATCGAATTTTTTCTTTAACTTAAAGGTATTTGTACTTCAGTGCGGGCTTTATGTCTTTGCTGAATTTGAGATTATTTACAGATATATACTCATATAAACTAAGATAATTTTAATTATAAGTAACTATAATTACTCAATTAAACAAAAGGTTTTATGATGCAATTTTTAGATGAAGATATTTATAATGCTGTACAAAACTACCTGCCAAAAGTAAGTGAATATGTAAACTCACACGGAGGAGGCATAGAACTTCTTGGTGTAAAAGACGGTGTTATCTACATCAAACTCACAGGTGCCTGCGGTGGCTGTTCTATGAGTCTGATGACAACAAAAATGGTCGTACAAAAAAAACTGCGTGAACTGATTCACCCCCAATTGCAGGTTGTAAATGTAGACGGAACACCTGAAAACGAAATGCCTGAAGATGCCTATACCGGTCCCAAAAAAGAGGAAAAAGCACCTGAAGAAAAACATGGCTTTTTAGACAATGTCAAACATATGGTAGGACTTTAAAATGGTGGTTGATTATGCAGACAAAGCACTCACACAGCGTTACCAGCTTATGGCGCAGACCATCATCCCAAGACCCATTGCTTGGATTTGTACGCAAGATGAAAAAGGCACTCTTAACATTGCTCCTTTTAGCTATTTCATGGGGCTTAGTTCTGAGCCTCCTACAATGATTGTCAGTATTGGACATAAAAGTGATGGGAGTGAAAAAGATACACTCAAAAACCTACGTGAAACAAAAAAATGTACTATCTGTATGGTAGATGAAACACATTTAGAGCAGATGCACTTTAGTTCAAAAGAGCTTGCCGCATCACAAAGTGAAGCAGCAGTTTTTGCTATAAAGACACAAAAAATTCTTGATGATTTTCCGCCTATTGTTCAAGGTGTACCGAGTGCATTTTTTTGTGAGTTTTATCAGGAGATAGATCTCAAAGGCTCAAAAACCATTCCTCTTGTAGTTGAAATAAAAGCACAGTATCTTGATGAAAAAATCATAACAGACAAAGAGAAACTCACACTTGAGTATGAACCGCTGGCACGTGTAGGAAAAAGCTATGCCCTGCTTGGAAAAAAGATAAATCCGCCTAAAATACCATAATGTATGACTATCTTTTATATGGTGTTATAACCCTTATTCTTTCCATTCTCTTTTCTATGGGAGGAGCCGGTTCAGGCATAGCACTCATCCCTATTTTACATTTTTTAGGCATTGATTTTACCGTGGCTAAAGCTGTGGGACTCTTTGCAGGAGCCTCAACTACCATCACGTCAAGTATTATGAATATCAAGCGCAAAGCTGTTGAATATGCTTTTGTCTTACCTATCGCTGCAACGATGCTTCTTTTTGCTCCCCTTGGAGCATATTCGAGTAGTTTTATCAACGAAGACATTGTCAAATTTTCCTTTATGCTTTTACTTTTTTATTCTGCTAGCATGATGATGTTTGGCAAGAAAAAAGCTCTTTTTTCTGCCCAATCTAAACTCATACTTTTACTTGTCGGTGCTCTGGTTGGTTTTATTGCCGGGCTTTTAGGTGTCGGCGGAGGCAACATTCTCATTCCGCTTCTAGCTCTTCTTGGATATGCTCCTAAAAAAGTAGCCGTTGCTGTAAGTTTTGTCGTACCTTTTTCAGCACTCGGCTCTTTTTTCACCTATGCTGTTTATATACCGATTGACTACAGACTCTTGGCTATTGTTGCCATCTGCGCAATTATTGGCGGTTATATCGGAAATTATATGATGCATTTTAAACTGGAGCAATCACACATCAAAAAAATCATGGCACTGCTTTTATATCTACTTGCTTTTAAAATGCTCTGGCACTTTACAGTATAATTAGAATAGTTCTTTCTTAACATTCCCCTAACACGAAAACTCTATACTAACAGTAGAATTTTACATAAAGGATATCTAATGCTTACAAAATCAAAATATATACTCAGCGCTACGCTTTTAAGCTTACTTGTCAGCTTTACACCTGTTTCTCAACTTGAGGCTGCCCCTATGCAAAAAGGTTCTAAGCCTTTCTTGATTCAAAATCCTGGTTTACCACATTTTACGATGCTAATCAAAAGGATGTGGGATTCAAAAGAACTTGCTCTTACGCCAGAACAAAAAAAAGAACTTCTAAAAGTGCGTAAAGAGACCTTAAGCAGTGTCATGAATCTTAAGAAAAAAATCATGCCGTTAGAACA